>Ga0209343_10007924_pt1 | contig 12440 bp, 8 predicted proteins | sample RifCSPlowO2_02_FD_184026 | JGI IMG/M metagenome (GOLD analysis project Ga0209343, IMG submission 184026) | Groundwater microbial communities from Rifle, Colorado - Rifle CSP2_plank lowO2_0.2 (SPAdes) (version 2) | ecosystem: Environmental > Aquatic > Deep subsurface > Groundwater | place: Rifle... | reverse complement strand
CCCGCCGGATCGCGACGCCCCGTCCCCTGTCCCGTGCGCGGCCTGGCAGGCAGGGCTCGAGGTCCTGGCGCGTCACGCGGCCCGCTGTCTCGAGGCCATCACGGCGGTCAGGGCGGCACAGGTCTTCAGCGAGCGGCCGGCCCCTGCCGCGGCGACCCCACGCGACCGCACCGAGGCTGGATCCGCAGACGGGGCCGGGGACGCCAACGCGCCGGCGGACGAGGACGCGGCTGCGCGCCGTTACGCGCGGCTGCTGATCTCGGAAATCAAGCTGTATCACGAGCCGGCGGTGATCGCCGGACGCCGCGACCGGGACGTGGCGGCGCGGCTGGGCGGCGAAATCGCGCGCGCGCGCGTTTTGTACGAGCAGCGCGTGCCCGCGCACGTCCGCCGCGCGCACGACCACTTCCACGCCGAACTCGTGCGAACGCTTGCGGACGGCGATCCCTCGCTCCTCGGTCAGCTGACATGACGAAGACGCCGCTCGCGATATCGGCGTTGATCCTCCTCGCGGTGGCGCCACGGCCGCGCGCGCAGCAGCCGCTGGCGGCCGGTACCAGTATCGTGGGCCCGGTCGAATCGGTCTCGGCGCTCGTCCCCACGAGCCATCCCCTGCTTCCGCGCGAGATTTCGCGGCTCTGGTTCGCGCCGGCCGACCCCAGCACGCCAGTGACGTCGTCGGCGCTGAAGGACTTCGTCGCCGCCATGCAGCTGATTGACGAAGAGCAGTACGCGAAGGCGCTCCCGCTGTTGTCAAAGCCGCCGGTTCAGCTCAGTCCCGTCGGCGAGTACGCGCAGTACTACGCGGGTATCGCGGAGCTGCGCCTCGAGCGCCCCGCTGAAGCGCGCCGTATCTTCCAGGCTGTTCGGAGCCGGTCGCCTGTCGGATACCTCGCCGAGGCGGCGGCGATGGGCGAAGCGGAGGCCGCCGAGGCCCTCGACGACCGCCGGGCCGCGATGGCGCTCTACGAAACGCTGTCGAAAGCACCATCGGCGCTGCCCGACGATGTCCTGATGCGGCTGGCCAGCAACGCCAAAGCGGCTGGAGACCTCGCCACTGCCGCCGAAGCCTTTGGCCGCGTGTACTACGACCTGCCCACGAGCGGGCTGGCGCCGGTCGCCGGCGCCGAGTACAACCTCCTGCCGACCGCCCAGCGGCTCGGGCCGCGGACCGGTCGCTTCACACTCGAGCTGGGACGCGCCGAACGGCTGTTTGCCGCGCGGCGGTACGCCGATGCGCGGCTGGCGTTTCAGCCGCTGCGCGAACTCGCGGAGGGCGACGATCGCGAGCTCGTGCACCTCCGGCTGGCCGAGAGCGAGTACTTCCTCAAGCGCTGGCGCAGCGCGCACGACGGCGTGCGGCCCTACATCCATCGCGCGGCGCGTCGAGCCGAAGCGCTCTACTACTACGCGGTGTCGGCGCGGGCGCTGGGCAGACAGGCTGAGTATCTGACGACCATCAGGCGGATCGCGGATGAATTTCCCGCACACCACTGGGCGGAAGACGCGCTGAGCGACCTCGCCACCTACTACCTTCGCAGGGACGACGACGAGTCGGCAGACGCGGTGTTCCGGGAGTTGTACGCCAGGTATCCGAAGAGCCGGCACGCCGAACGCGCCGCATGGAGGATCGGCTGGCGTGCCTACCGTGCGCGTCGGTTCGTCGAAACGCCCCGTTTCTTCGAGCGAGCCGCCGCCGATTTTCCGCGCTCCGACTACAGGCCGGCGTGGTTGTACTGGTCGGGTCGCGCCCGCGACGCGCTGAACGAGCCCTCGCTCGCCCTCGAGCGATATGCGCTGGTCGGCACCGATTATCTGAACTCGTATTACGGGCGCCTCGCGGTCAAGCGGCTCCCGGCGCTGCCGCCGCCGCGTGTCTTTGGCGAGGCCCCCGCGTCCGTCGCGCCGCCGCCGAACGAGGGGCTGATCCGAACGCTCCTCGGTCTCAACCGCTACGGCGAAGCGCTCGACGAGCTGCGGTACGCGCAGCGAGCGTGGGGCGACTCGGAGGCGATTCAAGCGACGATCGCCTGGACGTACCAGCGACAGGGCCTGGCGGCATCGGGGCACGAACGGTTCAGGCTGCTGCGCGGATCGATCACCATGATGCGACGCGCCTATCCGCAGTTTCTGGCCGCCGGTGGCCAAGGGCTGCCTCGTGACGTGCTGGCCGTCATCTTCCCGCTCGCGTACTGGGATCTGATTCGCAAGCACGCCGCCGGGAACGGCCTCGATCCGTACCTCGTCGCGGCGCTGGTCGCGCAGGAGTCGACGTTCGTGCCGGACGTCCGCTCCTCGGCCAATGCCGTCGGCCTGATGCAGCTGATGGGCTCGACCGCGCGCCAGTACGCCCGCCGGCTGAACGTGCCGTACTCGGCCCGGCTGCTGACCAATCCGGACGCGAACGTGCGTCTGGGGACGGCCTATCTGGCGGACAAAATCGGGGAATTCGGCGGGCTTCATCTCGCGCTGGCCAGTTACAACGCCGGCGAGCGCGCGGTCCGTCGCTGGATAGCGGAGCGGCCCGAGATCGTCGATCAGGACGAATTCATCGACGATATTCCCTATCCGGAGACGCAGAATTACGTGAAACGCATTCTGGGCACAGGCGAAGATTACCGGCGGTTGTACGGCTCGGGAACCTGGTAATTGGATTTTCCCGAATACGCGATTACCCGACTATCCCCCAATTCATGTCCAAGCTGAGCGGGTCGCGGAAGGCGACGCAGTTCACCGAATCGGTGATCCGCGAGATGACGCGACTCAACCTACTGTACGGCGGCGTGAACCTGTCGCAGGGATTTCCGGACTTTCCGGCGCCGGAGGTCGTCAAGGAGGCGGCGTGCGCCGCCATTCGCGCGGACGTCAACCAGTACGCCGTGACGTGGGGCGCCCGCTCGTTGCGCGAAGCGATTGCGCGCGAGTTCACGCGGCAGTACGGACCACCAGTGTCGCCCGATGAGCAGGTGACGGTGTGCTGCGGCGCGACCGAGGGCATGATGGCCACGATGATGGCCGTGATCGATCCGGGCGACGAGGTCGTCATCTTCGAGCCGTTTTACGAGAACTACGGGCCCGACGTGATCCTGTCCGGGGCCACTCCGCGGTACGTCACGCTGCGCGAGCCTTCGGCAGCGCCCGGGGCCAGCTGGACGTTCGACCCTGACGAGCTGGCCGCCGCGTTCAACGACAGAACCAAAGCGATCATCATCAACACCCCGAACAACCCGACGGGCAAAGTGTTTACGCGCGAGGAGCTGGGGACCATCGCCGCGCTGTGCCTGAAGTGGGATGCGATCGCGATCTCGGACGAGATCTACGAGCACATCATCTTTGACGGCTGCCGTCACGTGCCGATCGCGACCGTCGACGGGATGGCGGACCGAACGGTCACGATCAACAGTCTGTCCAAGACCTACAGCGTGACGGGCTGGCGCGTCGGGTGGACGATCTCACCGCCGTCGCTGACGGGCGCGATCCGGAAGGTCCACGATTTCCTGACCGTGGGGGCGGCTGCGCCGCTGCAGGAAGCCGGCGTCGTGGCGCTCGGCGTCCCCGACGCCTACTACGCCGAGCTCGCCGCCGGCTATCGCCGCCGGCGCGACACGCTGCTCCAGATTCTCGAGCGTCACGCCTTCACCTGCTACAAGCCTGACGGCGCGTATTACATCATGACCGACATCGGCGGCTTCGGCTTCGCCGACGATGTCGAGTTCGCGCGGTATCTGGTCAGGGATGTCGGTGTCGCGGCGGTGCCCGGAAGCAGCTTCTACCGCAGCGCGGCGGCGGGCCGGACCAAGCTGCGGTTCTGTTTCTGCAAACAGGACGAGACGCTCCTCGAGGCCGACCGCCGGCTGGAGAAACTTGCGAATCCGGTGATGGGGTCCTGAGCGATCAATACCTGGCGACGACCCCGAAGTACAACCCCCGCAGCTCGAACGATCCCGTATCGTCCTGCACCACGTAGCCGAGGTCGAAGCTCCGGTAGCCGACCTGCGCGCCGATGTTGTTCGTGAAGTTCACCGTGCCATAGATGTCGAGGTCGGCGTAGTGGGCCTTGAAGTCCTCCGAGACGCTGTCGGGCACCTTGATGCCGGTCAGCTCGCCGGTGATGGAGATGTTCGGGACGAGGTACACCCGCACGATACCGCCCAGGGCGGGAATCGGCGCCTGCGCGTGGGCGAACTCGTCGAGCTCCAAGTTCGGGGTCTTGAGCGACGCGCGGACGTCGGTGTACTTGAAGTCGAGGATGAAGCCGCCGAAGCCGCGGTCCTTCACGATGAAGTCGTATTCGTAGCCAAAGCGGTACGCCTTCCAGTCGAGCGAGGAACTGACCGGCAGGCCGACGCGGTAGAGCTGCCCATTGAACACGATATTCCGGTTGATCGTGGCCAGCTGTGTGTACTTGATCGGGATGTACTGGAACCGGAACTTGTGCTTCCGGCTGGCCTTCAGCACTGCGTGCAGCTCGCCGAACCGCTGATCCTTCAGCCCCAGGTCCTTCTTGAAATCGATCGTGGTGCCGACAATCCCGAGCGACTGGCTGGAGATCGTCATGGCGGCGGACGGATTCCAGAAGCCTGCCGACGCTTCGATATGGTAGTTCTCGCCGGTGGCGGGATCGCTGACGGGTCGCGGACGGAACTGGGCGAGCGCCGGCGAGGCGGTCAGGACAAGCGCGGCGGCAAGCACGCCGTACAAACGGATAGCGGATCTCATGAGCATGGCCGTTCAGTGCTCCGAAAAGGGTTACTCAGGCCCGCTGGGGTAGGCAGGGTCAGGATAACACATCGGGCATCAGGGATTTTAGTTCGCGACCTCGGCGAGCTCCCGCGGGGCGACCTTGCCGGTGAGGACGAGTACCCATCGGCGCGCGGCGGATGCCAGGATCACGACGGCGAGCGCCATCATCACCGACGTGCAGATGGAGTTGATGTACCCCTGCACGTGCAGCGCCGGGTCGGGCCCGGTCGCCATCGGCCAGAACCGATCGCGCGTGATCATGTAGCCCGCGGTCAGCGTGGTCGTGGCCACGAACCCGAGCGGCAGCAGCGTGACCCAGGCGTACTTCGCCCGCCCCATGTTGATGAGGATCGTGGTCCCGATGGCGAGCCCGACGCCGGCCAGCAACTGGTTGGCGATGCCGTACATCGGCCAGATCGTGTCGATGCTGCCCGTCCAGATGAGGTACCCCCAGGCGAGGCAGATGGCGCTGGTGGCGATGACGGATCCCGGCACCCAGTCGGGCCGCCCGAACGCCTTCCACTTCCGCCCGACGAATTCCTGCAGCGCGAAGCGGGCCACGCGCGTGCCGGCGTCGATCGTCGTCAGGATGAAGAGGGCCTCGAACATGATGGCGAAGTGGTACCAGTAGGCCGCCAGGCCGCGCATGCCCGGCAGGCGGCTGAAGATATCGGCCATGCCGACGGCGAGCGACACCGCGCCGCCCGGCCGGCCCACGACGTTCTCGCCGACCTGCACCTGAAGGTCGCTCAGGTTCACCGTCGACAGCGGCAGACCGGCCGTGTCGCGCAGCGTCTCGTACACCGCCGGCGGCGTGTTGATGGCGAAATAGTCGCCGGGATGAAGCGCCGTGGCCGCGATGAGCGCCATGATGCCGACGAGCCCCTCGCAGAGCATCGCGCCGTAGCCGATCGGCCGCATGTCGGATTCCTTGTCCATCATCTTCGGCGTCGTGCCCGACGAGATGAGCCCGTGGAACCCCGAGATCGCCCCGCACGCGATCGTGATGAACACGAACGGGAAGAGCGGACCGGGGATAATCGGACCGCCGCCTCCCGCGTACTGGGAAATCGCCGGCATCTGCAGCTGCGGATTCACGAGGATCACGCCGATGACGAGAAATCCGATCGTGCCGATCTTCATGAACGTGCTGAGGTAGTCGCGCGGCGTCAGCAGCATCCAGACCGGTAGGACAGAGGCCGCGAACCCGTACAGCCCGAGCAGCAGGGTGAGCTGGTGCTTCGAGAGCACGAACCAGGACGCGATGCCGGACGCGGCCACGCGCTCGCCGAGGACGACGCACGAGAGCATGCCGACGACGCCGACGATCGTCGCCTGCTTGATCTTACCGGTGGTCCACTTGAACATGTAGAAGCCCATGACGATGGCGAGCGGGATCGTCATGCCGATCGTGAACGTGCCCCACGCGCTTTCGGCCAGCGCGTTGACGACCGCCAGCCCCAGTCCTGCCAGCGTGATGATCACGATGAAAATGATCGCGACGGCGGCCACCAGCCCCGCGATCGGATCGATCTCCGTCCGTGCGATCTCGGCCAGCGATCGGCCGCCGCGCCGCGTGGATGCCCAGAGCACGGTGAAGTCGTGCACCGCGCCGGCGAGACAGACGCCGGCGATCAGCCAGATGAAGCCGGGCGCATACCCGAACTGCGCGGCCAGCACCGGTCCGAGGAGGGGGCCGGCGCCGGTGATGGCGGCGAAATGATGGCCGAACAGCACCCAGCGGCTCGTCGGATAGTAGTTGTGCCCGTCATATTTCGAGTGAGCCGGTGTCACGCGCGAATCGTCCAGCGCCAGCACCTTCGCCGCCATGAACGCGCTGTAATAGCGGTAGAAGATCACCAGGACGGCGAGCGCCGGCGCGAGGATGTAGAGGGCATGCATGGGGCGGATTCTATCGCTATACTCGCTGTCGTGTCACCCCTCCGGCGTCTCGTGCGCTACGGCCTCCGGTACCGGCGCGACTACGTCCTGGGGCTGGCCGCGGTCGCCGCCACGACCGCGATCGGACTGACCGCGCCCCTGGTGCTGCAGCGCGCGGTCGACGACCTGATGACGCGCGTGACGCGCGAGAAACTCGCGCTGTACGGCGGCCTCCTGTTCGCCATCGCCGTGGTCGGCGGGGTGTTCCGGTTTCTGATGCGGCGCATCCTGGTCGGCGCGTCCCGCCAGATCGAGTACGACATGCGCAACGACTTCTTCGCTCACCTGGAGCAGCTGCCGCTCGCCTATTTCCAGGCGCACCGCACGGGCGATCTGATGTCGCGGGCGACCAACGATCTGAACGCCGTGCGGATGATGGTTGGGCCCGCCGTGATGTATTCGGCGAACACCATTCTCGGGTTCGTGGCGGCGATCGCCGTCATGGTCTCCATCGACCCCTGGCTCACGCTCGTGTCGCTCGTCCCGCTGCCGTTCGTGTCGCTGTCCGTCAAATACTTCGGCAGCGCCATCCACAGGAGGTTCGAGCAGATTCAGGCGCAGCTCTCCGAGGTGAGCGCGATCGCGCAGGAATCCCTGTCCGGGGTGCGCGTCGTCCGGGCCTATCGGCAGGAAGCGGCGGAGCTCGAGCGCTTCCGGCGCGCGAATGAGGAGTACCTCCGCCGCAACCGGCGCCTGATCGTGCTGCAGGGCCTGTTCTTCCCCAGCATGGGCTTTTTTCTCGGCCTCGGTTCGCTGGTCGTGCTCTGGCTGGGCAGCCGGGAGGTGATTCGCGGGCGCATCACGCTCGGAGAATTCGTCGCGTTCAACTCGTACCTGACGATGCTGAGCTGGCCGATGATTGCGTTCGGATGGGTGACCAACATGCTGCAGCGCGGCATGGCCAGCTGGAAGCGGATGCTGGAGGTCCTCGACACCGTGCCCGAGATCCGGGATGAACGAGGAACGCCGGGGTCGCCGAGCCGGCAGACAGGGGAAGGGATGAGGACGGCGCGGATTCGCGGCGAGATCGAGTTCCGCGACCTGGTCTTTTCCTACAGCGGTGCGCCGGTCCTGGATCACGTATCGGCGCGCATCGCGCCGGGGCAGACCGTGGCACTGGTCGGTCCCACCGGATCGGGCAAGTCGACGCTGATCAACTTGCTCGCGCGCCTGCACGAGCCGCCGCCCGGCACGGTGTTCATCGACGGGCAGGATGTACGTGAGATGCCACTGGCGCGGCTCCGTGGCGCCATCGGGTTCGTGCCCCAGGAGCCGTTCCTGTTCTCGGATACGCTGGCCGGCAACGTCGCGTTCGGGCTCGACGCGGTCGCGGCCGATCTCCTGCAGCCCCGCCGGGCGACGGACGGGGAGATCCGAGGCGACCCTTCGGCAGCCTCAGGGTCATCCCGAGCGAAGTCGAGGGACGAGGCGTTGGTACCGGTGGACGAGACGAATCGCCTGCGCCTGCGGCGCATCGAAGCAGCGGCAGCCGTCGCCTGCCTCGACAAGGACGTCGTGGACTTCACGAACGGGTACGACACGATGGTCGGCGAGCGGGGCATCACGCTGTCGGGCGGGCAGAAACAGCGGACGGCCATCGCACGGGCGGTCATCGTCGATCCGCGCATTCTCGTTCTGGACGATGCGCTGTCGGCCGTGGACACGTATACCGAGGAAGAGATCCTCTCCCGCCTGGCCGACGTGATGCGGCAGCGGACGTCGATCATCGTGTCGCACCGGATCTCGACCGTACGCGGTGCCGATCAGATCTTCGTGCTGGATGACGGGCGCATCGCGGAGCGCGGCACGCACGACGATCTTCTCCGACGCAACGGCCTCTACGCCGCCCTGCACAGGAAGCAGCTGCTGGAGGAGGAACTGGCCGCGTCCTAGGCAGGTCCGAAGACCTGCGCGACCTTCATGTCCTTCCACGACGAGGAAATCCTCGGGAAAGCCTACGACGCCAGGCTGATGCGGCGTCTGCTGACGTATCTCGGCCCGTACCGGCGTCAGGTCGCGATCGCCCTCGTCGCCATCGTGCTGGGCGGGGGAGCGGCGCTGGCGCAGCCCTACCTGATCAAGCTCGCCATCGACGGCTACATCGCCGAAGGGCGCTCCGGCGAGCTGAATCGCCTGGCCGTGTTGTATCTGGCGATCCTCGTCGTCGCCTTCGGGGCGGAGTACGTGCAGACGTGGGCGATGCAGCTGACCGGGCAGCGGATCATGTTCGACATGCGGATGGCGCTCTACCGGCACCTGCAGCGCCTGGACCTCCGCTACTACGACCGCAACCCGGTCGGGCGGCTCATGACGCGGGTGACCTCGGACGTCGACGTGCTGAACGATCTGTTCACGGCGGGCGTGGTGACGGTCTTCAGCGACGTCTTCACCCTCGTGGGCATCATGGGCGTCATGCTCTGGATGGATTGGCGGCTCGCGCTCGTCGCATTCACGGTCCTGCCGCTCATCGCGCTGATCGCCCAGTGGTTCCGGCGCAACGTCCGCGAGTCGTACCGCACGGTGCGCGCCTGGATCGCGCGCATCAACGCCTTTCTGCAGGAAAACATCACGGGCATGTCCACCGTGCAGCTCTTTCGGCGCGAGGCGCTGAACTTCGCCCGGTTCGACGAGATCGACCGGAAACACAGGGATGCAAACATCGAATCGATCTTCTACTACGCCGTGTTCTACCCGGCCGTCGAAGCCGTCAGCGCGCTCGTCGCGGCGCTGATCATCTGGTACGGCGGCGCCAACGTCCTCGCCGGCACGCTGACGATCGGCGGGCTCGTGGCGTTCCTGCAGTATTCGCAGCGCTTCTTCCGGCCCATCAGCGACATGTCGGAAAAGTTCAACGTGCTGCAGTCGGCGATGGCCTCCTCGGAGCGGATCTTCAAGCTCCTCGACGAGCCGATCGCCATCCAATCGCCGCCGCAGCCGGCGGGCCGTCCCGGCCAGGCCGCCGGTCACATCAGTTTCGACCATGTGTGGTTCACCTACGACGCCTCCAGGGCCAGGCAGGGCGCAGGGGCCCCCGAAGAGAACTGGATCCTGCGGGATGTGTCGTTCGAGGTGAAGCCGGGCGAGCGCCTCGGCATCGTCGGGGCCACCGGCTCGGGCAAGACGACGCTGATCAACCTGCTGCTGCGGTTCTACGACGTGCAGCGGGGCCGCATCATGGTTGACGGCGTCGACATCCGCCAGCTCGACCTCGCGGAGCTGCGGGGATTGTTCGGCCTCGTGCTGCAGGACGTGCACCTGTTTTCGGGCACGATCGCCGACAACATCCGGCTCGGCCATCAGGCGATCGACGACGAGCGATTGCGGCGGGCGGCCGAGGCCGTGCACGCAGACAAGTTCATCGAGCGCATGCCGGGCGGATACGGCGCCGCCGTGGCGGAGCGGGGCTCGACGCTCTCGGTGGGTCAGAAACAGCTGCTCTCGTTCGCGCGCGCGCTGGCCTTCGATCCACGCGTGCTGATCCTCGACGAAGCCACGTCGAGCGTCGACACCGCAACCGAGATCCTGATTCGCGACGCCCTGGTGGCGCTGATGGCCGGACGCACGACGATCGCCATCGCGCACCGGCTGTCAACGATCCAGGACATGGACAAGATTCTGGTGCTGCACAAAGGCTCGGTGCGGGAATCGGGAACCCACCAGGAGCTGCTCGCCGCGCGCGGCATCTATTTCAAACTGTTTCAGCTCCAGTACAAACAGGGAACCGCGTCAGGATCCCTGGAACTGAAAAGGTAGGGTCTCAGCTCGCCGTTCCCGCAGGCTCGGGGAGGATCGGCAGGGGACGCGAGGGCAGGGGCGCCTCACCGGGCGCCGGATCGGGCCGTCGGAACAGCCTCCGCATGAAACTCGGGGTCGTCGCTTTCGGATTCCAGCCGAGACGCAGGACCGTCACCCGGACGGGCCGCCGGCCGAACCTCAGCGCCTCGTGGCAGCTCCACATGTAAATGTCGATTTCGCGCCCCTGGACCGCCGGGCCGGTATCGACAATCGAGTAGATGCCGTCGTAGTTCGCGTCGCTGACGTCGACCTGGACGATCGATCCCAGGGGGAGCATCGCGGGGTCCGAGGCTGCGACGCCGGTCTGTGCCGCCACTCCGGCGGCCGTGACCAGCCCTTTGCAGTACGCCGTCGCGGTGAAGGCGAGCCGCGCGCCCGGCGCGGGCGGCGTCGCATCGGGCACCGAGCTGCCGCCCCAGGGCGCGTGCTGCGGATCGAGCATCGTCACTTCGTACAGTGAAACGAAGCCGACGGCGGCCACGGCCGTGACGAGCAGCTTCCGCCAGTGGGATGCGCCAAGAATCATGGAGACACCTGCATTGTAGATTGCGGGTTGTGGACCGCTGGCGCATTTCGGGATTTCAAATCTGCAACCGACCATCTGCAGATTTTAGATATCAGCGGAAGTGCTTGTACCCGCGTGGGATAGGTTCGTCCTTCGATGACGCGCCGAGCGAACGTCGAAGGAGGACGTCACGCGGGCCCGTGCAGACGCCAATTTGCGTCAGGATCACGTCGGCGCGCCCACCGGCCGCGCGCAGCCGGCCATGTCCTCTGGGTGGGACAGTGAACAGCAGCTCGTAATCGTCACCGCCCGTGATGGCTCTGGCGACCGCATCGCCGCCGGCCGCGGGCCTGGCGTCGAACCAGGCCCTGGCCGCCGGGTCGATGGGCAGCCGGTCGCCGTCCACGACGATGCCCACGCCGCTCGCGTCCGCGATCTGGAGCACGCCGTCGGCGAGGCCGTCGCTCAGGTCCATACATGCCGACGCCGCGCGGTTTCGCGCCAGCATCAGTCCCATGTGCACCCGCGGCTCCGGATACAAATAGCGCTTCACGCAGGAGAGCCCGCCCTGGCCTCCCGGAGGGGGGTGAACGCCGGCGACGTTCGCCGGCTGACGAAGCATGTCGAGCCCGGCCGCCGCGCCGCCGATGGATCCGGTCACGTACAGCACGTCGCCCGGGCGCGCACCCCGGCGCGTGAGCGGCTGCCGCCGCTTGACGGTCCCCATCACGGTGACGTCGATCATGAGCGGTCCCGGCGATCTGCTGAGATTGCCGCCGACCACGTGCAGCTTGTGCCGGTTCGCCAGGGCGGCGAGCCCGGAGACGAGGGCGTCGAAGTCGTCGCGCAGCAGATCGGCGGGCAACGCCAGGGACAGCAGCGCGAGGCGGGGCGCCGCGCCCATCGCCGCGAGGTCGCTCAGATTGACCGCGAGCGCACGGTGGCCGATGGCGGCGGGCGGCGTGAACCGGCGGTCGAAGTGGATGCCCTCGACGATCGCGTCGACGGTGAGCACCTCGAGCCGGTTCCGCTCGGGCTCGACGACGGCCGCATCGTCGCCAATACCGACGAGAAGCCATGCGGGCGCGGGCGGCAGGCGTGCCCCGATGCGCTCGATCAGCTCGCGCTCGGAGAGGTCGGATACAGTCACGGTGGAGGCCAGGAGCTGAAGGCCGGAGGCTCCTCGTTACTTCGCGTAATCGACCGCGCGGGTTTCGCGGATGACGGTGACCTTGATCTGGCCGGGATACTCGAGCTCGTTCTCGATGCGCCGGGCGATGTCCTTCGAGAGCCAAATCGCCTCTTCGTCGGAGATCTTCTCGCTCTCGACCATAATGCGGATCTCCCGGCCCGCCTGCAGGGCGAACGATTTCGACACCCCCTTGAACGAATCGGCGATGTCTTCGAGCTTTTCGAGGCGCTTGACGTACGACTCGAGGATGTCGCGCCGCGCGCC
>Ga0209343_10007916_pt1 | contig 12448 bp, 10 predicted proteins | sample RifCSPlowO2_02_FD_184026 | JGI IMG/M metagenome (GOLD analysis project Ga0209343, IMG submission 184026) | Groundwater microbial communities from Rifle, Colorado - Rifle CSP2_plank lowO2_0.2 (SPAdes) (version 2) | ecosystem: Environmental > Aquatic > Deep subsurface > Groundwater | place... | reverse complement strand
GGGATATAATGGAGGAATCGATACGAAAATTATATCCCTCGCTAAATTATCTCTTTTATCAAAAGCCATTGCACACAGCATTTGTATAATTGTCGGACAGCCTGCTTGCTGCAGGGTGGTTGATTTTTTGTCATTTGAATTTATTTAGGATTTAGATATTAGAATTTAGAGTTTGTTTTTAAAACTATGTTCAAAGGTTCTTTTGTAGCAATAGTAACTCCATTCAAGAATGGAAAGATAGATGAGAAGGCTTACACTGACCTTATTGATTTTCAGATAGGGGAGGGGACTCAGGGGATTGTTCCATGCGGGACAACAGGCGAGTCTGCCACGCTCTCTCATCAGGAGCATGAGAGGGTTGTTGAGATTACGGTAGAAATTGTAAATAAAAGGGTTCCTGTAATTGCAGGCACAGGCTCAAATTCCACTTCAGAGGCAATAATGCTTACAAGACATGCGAAGGATGCAGGTGCAGATGCAGCCCTTTTAATCACGCCATATTATAATAAGCCTACACAGGAGGGATTGTATCAGCATTATAAGGCAATAGCTGAATCTGTTAATATACCCCAGTTCCAGTATAATGTCCCAGGCAGGACAGGTGTGAATATGCTTCCTGAGACTGTTGCAAGGCTTTCAAAGATAAAAAATATTATAGGCATAAAAGAGGCAACAGGAGACATGAGGCAGGTTAGTGATGTCCTTGCACTATGTGGTGAGGACTTTATTGTCCTTTCAGGCGATGATTTTACCACATTCCCTTTACTGACAATAGGCGGAAAGGGTGTTATTTCAGTCACTGCAAATGTTGCCCCAAGGGATGTAGCTGCCATGTGTAATGAATTTTTCAGTGGTAACCTTAAAAAGGCAAAGGAGCTCCATTACAAAATGAGGCCTCTAAATGACGCCATGTTTTATGAGACTAATCCTATACCGGTGAAGACTGCACTTTCTTTGATGGGGAAGGTCTCAGACGAGATGAGACTCCCATTATGCCCAATGTCTGAAAAGAATTTAGAGAAGCTGAAAAATATAATGAAAGGGTATGGTTTAATATAGTATTAACCCAAATAATGCAGTTTAAAAAAATAGAACGCAGATTTTCGCAGATTTATTAAAGACTTACGCAGATAAGTCTTGAATATTTTTATTCAAATAAAAAAGATAATTTTGTTTTTATAATCAAGTAGTTTCTGCGTTTATCTGCGTCCAATTGTATTTTTTGGATTAAGTTGAAAAGGGGAGATATGGTTAAAGTTATAGTTACCGGTGCTGCCGGAAGAATGGGGAGCAGGATAGTAAGCATAATAAATGAGACCGAGGGAGTAAAACTTGTTGGTGCTACAGAGAAGAGAGGCTCAAAATCTATCGGCAGAGATTCGGGTGAAGTAGCCGGGATTGGAAAGAATAACATCCCTGTTTCAGATGATATTACAGAGATTATAAAAGGTTGTGATGTAATTATTGATTTTACATCCCCTGCTTCGTCATTGGAAAATCTCTATGCTGCAGCAGAGGAGAAGAAGGCGATAGTCATCGGCACTACCGGTTTCTCAGATGAACAACTTAAAAAGATAAAAGATCTTTCAAAAGAAATAAGGTGTGTCCTCTCACCAAATATGAGTGTTGGTGTGAATGTTATGTTTAAGATACTTAAGGATATGGCAAGAATACTCGGCAGTGAATACGACATAGAAATAATAGAGGCTCACCACAGATTCAAAAAGGATGCACCAAGCGGGACAGCTATGAAGATGGCAGAGATAATAGCTGATTCAGTTAATAGAAATTTATCCAAGGTTGGCGTATATGCAAGGAAAGGCGATATTGGCGAAAGGAAAAAAGAGGAGATAGGTATACAGACAATAAGGGCAGGTGATATTGTTGGTGAACATACCGTCATGTTTGGCGGGCTTGGTGAGAGACTTGAGATTATACACAAGGCTCAGAGCAGGGATAATTTTGTTAGAGGTGCCGTAAAGGCTGCAATATGGGTTATTGACAAGCCTCATGGAATTTATGATATGCAGGATGTCCTTGGATTGAGATAAAAAAATTTTGTGAGGCAGGCTCATGTCCTCTCTGCTAATTTATCCCTCTCCATATTCCATTTTACCCAGTCAAGCTTCATATCCTCTTCAAGAGAGAACTTTTCCTTTTTTCTGGTTCCATCAGGGGCTATTGAGTATTGCTGAAGTGCGCCGACTATTTCTACCCATTCTTCAAATGTTACCTGTTTTGGCCCCTCTATTTTTGATGGTCCAGGAACCGTCTGTGGGCCTCCTACAACCTGCGGTTTCGGGATTTCGTAAGGCGGATTTGAAACCTCAATTTTTCCATCATAAACCCTCGTCAGATATGAATCATCCTTTTCCATATCTACCCTGTAAATCGTTCCCCTTACACCTGCTACTGCTACCTTTGTCTCAACCTTGAATTCTGAATCCTTCTTTGCCATTTTTGATACATTTCCATAGAATTTGCCCAAAAATAATTTCACACCTGCTGACCCGCCTTTATCTCCCTTTGCTGATTTTAACTGGGTAATTATAAATGATGTATTAGCAGCAAAACGCATAACACTCTTATCCGATAATGTTAGCTCAAGCCTTGCCTTTTCAAGAGTCTTTACCTCATCCCCTTCCTTAAGGACTGTATCTTTTTTCAGAGTATCCCATTTTGCTTCATCCTTCTTTTTGTATTCTGCATTACCATCAAGGAATGTGATGACGGCGGAATCTGTCTTTACCTCTATTTTTGCATAGGCGTATGTGCAAACAAAAAGGAAAGAGATAAGAATCCATAAGAATTTGAAATTTCGGGGCACCCACGAAAGTGGGTCGTGAAATTTGAAATTTATTTTCATAGTAGTGTTACCTTCATATCTATCTTATTGGCAGAGAGTCCTACGATTTCCACCTTAAATGTCTCAAAGTTCTTCATAGCCAGTTCCTCCGCCATTGCCTGAGCAGTTGTCCTTGTATCCACATCAATAACCGCTACCCCTGCGGTAAAACTTCTCTGATTTAACTTCTGAACGCCGCGAACCTGAGACTGAATTATTGTTTTAAACTTGTTTAGAGCAACAAAGTCTATTCCTGTTATGACAAGCTGGACAGTTGTCTGCCCGCCGACCTCTCCGCTCCATTTGGTTATAATCTGATCTATAAGATGTGAGGCTATTTTTTCCCCTGCCTTCTTTATTGCAATAGCCCCCCCTGCAATCTCGTCTAAATGAGCGGTTGAGCCTTTTTCGCTATCAGTGGCAAGTATCTCGCCAGTATCTGCCTTAACAGCCCTTGCAGTTATAGAGGCATGAATAGATTTCATCTCAGTTCCTGCAATACCTTTGCCTGCAAGTTTTGCCACTGCATTTCCTATTATGATGACTTCTGCACCGTATTCAAGCCCGATTGCCGCAGCGGCACTGTCATCACCTGCAATTGCCTGTAATGCCATATTCCTCTTTATATTCTTTTTTACGGTGGACTGGTCAACAAAAGTAAAGCCATTCTCTGTAAATTTCTGGATGATTACAGTTTCAGATTCCGAGAGGCTTGCAGAGTATCCTGATTCAGCACCTCCTATTTTTTCATCCATAATAACCATCATACGCGGCTTATTTTTTCTCTCAAGGAGGAGCCCGATTGCACCGAGGTCATTCTTTATGTCGCCTATTGATACATCTGCCTGGATATTTACCTTTAATATACCCTGATTTAAATCAGGTTTTTCAGACACAATTGTATATTTTTTTATATATCCATGACTCTTTGTGTAGATTTCGTCACTTATAAGCTGATATTTATCAACCAGTGTTTGAGCCTGTACCAGTGTTCCCACCGCCTGCTCTACAGCCTTCCTCAGCGCATCATTTACTGCATTGTCCTTTGCAATTGCAAGGTCTCCTTTAATAATCGCCCCTATACCTTCAACAGTGATAGTGGTTATCGTTTCGGCAGGCTCACGATGTATCTGCTGGGAATATGAAGGAGAAACCCAAAAGACAGAAAACAGAAGCATGCCCTGAGCGAAGCCGAAGGGACAGAAGACAGAATAATATAATAATTTTCGCATAACTTTCATTGTTCACCTTTTGGTGTTTCAACAACCTCAGATTCAGCAGGTTCAGGTGCAGCCTCAGTTTCTTGTGACCGACCATTTTCGGGTATAGTAGTGGAATCTGAAGTAGCCGCTGCGGGTGATGGAATTTCCGCTGGTGCCGATGGCACAGCAGAAGGATCTTCCTTTAATTGTGGTTTAGCTTCAGTATTGGCACTCTCTTTTACAGGAGGAGGTGGAGATATTGGAGTCTGAGCCTGACCCGGAGTTGTTTTTGGATTTAATTTTATTTCAGGCACTTCTGTCCTCTGCCCCCCGATTACAGCTATGCCTTGCGGCAAACTAACAGCCTCATATTTATCAGACAGGATTTTTATCTGATATGCCCCTGCGAGAAGCCCGGAAAAGTTGTATTTTCCGTTTTCCTTATTTACCTTTGAGCTTGTATACAATTTGCCATTGCTCTCCAGTGCAATAGTTATATCGGAATTGTGTGGATTGACTATGCCAAAGAGCGCCCCGAGCTGCAGATGGTAATTTGTAACAATTTTATTTGCCATTTCGTTTACAGATTCTCGCACCTTATGAAGCCCATCTGCAGAAACATTCTGAGCTGTTATTACCTTTCCGGTTATAATATCTATCAATCTTGAATCTATTTCTATGAGTTCTCCAAGCTGTGTTACACTCCCTGCAATAAATACATCTACACCCATTATTTCACCAATCTTTTGTGCAGCTTCTAACGCCCCAGTCTGACTTAATGATTGCTCCTCAATAATCTTTTTAAGCTGCTCCCTTTCTATAACATCAAAATAGTTCATGTTTACTAATGATGTGGTTAAAAATTCTGCAATTGCGTCTCCAAAGCCTCCCGCTCTTGCCTTTTCACTTGCTTCTTTAAAAGTAAATACTGCAACCCTCGCCTTCTTTGTTACACCGACAATCTCGGCAATAACGGGTTTTAGCTCGCTCATCGGGCTTGAAAGTTTCTCAGCATCAACAGCTTTTATTCCATAAGTATAGGTAAGCCCCTCTTTTATATTTCTATCCATGTATCCATTCTCTTTTGTATTTGCTATCTCTATGAGCTGTTCTGATTTTGAGTCCTTTCTGTAGATGGTGTAGTGGTCCATGTCAGCTTCCGTATTTTTTTCCCATGACACTATTACTTCGCCGTCGCTATAGGATGTCTTTAAACCCTTCGGGGTTGATGGCGGGTTGAAAAGAACCCCTTTCTCCTCTTTTTTGGCAACAGGTGTGGAAAATTTGAATATCTGTATATTTTTCAATTGGGAGTCCATTACATAGATTTTGTCAAAGGTATCAATATATATACCCTTTGGCTCCATGAACTGCCCCCTTCCGCTGCCCTTACTTCCTATTGCAGACATAAATGCTCCATTCATTGTAAATCTCTGTATTCTATAATTTTGCGGGTCTGCTACAAGTATATTTCCACTGCTATCCACATCTACATTTGTTGGATTCTGAAACTGGCCAAACTCTTTTCCGCCTTGCCCGAATTTACTTATGAAATTCCCCTCAATATCAAATTTCATAATGCTATTTTTTTTGGAATCAACAACAAATATAAATTTCTCCTTATATGTTGAGATACCTGTAGGTGAAAGAAATTCGTTGTCTTTGCTGCCGTATTTACCAAAGGTCCTTGTAAGTATACCATCATTGCTGAATATCTGAACACGATAGTTTCCTGTATCCGCAACATATATTCTTCCGAGACTGTCTACAGCAATCCCTTCGGGATTTCTGAAAAATCCAGGTTCTTTACCGCTTGAGCCGAAAGAAAACAGGAGGCTTCCCATATGGTCAAGGACGAGTATGCGGTTATTTCCTGTATCAGCAATAACTATATTCCCCGTTGGAGATACCTTCACATCTCCGGGATTTGATATCTTCTTTTTTTCATCCCCCTTTAATTTTACAAAACTATCCTGCAGAGGGTAATAGAATTTGAGGTCATCTCCGCCTTCGTCGCTTATAATTATTCTCCCATCCTTTTCTACAACAATACTTGATGGTTCTTTTAAAAGTTTTGATTCTTTTGGTGTTATAGCACCAAGATATTCTAATATCTCCTGTGGATAGGCAGGAGTAGAGAGAAGGATGAGAAATCCGAAAAATATTATTGCCCCTTTGCACGATTTCATAAAGGTAAAGGTAAAGGTAAAGGTAAAGGTTTTTCTCTTCCTCTACCTTTGCCTCTACCTGATACTTATCAGAAAAACTTAAGTTCGTCTTTAAGCTTCCTTATAATAATCAGGGCATCAGCCCCTGATACAGGGTTTTGCGGTCTAAACTCTCCTGTAGTTAAGTCCTCTGCCTGCATTATCCCCCTTGCACTGCAGACCTCAATGGCATTGAAGAACCACTGGTCGGGTCTCACATCGGGGAAGTGGGGCTGACCGCCGATGAATTTTGTTGATAGAGATTCATCACCTGAGACCTTAATCAAAATATCCTCTATCATTACAGCATATTCAACCTTTGTTATGTTCTGATTCGGATGGAATGTGTGGTCAGGATATGCCTCAAGACCCCTGATTCCAAGCCCTATTACTGTATCTATATCAGTTCTCAGAACATGGTTCTCAATGTCTGTGGCAGGTGCAGCCTTTGTCAGTTTATCAGCCTCAAATTTTTGCGGACTTGTAGGAGATTTAAAGCTGGTATCAAAGGTCTTTACACCTCGCTTTTTAAAGAGCTTTTCAAGCTCAAGCTCCTGAACGAATAGTGCAGAGAGGTCTCCTCTTGTTATCCTGTCAATTAATGCAATCTGCAGCCCTATCCTTGTCCCAGGTGCAGCCCTCTGTATCTTCTGAACTAATTCCCATTCCGTATTTGACTCAGCTACCAAATCCTTATTTATCTCAAGAACCTTCCTGAACATATCACCTGCCTTACCCACACCCTCCATAGTCTGGCTGAGCTTGTAGGCGATGCCCATATAATAATATGGTGCAGGTGCACCGACATCGTTTCCTATGGCTGCTCTGAACTCGGTCTCACACATGGAGAGCCATCCTTCTTTTCTCTCCATTGAATAGAGTCTCAGCATTCCTACACCTGCTCCTACTTTATGCTCCTTTGTCTTTGCTAAATCTTTTGCCTTCTCCATGCTGTCAAACGCCTTTTTAAAATCTTTTTTATAGCCATAGACCAAACCTGTGCCAACATGGGCAGGTGAATATTTTGGGTCTAATCCCAATGCCAGATTAAACTCCCTTAATGCACCATCATAATCCTCCTTCTGAAGAAGTTTATTTCCACTGAACACATGATGGTCTGGGGTATCAAGAACTGACTCTGCCTTTCTCTTTGGCGCCTCACAGGCAGTTATAAGACCGAAGAAAAGAATAAGCAGCCCGCCTGAAAATATTCGGTAAAATGTCTTTCTGTTCATAATCCCTCCCTTTAAATGCAGCGGTTAGCGTATAGCGTTTAGGGTTTAGTAACTAACCGCTAATCGCTAAACCCTAACCCCTATTTGTTAAAGGACAATCATTACTCTGCACTTCTCTATGAATGTCATATTCTCTGCATTTGCCCTTATTCTTCCCGCATCTGCATTGCTTATGACAATATCAGCCTTTGCCTGTCCTGCTGTTTTAATACCCTTTACTATAATAGGGGTAGCGGTTACCCTCTGGTTGCTCTGGGCAGCGGCAACATCCTTGCTGTATCCTGCCATCCCCTGTTCAATAGCCCATTCCCTGTTTACATAGGCAGAGCCATATACCTCACGGCCATCTTCATCAATAACCTTCGGAGCCATAGCAGGTTTTACACCGAGTCCCCTTGCATCAACGATTAATCCTGAGAAGGCTTGCCCTCCCTGTCCGAATGGGACAGATGGAGACTGCGGAGGTGTCCCTGGCGGAACTATCTGGTCAAACATAAGTCCATTAAAATTCCCCTGAAGTGGGAATGAATACTCCTGCTCTATTGTTCCATCACTTAGATATTTTGGTTCACCTTCTTCCTTTAAACCCCTCACCATTCCCTCTACCTTTGTCCTTATTACATCACTTTGGAGTATAAAATTATTTACTGTAGTTTCGGAAGTGACCTGAACCTCCTTTATCAATTCCAATGCCTTTCTATATGCATCAGCCTTTGTCACCCTAAGCTGTTGTACCCTGCTCATCCCTGTGGATTGTGCACCTGGCTGGGGAGGTGCCACACCCTTAACTCTTAAAATCTGTTTACTGTAATCAATACCGCCTGTCCCTGTCGTTGATGGCACAAAAACCCCGTCGCCGTTGGTAGAAAATGAACTGCCGGCGAAGGCAAAGGCTACTATCAATGACAGCCCTAAAATAAAAATACCTTTTTTCATATACCCTCCCTTCATAAGAAGGTTAAGGTTTAGGTTGAGGTTAAGTTTTTTTAAGTTCTTAACCTTAACCTTAGCCTCAGCCTTAATTTTACTTTATTGCCCTGACTATATCGCCAGCCTGGAAGCCCAGGCCTGATGTAATGGTTGCCTCTGAAACCCTGTCACTCTGGTGGCTCGTTACCATTATCTCCCCAATCTGTTTCTCTCTTTTGCCAATAACCCTTCCTGTCTCAGGGTCAACTAAATCAGCCCCAGCCCTGTAAACGCCAAGTTTAGAGCCTTTTGCCAATTTTGATTTTTCTCCCGCCCTGAAGATTACAGTGCTTCCCTCCATCAGGAGAATCCTACCCTGGAAGGGCCTCTTATTTAACTCATTAATCATCTCTTCAAGAGCCTTTGAGAGTGCATCCCTTAATGCCCCGTCTCTTAAACCCACATCGGCAGTTGATGCGGAGCCGAATCCAAGAATTCCACCAGTCTTCTTTTTATATTCACCTGCACCTGATTTTGCAACAAGGGATTTTCCAGATGCGATATCTACCAACGCATAATCTACCTGAACCCTTGCAACCTGTGTCTTTGACTGTGCTATCAGTGTGTCAGAGCCTTCTTCTACCTCTGAATAAGCAGTTATGGCCCCTGAAACCCTGTAGTCAATTGATTCAAATCCCTCAGTAGCACTCTTTTTTCCTGTCTTTACCGCACCTGTCTGCTGGAGTTCAATCATCTTATCCTGCTCCTTCATCTCATCTTCTGTAAGGGATATAGGTTCAAGGCCTGCTGATTTTATCAATGTTCTTAAGATATCAGTTGCTGACTCTCCGATGCCAAGAACCTTTGATGGTGTCTTGTTCTTGAATGTAATTATGCCTATTGTGTATTCAGGTCCTGCGTATTTGGCACCCGCCTCTTCAAGTTTCTGGGTCTGCTGGGTAACGGATACATCTTTTTTGACAGCCCCAGTTGTTGTAGCCTCACAGCCAATAAAACCGTATAATGCAAAAGATGAAATCAAGATATATACAAATGTTCTTTTTGTAAATATTTTCATTTTAAATCCTCCCATTGATTAAAAATATTTCTAAATTAGTATTTTTCAACTAACAATACTCTTTTTTAAAATCACCTCCTTATCGACGATTCCTTATTACTATTCCGTCAGGAAATCCCCTTGCTGTTCAGGTACGGGCCATACTTCTTATCTGTATTACCGATGTGGTCATTGAGCCACTGCTTGAGGAAGGCCATGACTTCCATGGTCAACGTGATCTTTCCAGCGTTGTAGTCTCTGTCGAAATCCAGAACCTTTTGAATCAACTTGGCATGCTCGGCTTTCTGCTCGTCGAGCCCCGGATAGCTGTGCTGGCGCATTAGTGTTTCCTCGGCGGCAAAATGCGTCTTGGTGTACTCAAGTAAGCGTTTCAGCGTCTTGCCGGTCGTTTCCTTTCCCATGCCTGCCTTCATCGCCTCATGCAGCTCGTTGATCAGGCTCACCAACACCTTGTGCTGCTCATCCATCTTCCCCACCTTCACGCTCAATTGGTCCGACCACTCATAGAATGCCATAATGTCCCCTCCTTATTAAGATAAATTTATAGTGAACGACTTAAATTTGTAAACATCTATATTTTTAACCTCCCCTTCATCCCCTCCTTATATAAGGAGGGGAAAGAGGGGTGGTTGTCCTTTTATGTCAACTTATTTATGTTGTTCACTATAATTAATGTTTCTCATCCATCATAATCTCCATCATACTGGATGCCTTTACATATCCCTGCGGCACTTCAAAAAGGGTAATTGAAGGACTGCCTAATTTTACATTCTTAATCTCTATAACAGTTTTTGCATCTGCATTCTCCATTTCGGATTTAATAATAAACCTGTCCAGATCTGTTGCCTCCCAGAAAAGTCCACTTTCGGATTTGCCGTCTTTATAGGTAATCTTTATCTCATATTTATCACATGGATGCCCATCTACTGTTTCAGTTCCAACTTTCTTTTTTTCAATTTTAGGCATCTCCTCTTTTTCTTCAATCCCTTTTATATCTTCCTGTTCTATATATTTATTTTTATCAGGATATAAAATATAACTCAACTTCTTATCAGGTCTGACTATAAATATATTTCTGCCAAAACCTGGCGGAACATCACCTTTTGCACTTAATGCCTTTGTCATATCTATCTCATTTCTGAATTTTTCCCCAAGTTTTGCGAGCTTTGCATCAAATACTGTTTTTTCATTATTGGACTTGATTACAGATGTCATAATCATGAGTGCGGTAAAATCCCTTTTGCCGAATTCAAAAAATGCAGGGATATGGAATTCTATCTGTGGAGGAGGCGGTATTGCAGGTAGGTTAGGCGGAACAGAAGCAACAACTTGCCCGGTGCCAGGACCAACCGGCAGGGTTGCCAGTATCCTGTTTAACATCTCATTTGTTTCAACTTTTAACGGAGCCTTAAGCACTTTTGAAACAGCCTTCTCTGCCACTGCCCCAAGCAATGCACCTCCGAATGATTCTTCGGATTTACTTTCTATAGTAACCCACGGAATATCTTCTTTCTGTGTCGCCTCTTTTATAGCACCTACCGCAGATAATGCACTGCCGATTCCGCCTGTCTTCGTCTCACTCTTTATACCTATCCCATTTTGCCAGATTGTCTCGCCTGTCTTTGTGTTAACCATTTTAAATTTTGCCCTTGCCTTCTTTATATTAATAACACCTGTAATCTGTGTCTCAAAATTCATCAGTGTCCCAAAAATAACTGCATCTACTCCAAGAAGTTCCCCCAGCTTTTGGGGAGTTGTCATATCAAGTTGTGCACCTAATGTAACTCCCATCTGGTCTCTTAATAACTGGTCTGTGTCCTTTAATGGTTTTATAGAGTAGAAGTATGCGGGTAATCGTTTATCAAGTTCAGTCCTTACATACTGAGGTGCCCCTACATCATTTGTCTGATTAACCATAGGAAGGACAGCAACTGTCTTGATTGGATTATTTAGGTCTGCATGTCTGACAGGCATCGGAACACAAGCACTTAAGGAAACAACAATAATCAAACTGACGAACAATAAAATATAACGAGTATTATTCCTTTTCATTCTTCTCCTCCCAAATTAATTAACTTATTTCTTCTCAACAAATGTATTTGAGACATCAACCCTGTATCTACCCACTGTTACGACTCCCCTTGTATTCACCAATGAATTATCTGTGACAGGATCTCTCCACCAACCCTCCATGCGGGCTTCTGACTTATCATTTGGGAGAGAATAAATATCTCCTTCCCCTAAATTACCTTCAAAGAAGTATATACTGGTTCCCAATTGAAGCTCTGATGCCTTTGCAGGTCTAATAGCCTTAAAGAATTTACTCCATTCCTTTTTGCCATTATTATACATCAAAAATTCCCCTTCAGGATTTGTCTTAGTGCGGGATGTAACCATTTTTCCCAATCTTCCACTCTGGTCATTGTCACCACTGAATATAAGATATTCGTCCGATTCAAAAAAAGATGTGGTTTCTGATACAGATGGCGGTGGTGTTTGAACCTGAGCTACCGGCGGTGGTGTTGGTGCTGCCATTGCCCTTGCAGGCGGTGCACTTGCACCTCCCAGACTTACCTCTACAGTATTGGCACTTGCCCCTATTACCTTTACTGGAATACCCCCAAAATTCTTCCTTGCAATTTCATCTGATAGTGACTGGGCATTACCCTTCATCTCTACATCAAGGACTGCTGTCCCTGCCTCAAGACTCCTCTGATAGATTGCCTGAACGCCTCTTATCTGTCCCTGAATTATATCCTTAAACTTTACAAAATCGGAATATTCACCAATGCCTCTGACTGTTAGTTGAATCAAGCCTCCGCCGGATACCTCGCCGCTCCACTTTGCAATAATCTGGTCAATAATCTTTCCTGATGCCTCTCTTGCTGCCTTTTCCAATGCCTCTGTCCCGCCTGTCACTTCAGATATATTTCTGCTTACACCATGCCCCCTTGCAGAGCCAAGGACTGCCC
>Ga0209343_10007915_pt1 | contig 12448 bp, 10 predicted proteins | sample RifCSPlowO2_02_FD_184026 | JGI IMG/M metagenome (GOLD analysis project Ga0209343, IMG submission 184026) | Groundwater microbial communities from Rifle, Colorado - Rifle CSP2_plank lowO2_0.2 (SPAdes) (version 2) | ecosystem: Environmental > Aquatic > Deep subsurface > Groundwater | place... | reverse complement strand
CCCCGCCGTATTTTCTGCCCAGACATACCCATTGGTCATTGGCTGTCCGGATGAATCGCGAAGCGTCCCCTCAATAGACTTATTCGCCGCCTGAAGCGCGGTTTGGTCGGCGTTTTCGCCACCGAAGTCATAGGCCCCTGTCGTCATGGTAAAGCTGGCCGTCTGCGACGCTTGTCCGGGCACATACCCGGCCAGATTTGAACCAACAGAATAACTTCCCGACTTGACGTTGATACTGTACTGCCCGTTAGAATCTGTGGAAGCGGTTTGGACCACGCCGGTTGATGTGTTAGAAAACATCACCAAGGCGCCAACCAATACATCACCGCTGTTATTCTTAATAGTACCGGTTACCGTGACAAAATCCGTGGAGGTAATGCCAAGCGCGACGGTCGTTGTTGATTCGGCGGCGGCCGAACCCGTAAATTTACCAACGCCTGGCACATCGATAAAATAATTATACGTCGCGCCGCTTTCGGTATTTATTGACAGGCTTGAATCCAACCCACTTTTTTGCTTACGAATAACTTTCGTACCGTCGCTCGCGTTCTTAAGTTCAACCATCGCGTTCATGACTGAACTGCCACCGGTAAAAAGGAAGTCGGCGCGCGCCAGCGTGGCGACCGTTATATTCTGGGCTGTGTCTCCGGTTACCGCTTTGGTAGCGCTTAATTCACCATAATCCGAGTGCCACGTGCCAATACGATACGTCTTGCTGCCGGCCACCTTCATGCTATAGGCGCCACTGCTATTGGTCATAGTGCCGCGTTGCGAACCGCCCGCTACCGGACGAGAGTTGGTCGTATCCCATTCCTGCACAAAGAGCGGGGCGTTAGCCAAGTTCGAGCCGCCGACACTGACGGTACCACTTAATGTATAGCAGGTGCTGGCCGATGGGCTAAGATTTTGACTGGATTTACTTTCGGTCGTAATGGTGACTGCCAAAGAGAGCGTACCGCATATATCAGACTTATCTGGAGGTAACTCACTGCGTAAATTCCAAACACCGGTGCCAACGAAGAGGGAATAACTTCCATCACCGGAACTTCGACCCGAAATCGTTTGACCGTTTGAAGCATTCATCCCAAAGACTGAAGCATAACCAACACCGTTTCCACTTGTGTCAAGAATCTTTCCGGAAATGGTGTAATCCGCTTTTTTGAGCGTTATAACGAACGGGTTCGCGTCGGTAATCTGTTTTCCTTGGAAATAAACATCAGGATCTGTTCCAGCGTCTGCTCCATCGGTTCGCACTTCGATTTGTTGTTCAGTAGGAGGTAAACCGTCTTTATTAGCGCCGATCATATAAGATCCATAGTCTGAAACTGCCAGACTAAACGTACCGGAAGCGTTGGTAGTGCCAAACACGGGTGCGCCAAAACCTTGGCGATGCAGGAATACATTGACAGACTGCAGGCCGGTCGTGCCATCCGTGACTTTACCGGTGATGGTTTTATCTGCGGCGGCAAAGGTAAAGGTTATGGTGGTGCTATTGGTTGCCAGTACGGCGCCGGGCGTCTGGAAACTATTGGCAAGCGCAATAGTCGCGCTATCGGTACCAAGACCGGCCACATTTACCATAATGGGCGCGGGTGGCACGCCAGGCAACTGCTTGGGAATGCCGCCGGAACTGCCTTTGGGCATTGATGGCCCCACACCGATTGACCACATACCGTTGGCAGGAAGTTTGATAGTGTAACCATCGGCCGCGGGAACTCCCACGGCTGAAAGTGTTTTAACGACAAATCGTCCCGGACCGCCGGCAAAAAGATCAATATCAACACCGCCAAAATTCGCGATACCGGCTAATTTAATGGTGGCGGTTACTGACCCGTTGCCGCTGCTCGCGTTGGTTAGAACAATGTTCTTGGATTGCGTTGCGCCACCGGACACGCAGATTGGCTCCGGACTCATCTGGCCAAAGTAATCAATGTTGCTTAAAGTTACAGACGGGTCCGTCCCAAAGAAATAACAACCATCCGATAGATTGGTGTACGCGACAGATGAGCCCTCCGAGCCATCCACCGCCGAAATTTGGCCGACGGCAAGCGTCAAAGTTTTATTCATGGCACCGGAAGGGCCACCGGCGTAGAGCTGCACGGTACCCGCTACGTTTGTTGGCGTTACGGCACTGTCGGCATAGACGCGGATGTTGATGTTATTGGTTCCGGCTGATTTGATAAAGTACGGCATTGTCGTACGATTCGCTAAAACAGAACCACTGCGCGATACTTTTATATCGAGCGTGTAGCCACCTGTTGTCGGATCTTTTGGAATGGAAGGATTCGTAATTTTTCGTAAGTCGATCGTGTAACTATCCCCCGCCCCCGTGGTGCCGGAAACTCCCAAGGTCACCGTCACGGTATTGGCGCTGGCACTCACTGCCACGCCGGTGCCGGTGATAGTACCACCGCCCTGCATATTCATGTCTTTATTCATGGGTGACAAAGTGTCGAGAGCAGCGTTCGTTACATCAGTGCCATTGGGAAAGGTAAATTGGACAGTATCCCCATTTTGTATCACCACGCCCGGTGAAAATTGAACCTGGAAAACATTGACGTCTTGGCTGGCTGTCTGGTTAAACGGAAAGGCGCGATCGGCCTGCCCAAGGGCAAACTGCTCGGCGGTAAAGCTGCCAAACCCTTGCGGCTGGAATTCGCCTCCCCCGATACTGCCGGTAAAGTCGCTGGTCGGCGGCGCAAACATGCCACCGCCGCTGAATGAACCAAATGTTTTTGAGCTATCTTCAACCGGTCCGACTATACTCTGTGTCACCAAAACATTACCAGATAAATCTGTTACGCCGGCTATCGCCAGAGTAAAGGAAATGCCGCTGATTTTATCGAGATTAACGCCTTGGATCATAACCGCATTACGTCCGGCATCGTAGGTCACGACCGTACTTCCGATAACTTTATCAGCTCCACCTTGTGTAAGTGTGATGTTTTGATGGTTGACGGTACTGCTCACCCAGTTGGTATCGACTTGCGCGTCACTATTCATGGGTTCACTGAAGATAATTGAACAAGTGTAATCGTCACAGCGGGCTTCGGAAATGGTTGGCGCGACAGAATCAGCGGCTCCGGTTGTATATGTATACGTTCCGGTGGCGATCCTGTTGCCGGCCAAATCTTTTACACCGTTTCCAAGTACCAGCGTATAGACCGTATTCGGGGCCAAAACACTCGTTGGAATAACCATTAAATTATTTTTCCCGGAGTCATAGTCGGTTTTTATACCAACCGATGTACCGGCACGACTAAACGTTATGTTAGTATTATTAATAGTAATAAAATCGAGCTGCTCGCTAAAGCCAAAATCAAACTTTTTACTCACGGCTAAATTAACCGAATTATTTGCTACCATGGGGTAAATGGTCGGTGCTGTTTCGTCGTTTGAACCACTTACTTTGAAGAATGAACTAAAAGCGATCTGACTGGCTTGATCGGGTGGACGCATAGTAATACCGCTTGGGTTCGCCACCGCGCCTTTGATGCGTAATTCATATTCATGATCACTGATTAACGCGCTGGCCGGTGTTATAGCAACAAAACGTTTCTCATTAGAGTCGAGTGATACACCGCTTAAACTCACTGTCGAATTACCGGTCGTTCGATCAACCAAATTGACATTCGCGGTATTGATCGTCGCGCTGTCCATGGCCTGGTCAAATTCAACAATAATTTTTATATTTGGGGCCGCGGTAACGCCGGGAGCAGGCACCATTGAGCGAACGTACGGTGGCATAAATTGTCCGCTTGTACCCAAGGTAAATTCACCCGCGCCAAAGATGCCGCCACCGGTCGTAAACGAAATTTTATGTCCGCCACCGGGACGATTGCTATTTATAGATTGACCGCCTTGATTGGTCACTTTTTCGGTGATGACAAACGTGTAAAAAATGTTCGTGGCTAAATTAGTGGCCGGAACAAATAAAATAACGTTGGTATCCTGCGAAGGAAGTGAAGAACATCCAGCCGAACTACTCGTTTCGCAATAGACTACCGACCCAGCCACCTTGGTGGTGCCATCATCTGTTGTCAGATAACTGTTACTGCCCGCGTCGGCGGCGTTGTTGTCATTGATAGTCGAAGCCGACATTGGCTGCGACAAACCAACGCGGATCTTTTCTGCTTGCGGAACATTATTTGAACCTTCAGGGGGGCCGGAAAATATTACGATCGGACTACCGCCGCCACCTATTGATCCTCCGCCGCCGCTAAAGAAACCACACGTCCCTGCATTGAGATTAAAATCAATTCCGGTTTTATTGACGGTCGAAATGGTTTCGAAACGAGCATTGCGACAATAACCTGGTTTGAAAGCGGTAAAATCAAACGCGTCATTATCCGGTAATCCCTGCAAAATATAATTACCCGAGGCGTCGGTCGTTGTGGCGTTCAACGCAAAACCGGCCGGGAAAACCTTGGCCCCGCTCACGCCGACACCGCCATTTGCTATCGTGCCGGCTACGGAACGTGAACCTTGGGCAACGGTATTAACCGTAAAAGGGCTGCTTTGACAGCTAGAGGTAGAGTTCGCGGAAGGATTCGAACAGAAAAAGCGCGCATTGCCGACACGATCACGCGCAATAATATAATATTGAAAAGCCCCGCCGGCATTGGGAACGGCAGCGGCAGGAATGGTAAACTTAAACAATGAACCGGCTATCTGCACGCCGCTCGTTGCGGTGGCGCTCACCGCTACGTTTGAACCGTAATAAAGATCTAGATATTCACCGCCGTCATCGGTCGTGTTTGCGAACTGGACATCAAGTGTTTGATCGTCAAAGACCATCGCGTTGATCACGGCATTGGTGGCAGCGACAGCTCCATGCGCTGGCATATGATCAATTTGCGGAGCGGTTAGATCGACAGGAATGTCGAAGGCGTTCTCGTAGGAAATCGCCGTTGATGAAACAAGAGTCGGTACCGTTGATGAAACATATACCCAGGCAACATAGGAAGTGTCGGTTACAAAGGTCTGATTATTACTGTCTTTCAAAATAAATTGAGGCAAGGTGAAATCAGCAAAACTGTGCTGATTAAAAAAACCGACCGGCATACAAACACCTCCGGGACTACCCGTGCAAGCGCTTCCCAGCGTTGTCGTAGTAAGGTTAATTGTCGATGAAACGATATATATATGCGTAAACTGATAGCCGGCCGGCTCGGTGCCCGGCGTCCAGGTGACACGAAAGTCACGACCATCGAGCCCAAAACCGGTGGTGTCGTTGTCTACGACCGCGACGTTGGTTACCGCCCGAGCAAATAATTGCGGAAACAACACCGTGATTAATCCAACAATCGCCGCGCCGATCGCCAGCACATAAATTAATTTTCGACGGTTTGTTTCCATGATGTTGCTTACCATAATAAAAAAATAAACCACCTGTCTATAGATGGTGGTATATACTATTAGTAAATTTATAAAAAACTTTTAATAAATTGTGAGATAGATTAACAAACATATTTTGATTATAGCACATCTACGATTGTCGTCGGAACTAATGGTGTGGATAACTTTAGCTTTTGTTGTTTATGAATTTTGTTGTTTAAGCATTGGCGAAAGACGGCTGATCTGTTAGTATAAAGATACTTAATTTTATCTATGTCAAAACCCGTCATCATTTCAGGTATTCAACCGACCGGCAATTTACATATTGGTAATTATCTTGGAGCGGTAAAAAAATGGGTGGAGCTGCAAAATTCCGGCAAATATGATTTGTATATTTTTGTCGCTGATCTGCACGCCCTCACCGGCAACCAAACTGCCGATAACCGTCGCCACCAAATTCTGGTCGCCGCCGCCGAGCTCATCGCCGCCGGAATTGATCCTAAAAAAACTACCCTCTTCATCCAATCGCATATTCCCGAGCACGCCGAGCTGGCTTGGATTTTTAACACCGTCACGCCGGTCGCGGAGCTTTATCGCATGACGCAATTCAAAGATAAGTCGGTGAACCAAGATAAAAATATCAACACGGGTCTACTCACTTATCCGGTTCTTCAAGCGGCCGATGTTCTTTTATATAAAGCGACACAAGTGCCGGTTGGCTTGGATCAAGTGCAGCACCTTGAACTGACACGCGACATTGCTCGCTGGTTTAACAATCGTTATGGCGAATTTTTCCCGGAAGTAAAACCACTCCTCACCAACGTTCCGAAAGTCATGAGCCTGCTCGAGCCGACTAAAAAGATGAGTAAAAGTTTAGGACAAGGACAAGTTATTGAAATGGCTGACGATCCGGACACCATCCTCAAAAAACTCAAAAAGGCAATCACGGCGACCGAAGGCGGCGCCAAAGCGCCCGGAGCGCAAAACTTATTGTTACTTTTAGAGCACTTTGGCGGTAGTAACTATCAGGACTTTGCCAAAGCCGAAAAGGCTGGTACCATACAATACGGCGATTTGAAGCAGGCTTTAGCCGAGGCCATTGCCGATACGTTTGCCGCTTTCCGCGTCCGCCGTCAAAAACTGCTCGACAATGAAACAGACGAATTGGCGGCGATCTTGAAAACAGGCGGCGCCAAAGCGCGTCGCGCGGCAGAAAAAACAATCGCCGAAGTTCGTACGCTTGTTGGCCTACGTTAAACTACAGGCAGTCTGCCCGTACCGTAATCGTGCAATCCAAAAAATTGTCTAAATATTAACTATAAAAACTATGGACGCCCCCACCCCCAAAACGCAGCTAATCAAAAATATTTATTTGTACCTCGTTTCATTCGTGTCGTTGTTCATGATCGTCTTTTCCGTTGCCGGCATGGTGAACCTCGCGCTTCGGACCTATATTTTTACCAAAGCTGACAAAAATTATTACGGCTATCCTGAACCAGCCTGTCCGGAACCAACTCCTCCAGCCAAGATGACTGATTCGCAAGTCAAACCTACCTGTACCAGTAAAGAAGAACGCGAAAAAATGGATGCTGAAAACCGCTCCGCCCAGCGCCAGCGCGACATGGTCCAATATGTGTCCATGCTGATCGTTAGTATGCCGCTCTTTGCCTACCACTGGATGATTATTCGACGTAAAGAATAACTATGTCTCGAGAAACCAGACCGAGGCCCGTGTTGGGTTGGCTGAAAGCGAAGACCCAGGCGAGCAGTACAAACACAAACGATCGGTAAAGCCAAAATTAAAACGAAAGCGCTAAACAAACGTCCCTGAAAAGGGACGTTTTTGGTAAGAAAAGGCAGTCTCTACCGTCAGTAACTTTGAGTCCAAAGCAGCAGCATCCATTATGAAGGTAGCCATCGCGTGCCACTTTTTTAGCGTACCCATGGACAAGTTGACCCAAGTCTGCCTACGATATATCGATGGGTGCCGTAAGATCTTTAACCATTATTCGTCGTATATGATACAATCGTCCATAACTATGGGGCGGGAGGCTTTCCTCGAAGCGTACGACAAACACGCCGACGCGATTTTTAAACATTGTTATTTTCGGCTTTTCAACCGCGAACGTGCCAAGGAAATCATGCAGGACACGTTTTTACGCGCCTGGGAACAAATGGCTAAAGGAGTCGAAATAAAAAATATTAAGGCCTTTCTGTACCGCATTGCCACCAACCTCATCATCGATGATACACGTAAGAAAAAAACGAGCTCGCTCGATTTGATGCAGGGACAAGGTTTTAACCCCGCCGTATCGGACACCGACGCGATTTTCAACCGACTGGACGGGGAACGGGTAAAAAAAATGATTGAGCGCATGGATGAAAAATACGCGACGGTTATTTTAATGCGTTATGTCGACGACCTGACGGTCAAAGAAATTTCCGAAATTCTGAGTGTGACGCAAAACGTCGTGTCGGTCAGGATTCACCGCGGACTCAAAGAAATTAAAAAAATTATATATGAAGAAAGCAAATGAAGACTCCCCGGAAGATCTCCGGGCAGTCGCCCGCGAGATTAATCTGTCGCGCGAGGAAAAACAGGCTATCTGGCAAGTGTTGGAAACACAAATATCACCGCCACAATCGGTACCGGTTGTCTTTCCAGACAAACCGTCACCGGCTTCGCCGACGATAGCTTCATAAAAAGCATCAGAACATCGGTTCCAAGCCCTTGTTCTTGACAAAAAGTCCGCTTTTCGCTATAATCAGCTCACTTTATACATCGGTGGGATCCGGCTACACCCCGGAGTTCGTACCACTAACATATTAAGATATGTCCAAAAGAATGTCCGCCTTAGCGGGAAAAGTAGACAAAAATAAAGTCTACACCATTGACGAAGCTGTTAAGCTTGTCAAAGAAACCAGCGGAGTAAAATTCGACGCCTCGGTCGAGGTGCACGCCAATGTTGGCATCGATCCAAAGAAAGGCGAACAGCAAATTCGCTCAACCGTGGTATTGCCGCATGGTACCGGAAAAAGTAAAGTAATTGCCGCCTTTGTTTCGGCTGACAAAGAAAAAGAAGCCAAAGACGCCGGAGCGGATTTTGTCTATGGCGAAGAAGAAATAAAAAAAATCAAAGACACCGGCAAATTTGATTTTGAAATTGCCGTGACCACGCCCGACATGATGCCAAAAATGGCGTCGGTCGCCAAAGTGCTTGGTCCGAAGGGTTTAATGCCAAACGCGAAAACCGAAACCGTCAGTACCAACTTGAAAAAGATGATTGAAGAATTGAAAAAGGGCAAAATCACTTTCAAAAATGATGACACTTCTAATATTCATGTCAGCGTTGGCAAAGTTAGTTTTTCGGAGGCACAGCTCAAGGAAAATATCGTTGCTTTCGTAGATGCTTTGAAGAAAGCTAAACCATCATCCGCTAAAGGCACCTACATCAAGAACCTAGTCGTTTGCTCGGCTATGGGTCCGGCCATTCACTTATCCCAAACGGTTTAAAGCAGACGCACAAATAGGTATTTAAACAACATAGCGCAGCCCGCTCGCGCGGGCGAGCTCGAAGCAAAAAGGTCGCCAAAGCGACCTTTTATGCTGTTTGTTTAATACCTATTTGCGCGTCTGCTGACCGCGTAAAAAGGTCGCCAAAGCGACCTTTTATGCTGTTTGTTTAATACCTATTTGCGCGTCTGCTGACCGCTCTCGCTTAAACTATATGATTATATAGGCTGAACGAGGATGAGCGGCCAAGCCTTTGCCATACACCCTTATATGCGCACGGCCACCTTGTCATAGCAACACGTCAAAACATTATCAATTTTGCTAAATTAAGTTTGACATTCTCTACTAGAATGGTATACGCTAGCTCAAGATTTATTTTTATGACCATCCAGACTCAAGAAACTACTACACAACACATCCGGCCTACCTGGGACGAATACTTTATGGAAATAGCCCGAGCTGTCGCTAAGCGGGCAACCTGTGACCGAGGTCGTGTCGGTTGTGTCATCGCTCGCGACAAACAAATTCTCGTTACCGGCTATGCCGGCGCACCGCGCGGCATGCCGCATTGCGATGAAGTCGGTCACCAAATGAAAACTGTCACGCACGAAGATGGCCACGAAAGCCAGCATTGCATGCGCACAGCTCATGCCGAACAAAACGCCATTGTCCAAGCCGCCAAAGTCGGCGTCTCGATCGATGGCGGCACCTGCTACTGTAAAATGACTCCCTGCGCGGCCTGTGCCAAAATGATGATCAATGCCGGACTCAAGCGTGTGGTCTGCGAAAAGCGCTACCACGCCGGGCAAGAAACTGAAATCATGTTTAAAGAAGTTGGCGTCGGCCTTATCTATTTTGAAGAATCAGTCGAAGCCTATGCCCGCCAATAAAATTATTCTTGGTTTTGCCGGCGATCTAGCCTCGGGCAAGGGCACTGTTTGTAAATATTTGGAACAAAAATACGGCACCCCGTCATATCGCTTCTCGACGATACTTCGGGCGCTGGTTGATAGGCTCTATATACCCCAAAGCCGGGAAAATTTACAAAAGATTTCACAGGTGCTCCGCGAAAATTTTGGCCAGGACCTACTAAGCAAGGTTATCGCGAAAGACACTTTCAATGATCCGCATGAGCTGGTAGCCGTGGAAGGCATCCGCCGACCAACAGATCTGACCTACCTTAAAAGTAACCGGGCTTTTCATCTTATTTATATTACGGCGGATCCTAAAATACGCTGGGAGCGTTTGGTTAAGCGTAATGAGAATACCGGCGACGATAAAAAAACTTTTGAAAAATTTTTGGAAGATGAACAAGCTGAAGCTGACCGGCTTATAAAAGAGCTCGGCCAGAAAGCGGAATTTGTTATTTCAAACAATAAAACATTCAAAGAACTGTACGAACAAACCGAGGCCATCCTCGCCAAACTTCGCCGGCGTTAGCAAGCTCCGCCAACCGGCGGAGTTTTTTGTTTTGGCCTCAAAATAAAATATGTGGTATACTATTGGTATTATATTTTTACTATATGCCAACACATACCCTAACCAATCCGGCGCTTAAGCAAATTATCAAACGCGCCGATGAAGCTTATATGGATTATCTCAAAAAAATGAAAGTTTTGGAAAAAAGAGCCCGAGAACTTTTTGAAAAGATTGAAGCGGAAAAGAAAGCGGCGATACGTGGCAAAATTAAAAAACTTAAATAGTTTACATTTTTTTATGTTTGCCGGTAATTCACAAGAAATACGACGATCCCCCGTTGAATCACGACGCGTGAATTTGCGATCCTCTCCTGAAAGAGCGGGCAGCCAGGAAGCGGATGAAGCGGTAGCCGCCGTGAACGCACGTGAAAAGGCGGCTCTTGGTTTGCCCGATAAACCTAAACACTACCTTGATAGGATTAAAAGCACCAGTGAAAACGAAGCTTCTTTGCGAGAAGCGGCCGATATCGAGGCAGAGATAAACACAGCCTCTTCCAGTTTACATGAAAAAATGGCTAATGCTCATCAGGAATTAAAACGTGCCAACGAAGAATTCAGACAAGCTTGGCACAAACAAAAATGGGATAAATACGCTAAGGCCAAAGAACCAAAAGAGACGCCGATACGCGTTCCGGAAAATAAATTGAAGAAAAAAATAAACTCCCCCAAGACCAAGAGCGACATTTTGCAGGATAAATTCCACGCGGATTTTAAGAAAGATTGGGACAAAGAAGTTGTCGCGGTTGAAGCAAACGAACAACCAGCCAAATTGGAAAAAGAGTGGCTGAACCCTGAACAAAAAGAAACGGGTTTTGATGTAGCGCGTGAAGGGGTAGAGGTCATGAAAAAAACCGAAAAGATGAAAAAACAATTTTTAGCGGAGCTTAAAACGGCCCGACTTGATAAAGAAACGATTGCCGCCGCCAGTTCTTTGTTCAGCGATCTTCACAGTTCCACCGCATCTGCCGAAACTATTGCCGGGTCCATGAATATTCTGGCGGCTCGCGGAGTCGATCAAAAAAATCTTGATGATGTTCATAACTTCATCAAAGAAAACTTTCCGGCTATGCTACCCGGCAGTGAAATACTACATTCTTCAGAGGCCAAAATAGGCGACGCCGGATTGGAGCAGGAATGGGCCGAGGCCAGCTCGGAGCGTTCGGTAATTGAAGGGAAAAAAGTGAAACAGCTCTGGTTGGAAACTTTCGATGATTTGGAAAAGAAATTTATGGCCGAACCGAGTAAAGAAGGCGGCAATGTGGCGGTGGCGCGGGCGATACTCGCCGCGGGAAAGAGCCGTGAAGAAATAATCGAGGCAGCTCAAAAATACCGGCCGCAATTTCTAAAAAAATACCTGCCGGAAAACTGGGATTTTGATCGGGCTAAGGTAGAGATTCCAATAAAAACGAAATCTTCCCCGCCAGACCGGCAACCGACCACTATTTTCGCCGCAATTAAAAATTCTTGGAAAAAACTTCGCGGCAAATAAGCCTAAATACGCAACCCGGCTGGTGCCGGGTTTTTTATTTGGCAAACTAATTTTTTTTTGCTATGATTGGGTTATCAAAAATACTATGCACGTCACATTCAAACGAATTGACTCGACTCTCCCCCTTCCGGAATATAAGACACCGGGAGCGGTGGCTTTTGACCTGATTGCCCGTGAAACAACCGTTATTCCGGAGCGTGGTATCGCCCGCGTCCCCAGCAATTTTATCGTCAAAATTCCGGTCGGTTATATGCTTTTAATACGTGACCGCTCGAGCACCTGCCAAAAAAAGGGGCTCTTTTGCACGGCCGGGGTGATTGACCAGGATTATTGCGGCGACTCCGACGAGCTCCAGGTGCAGTACTACAACTTTCTCGACACACCGGTCACCGTGGAGCGCGGTGAACGCCTGGCGCAAGCAATTTTCATTAAAATCGAAAAAGCGAAATGGCAGGAAAGCGCCACTATGGCTACCAACAGCCGCGGAGGATTTGGTACTACAGATTAACTATATGCCCGAAAAATCATCCGAAAACTTTGCCGAGAAGCTTGCTGCAATAACCGAACGCTCGGACGACAATTTCACCGAATTACAAAAAGAATTGGAACGGCTGGTTAAGGGTGCTAAAA
>Ga0209343_10007913_pt1 | contig 12449 bp, 11 predicted proteins | sample RifCSPlowO2_02_FD_184026 | JGI IMG/M metagenome (GOLD analysis project Ga0209343, IMG submission 184026) | Groundwater microbial communities from Rifle, Colorado - Rifle CSP2_plank lowO2_0.2 (SPAdes) (version 2) | ecosystem: Environmental > Aquatic > Deep subsurface > Groundwater | place... | reverse complement strand
GAGAAACAAGAGATTAGGAAGATTGAAAAACAAGAAATCATCTAATCAAATACAACAATTCACTCCACCCTCTTCATTCCGTCATAATCTATCTTAAAATCAATAGGGAATAAACCAGCATTTTTCCATTCTTCAACAACCTTTTTGCAGGAATCATCATTAAAACAAACAGCTATTCCTGAATCTCCGCCGCCTGCCCCGGATAATTTTCCAACACAATTATGTTTATCTGCTATATCTTTAATATCATTGGCAATATTTATCAATTTTTTAAGTTCAGGTGTGATTATGCCAACAGTTGAGACAGCATCTAACTTTGAAATCCAATATTGAGATTGATGAAGCATTATTTTTATCTCATTAATATTGCCTGTTTCAATTGCATCTATCAAAGAATCAACAGTTACTTCAATTTCATCCATTATCCTAGTATAATCATCATAATTATTGTCCTTGAAATGCTCAACCTGAATCATAAGTAAAGGGGTATTGCTTGGTTTAGACGTCCAGCAGCATAAAACCTTCATTTGTTCTGATAATTTTTCTGGAAATTTGAGCGGTCTCATTTTCAAGTATGTCCAATCTCCTTCTAGTATTTCAAGCAAAGGTGTTTTTACTTTTAGCTCATTAATCAGCCATAATGGACTAAATGCTTTATACACCAAAACACCGCCGTAAGTTGAAGCAGCAACATCAAAGCAGCTGCCTTTTTGTCCTTGCGTGATAAAATGCGCAATACTTGCAAGTTTGAAAATAATATCTTTTATTTTTATGTCATTAATATCATATTCATAAAATGCCATGATTGCAGCGCCGACTGCCACACTGGTTGCTGCGCTGCTTCCAAACCCTATCTTTCGCTCTGTTTCATTAATTCTGATAGTTGTATTATGGCCAGTTGTTGTTATGTTAAAAGAATTGATGGGATTTGCATTTTCTTCCATGAACTTCATAAAAATTTCAATGGAGGTTTTTGCAAATATCAACTTTTCTTTTTCTCCTGGTGTGATTAATCTTCTGAATTTGACTTTGCCAGATTCATATCGAAAATCCAGTCTGTCCAATCCTGGACACAAAAGAGAGGAAGAATTAGCTTCTTCAATGGTACACTCAACATATTTATCAACTGCCATGACTATACAAGGCTTGTCATTCTCAAGAACCGCCCATTCTCCTGCCAACATTAATTTTCCAGGTGCTCTTATTTTAATCATGAATAATGCGAGAGAATGGATGTATAAAAAGTTTCTGAATTATAGCAGAGTTATAGCAGATCACAAAAGTCTTTTTAATAGTTTTAGTTCCAGGGCGAAGCCATCCGTTCATTATTATTTATTTTTTAATTTTTTATTTCCTACCTGATTGGACACGTATATGATAATTTAGTTTAGGTTTTATTATTTTAAACTTTAAAGTATACATAACGCTTAAAAAAACGTAAAAAACTTTTCATGAGATATGGACTGCGTCCCTAGAACTGATTGAGAGCAGAAAACAGGATTATACACTGCTGCTTAAAATCGAAAAGTATATAAGTAAGATGTGCTTTACTTATCCTACGGGTGATGTATAATGCAGGTTGAATTAACCAGAATATCTGAAAAAGGACAAGTAGTTATTCCATCTTCTTTAAGGAAAGAAATGGGAATAAAGAAATCTGACCAGTTTATGATATTTGGGGAAACAGGAACACTTATATTAAAGAAAATAGAAACGCAAGCAATTAAAAAAACATTTGACGAGATTGCTAAGCCACTACAACAAGCTGTAAAGCAAGTTGGATTAACAAGAGCAGAAGTAAGGAAAGCCATTAAGGATGTAAGAAATGCTGCTTAAATTAGTTCTTGACACTAACACAATTGTTTCAGCTTTCTTTTGGGAAGGGAATGAAGCTGAGCTATTTAGGAAAATTGAACAAGGTAAAGCTAATTTATATATTACGAACGAAATTCTTAGAGAGGTTGAGGAAGTAATAAAAAGACCAAAATTCAATGAAGTTATGACAAAGGCTAACTTAACACCATACCAGATTATGCAAAAGATTGTTTCGCTTTCTCATTTGGTTATTGCTCAAAAATGGAATATAAATGTTTGCCGAGACAAAAAAGATAATAAATTTCTTGAATGTGTGGAAAGTGCAAAAGCTGATTATCTTGTTAGTGGCGACGAGGATATGCTTTCTTTGAAAGAATATAAAGGAATTCCTATTACCAGAACGGGGGAGATATTGCAGTTATTGGAATAAAAAGAAAGGCGGAAGCAAAAATAGAAAAATGACAATTATTTAGTTCTTACTTATCAAAGTTCAAAACAAATGCTCCTCGCTTAATTCAACACCTTTTCCTGCTGAACAAATTATAAAATCATGAATAAAAGGCAGCTGCTCCAGAACATTTAGAATTTTATCAACATCTTTGTCTAAACAAAGAATCATTACATTCGCGCCTGCATCAATTGTAAAATAACATTCTGTGCCTGTTTCTCTTAAAGACCATATATCTTCTATTAAAGTAAGTGTTTCTGGACGCCAGTATATCAAAGAAGGGTTAGAACTGATCATAAGAGAATGCATTCTTAAACAATTTCTTTCCATTACACTACCGATTTTAATAAAATCTTTTTGATTTAATGCAGCCTTTACATCTTGAAGATCTAAAATACTTATTTTTGTCCAATCATTATAAAATGGCGATGTTTCAACACTAATTTTCATTCCTGGTGTTGATTTAATCTTCTTTTCCTTTTGATCCAAAATTAAAACAATCATCTTTAATTCAGGCCAGTATTTTTCATCAAACAATTGTTCAGCATAGCTGTCTTTACCATCATCTGCTTCGCCCTTTTTCCATTCAACAAAACCGCCATAAGTGCTTCTGCACGCTGAACCGCTTCCTTGGCGTGCAAGAATAGAAATATTTTTTAAATTTAAATCAGGCTTCAGATTTGAATCGGGTTTTAGGTTTAAATCATCATCAACCGAACCAATTAAACCAATGGATTTACAGGCTGCTAAAGTTAGAGCTGTAAACCCAGAACTGCTGCTTGCAATACCGCTTGCAGTCGGAAAATTATTCTCGCTTGCAACCTTTGCAAATAGTTTTTTATCTGTCTTTAATCTTATCAGTTGAAGATGTTTGGTAACACGCTGCAGCTCAATACCACCAGTTATTGGTTTCCCGTTAAAAATAAAGCTGTCTTCTGTATAAGACTCATTAAATTCTACAGTGGTCTTTGTATAGAAATTATCAAGTGTCATGGACAGACTTGAAACAGTAGGGAGCTTAAGCTCTTCATTCCTCTTTCCCCAATACTTAATAAATGCAATGTTTGGATGCGCTATTGCAGTTGCTTTGATGTGTTTCACCTTTCCTATTTATTTTATCAATTCTGTTGTTCAAACCAACATTTGTTGTTTTGCTTTGTTGTTTCACCAATGTTGTTGTTTTATTCAATCATCGTTGTTTCATCCAATCTTCGTCGTAAAACAACTGTAGCCTGCTTTTTCTAAAGAACTAATTATATTATATTTAGGTGTGTCTTTGTCGTATAATAATATTACACTTCCGCCTCCACCGCCGCCAGTTAACTTTCCGCCTAAAGCGCCGTTATTAATCGCTATATTTAATATTCCTTTGACTTCAGGTGTTGAAACTCCAATTTCCTCTAACAATTTTTGGTTTTGAAGCATTAATCTTCCTAATTCAACGACTGCACCAGTCTGCATTGCATACTTTGCATCATCAATTATTGTGTTTACTTCTTTAATCATCTGCGCAAACTTTTCTTCATGCCTTTCTTTGAAAGCATTTACCTTTTCAACCATTTCTTTTGTGCTTGAACTTTTATCAGTATAAACAACAATAAGATTTATCTTATCTTTTAAAACAATTTTTTGGATATTAACCCCTTCCATGCCAGCTCGCTTATCTTTTCTAAACTGGATAATGCCTCCAAAACAACATACAGTATTATCTATACCGCTTGATGTTCCATGAAAAGCTGTTTCTCCCACATATGCAAGTTCGTTTACTTTATTATCAGTTAATCCTAAATTGAATCTTTTATTCAGCTCTCGGGCAAATGCAACGCAGAAAGAAGCGCTTGAACCTAAACCGCTGCCTTTTATGTTTGAAGTTACATTAATTTTCATATTCTTTTTTATGTTAAACTCATTGAGCATTATTAAAGCAGCATTATGTAATGTTCCCCCTTCCTTAACTTTTTCTTTATTGTAAAGAATATTTACATTAGAATAATCAGAAGCTGCGCCCCAATCATCTTTGTCTATAATCTCAACAGTAGCAAAACATTCATTTATGCTTGAAGCAATTGCATAACTGCCATGAACAACAAAGTGTTCCCCGAATAAGATTACTTTTGCTGGTGATTTGGCCATATACATCAGGGTTATTTTGAGATTTATAAAGATATCTTAACTTTTGTAGATATGTTGTAAAAATCAGGTTTAACAAACTTTCAACAGAAAAATATATTAACTAATAAATGTAATGGAAAGAAAGATGAAAAAAGAAGGATTATTTAAAAAAAAGAAAGGAATAAGTGTTTTTAGTATATCTTTGATACTATTTATTTTAATGTTGTTTTTGCTTGTTTTTGTGTTATTTGGCTGCGCCAAAGAGATAAAAAATTCTGAGAATATACAAAATATAGAATTGAACCAAGAATATGTGTTATTAAAGGATTCAAAGCAAAACATTGATACAATACTTGCGAAGGAATCAATGCCGCAAACACTGGAAGAATTAGTCAATGCCTTTAAAACATATATGATATTTGACAAAGAATATTATAATATAAAAGAAAAAAGCAAAAACTTTCTTCTTATCAATCAGACATCGCCTTCAAAAAAAGGTGTTTTACTGATTCATGGCTTAGGCGCCTCACCGAATGAAATGCGTGAATTAGGCAATTTTTTGTATGAAAATGGATTCACTGTCTTGGGTGTAAGGCTAAACGGACATGGAGATGGTTTTGAATATTTAGAAAGCAGCAATTGGCAGAATTGGTATCAAGATGTTGAATATTCTTACACTGTTCTTGAACATTTAAGCGATGAGATTTATGTTGTAGGTATTTCAACAGGTGCAACATTAGGATTAATGCTGGCAGAAAATAAAGAATTTAAAGGCCTTGTGACAATAGCTCCTGCGATTATAATGAAAGACTGGAAACTTAATTTTATTTCATTAATCAAATATTTTGTTAAATCCCAGAAAAGAACACTTTCAGAGGAAGAGAAAGAAACTTACAACGAATTCTTACCTACAAAAACACTGGAGCAATTAATGAAATTAATAAAAATTGACAAAACCAGCCTAAACAAAGTAAACGAGCCAATATTAATCATACAGGCAACAAATGACCCAAGAGTAAAAAAAGAAAGCGCAGAATATGTTTATGAGCATATTGGCACAGAAAAAGACAAAAAACAAATAACATGGATTGAATCTGATAAACACGTTATTCTAACAGGGGAGACAAAGGATGAAGTGTTTAGGGATGTTTTAGGGTTTCTCACTACTGATAATTGAAGTTTATGCTTTGCGAGGATTATTTTTGTTGGATTATTTAGTTTTAGGGGATTAACTTTTTAAATTCTACTTATTATTACTTATTTTATGAACAAATTCCAAAAGGAAATAATATATTTATTAAATAAACATGGCATAAAAGAATCAATACTTGAAACACCAAAAAGTTCAGATTTTGGTGATTATGCGTTTCCATGCTTTACTTTATCTAAAGAGTTTAAGAAAGACCCTAAACAGATTGCTAATGAATTAAGCAATAAGATTAAGCCAACAAAACTTATTGAGAAAATTCATGCAGTTGGACCCTATCTTAATTTTTTTATAAATAAAACCGAATATTCAAAAGATGTTTTAACAGAAGTATTCAAGAAAAAACATAAATTTGGCATGTCTATATCCACCACACCCAACTCATCTGCAAGAAACCAAAAAAAAAGGATAATGGTGGAATTCTGCTCTCCAAACACAAACAAGCCTCTGCATCTTGGCCACGTCAGAAATTGTGTGATTGGCGAGGCAGTTTCAAACATTTTAAAATTTCAGAACATCAAAGTCATTAAATCAAATCTTGTAAATGACAGAGGCATCCATATTTGCAAATCAATGCTGGCTTACCAAAAATGGGGCAACAATAAACTGCCTGATATAAAGCCGGATTTTTTTGTTGGAACCTATTATGTAATGTTCTCGCAGAAAGCAGAGGAAGAGAAGAAGAGCGGAAAAGACATATTAGAGAAAGAAGCGCAGTTAATGCTCCAGAAATGGGAACAGGGCGACAAAAAGATTATTTCATTATGGAAGCGAATGAATTCATGGGTTTATGAAGGTTTCAATGAAACCTATAAAAGCTTAGGCGCTGAGTTTGACAGGTTTTTTTATGAAAGCAAAATATACAAAGAAGGCAAAGAAATTATTTTGAATGGATTAAAAGAAGATGTCTTTTCCAAGGATGAAACCGGCGCAATAATAGCTAACCTTGAGAAAGAAAAGCTCGGAAAAAAAGTGTTGGTTAGAGCAGACGGCACCACGATTTATATAACGCAGGATATTTATCTGGCAAAATTAAAGTTTGAAGAATACAAGTTAGATGAATCAATTTATGTTGTTGGTTCTGAGCAAAACCTGCATTTCCAAATACTTTTCAAGATTTTAGAAAAGTTAGGGTATAAATGGGCAAAGAATTGCAGGCATTTAAGTTACGGAATGGTTTATCTGCCTGAAGGAAAAATGAAATCAAGAGAAGGTAAGGTTATAGATGCAGACGATCTTGTCAAAGAAGTTATAGAGCTTGCAAGGTTTGAGATAAAAGAAAGGCACAAAGATTTGAATAACAAGGAAGTCGAAAAACGAGCAAGAGCAATTGGTTTAAGTGCATTGAAATTCTATCTTTTAAAAACAGATTTCGCAAAGGATATTCATTATGATCCAAAAGAAAGCATAAGTTTTGAAGGCGAAACAGGGCCTTATGTCCAATACACTTACGCAAGGTTATCAAGCGTGTTAAGAAAACTCGACGAGAAATTAGACAAAAAACTTTTTGGAAAAACAAAGTTTAATGTGTATGATGAAAAAGAAAAAGAAATCATCAGAATGCTTGGTGAATTCCCTGAGATTGCAAGAGATGCATCTGCCCAATTAAAACCATCAATTATTACAAGATATCTTCTTGATTTATGCCAGAAAACCAATGAGTTTTATCACGCAAATCCAATACTCGCTGCGCCAGAAGAATTATTGAGAGCAAGAATTATATTAGTGCATTGCGCAAGGCAGGTTATTGGAACAGGATTAAATCTATTGGGAATTGAAGCGATTGAAGAGATGTAGATAAGAAATACGATGAACATCATATCTGCTTTTTATCCAAACAAATTTAAACACAGAGATTATTCTATTCATAAATGAAGCTAGAAACTTACAAACAATTAATCCCTGAAAAACTTTACAGTTTATTAGAAAGCAGAGGATTTAATGAATTAAGGCCTTCTCAGATTAAATCAATCAAGGCAGGACTTTTTAAAGATAAAAATTTGGTAGTCTGCACGCCGACTGGTTCTGGCAAAACATTGGTGGCAGAGCTGGCAATTCTGAATTCGCTCTACAAAAATATAGGCAAAGCCATTTATATTGTGCCTTTGAAAGCCCTTGCTTCAGAGAAATACAAAGAATTCAAAGAAAGATATAAGGAATTCAAGATTGCTTTATCTATTGGTGATATTGATGCACCTGAACTTTACTTGAAAGAGTATGATATAATTATTTGTACTGCTGAAAAGCTTGATTCATTATTAAGGCATCACGCTCCGTGGCTGAAGGATGTTAAAACAGTAGTTGTAGACGAGGTTCATCTTATTAATGATGTTGAAAGAGGCCCAACACTGGAAGTATTAATAACCATTCTAAAAACATTGCTCAAAGATATTCAGATTATTGCTCTAAGCGCTACGATTGGCAATCCAAAAGATTTAGCAGATTGGTTAAATGCAGAGTTAATTATTGACAAATGGAGGCCAGTTAAATTAGAGCAGGGTGTTTTTCTGAATGGAGAGATTGAGTTTGTGGAATGAGGTTATTATTCTGTTTGTTTGATTTGTTCGTTGATTAATTATTTGTGTAAAGTTGATTAATTCGTTTATATTCGTTTAGTTCCTGGGCGAAGCCACACGTCTCATGATTATTTTTAGTTTAGGTTTTCTATACTACTATTTTAAAAAAATTAATTCTTCATGAGACGGTGGACTTCGTCCTTAGTACGAGTTGTGAGCGGTAAACAAGATTCTGAGCGGAAGAAAAATATATTAAAAAACAAAACATCTGCTAAACAAATACAATTCATCTTATTGTTGGAAAAGTTTATATAATTATACATTTTATGCTTAATTTATGATATTAACTCAAAAAGAAATCCTAAAGGAAATATCAAAAGGAAGAGTAAAGATAGAACCATTTGATAAGTCTTTAATTGGACCTGCTTCTATTGACTTAACTTTAAGCAATAAGATAAGAATATTTAATAATGAAGGACATGCTTTGGTAAATGAAGATGTAGACTACACAAAAATAACGAAAATTATTGATATCAATGAAGGCTACATTCTAAAACCGCAGGAGCTTGTTTTAGGTATAACAAAAGAGAAAATAACATTACCAGACAACATCTGCGGCTGGCTTAATTCAAGGTCAAGATTTGCAAGAATTGGATTAATGAGTCATATAAGCGCGCCATTTATCTGTCCTGGTGTTTCCAATCATCAAATTTTAGAGATATTCAATGCTTCCCAGCATAAAATTAAATTAATGCCTGATGTGAAGATTTGCCAGCTTGTTCTGCAATATTGTAAAGGGAATGCAAGGTATGAAGGTGTTTTTAAGGATCAGATGCTGTGATTTTAATTTGATTTGAAATTTCTTTTTTTTAGTTCCTGGGCGCAGCCACACGTCTCATGATAATATTTTTTAGTTTATTTCTACACATTTGCCAATTAATAAAACTCTTCGTAAAAACTTTAAGAAAATCATGAGACGGTGGACTTCGTCCCTAGAACGGATTGTGAGCTAACGAGTTGAGAACGGAAAAATACTAAGAAACAGAACTTCAGATAAACAAAAATAAAAGAAAATAAAAAAACAGATTGTTTTAATTTATTTCTGGAATACTTCTCCAAACACAGTCATTCCTGTTATCAATACAATTGCCTGCACTAATGCCATTATAACCAAAGGCAAAACAACTGTGACTGCAAGCAGTCCTGAAATAATCCCTGCAACAATACCAACTACTATTGCATAAACAACCAAGCCAATCCATGCTACAAAATAATCTCCAGTAAATACTTTCTTAAATATTCCGCTGAAATTAAATGCACTTGCAAATGAGTCTTCTTTCAAGAAGAACATTAATGCAGCAGGAAGAAGGTATATTGCAACTAATCCTAATAGCGCCGCAACAATTCCAATACCAACTGACTGAAACATTATTGTGGGGTCAAAATTACCAACCGCCATCATACTAAATAAAGAACTGCCAATACCTACAAAAGCAACAATCATTGCTGGCAGCATGAAAATAATGCTGATAATTGCACCAAGCAATCCTTTCAAAAATAGACCGCCCCAGTCTTCCCATTCAGGCAAAGAAAACTTCTTTTTCATGGAACTTTCTGCCATCTTAAAACCATATCCTGTTGCAAAGAAACTAGTCACAATATTAACAACAGGTATAACATACATTAGCCCAAGTATTCCAAGTTTTTTATAATCTTGGAATGGCATTTTAACTGCTCTTCCCCAATCTACCATAAATATCACCTTTTTTTTATTATCTATTTTTATTTTCTATCAGAGTATACCCACTCTTTTATTATTACTGAAACATATCCTATATAAATGTTTCTCAAAAAACTTTATAAACCACCTTATTTACAATAAAATTATGATGGAAGAACCAATTCATAAATCAGAAGATAATCATAACCCAGAAAATAAAATCAAGTTAAACTATAAATCACTAGGGCTTAGAGTAGGTCTAGAAATTCATCAGCAATTAGAAGGCGAGAAACTATTCTGCGGATGTCCAACTGAAATAATAGACACAGAGCCAGACCTAAAAATAAAAAGAAGATTAAGAGCATCTGCTGGAGAAACAGGGGAGATAGATGAAGCTGCTAAACAAGAGCAGTTAAAAGAAAAGCATTTTGTTTATCATTTCTATAAAAAAGCTAATTGTCTTGTTGAGCTGGATGAAGAGCCTCCTCACAACGTCAACAAAGAGGCAATGGAAATCACTTTAATCATCGCCAAATTATTAAATGCCAAACCTGTTGACGAGATTCAGTTCATGAGAAAAACAGTTGTCGACGGCTCAAATGTTTCTGGATTCCAGAGAACTGCATTGGCTGCAATGGATGGGCTCATCACGACAAACGAAGGCAAAATAGGCATTCCAACTATTTGTGTCGAGGAGGAATCAGCAAAGATAGTGCAGAAAACTCATGAATTTGATGTGTATAATTTATCCAGATTGGGCATTCCGTTGATAGAAATTGCAACTTCTCCTGATATTCATTCTCCCAAGCAGGCAAAAGAATGCGCAGAAAAATTAGGAATGATATTGAGGTCAACAGGAAAAGTAAAAAGAGGTATTGGAACTATAAGGCAGGATATTAACATTTCTATTGCAGGTGGGAGCAGAGTTGAAATAAAAGGTGCACAAGAATTGAAATTAATACCAACATTGGTTGAATATGAATGCTTAAGGCAGCAAAAAATAATTGCGCTTAAAGAAAAATTAAAATGCAAAGAATGCGAAGAGTTAGAATTTCTTATTCCACAGATTCCACAGAAAAATAAAGCAGGAGCAGTGCATTATCCTATCGCATTAGATGATATTTTCAAAAATACTTTTTGCAATTTTATAAAAAAAGCTATTGACTCAAAGCCAAAAACATGTAGAGACAAAGGCTCAAAGGAATATTTTGAAGGAAATGTAATATGGGGCTTTAAATTAACAGGATTAAAAGGCATTTTGGGAACAGAATTGGAGCCGAATAAACGCATAGGAACAGAACTTTCTGAATTTGCAAAGGTCAATGCCGGAATCACAGGCATAATTCATTCTGACGAGCATTTAGAAAAGTATAGTTTTACAAATGATGAGATTACTGCAGTAAGAAGAAGACTAGAGCTTGCTCCAAAGGATTGTTTTGTGATAATTGTTGCAGATTATAAAAGATGCGAGAAGGCATATTATGCAATACTAAAAAGACTGGCTCAGTTAAATAATGGTGTCCAAAGCGAAGTCAGAGCAGCTAATCCTGACGGCACAACTACTTTTATGAGACCTATACCAAGCGCAGCAAGAATGTATCCTGAAACAGATGTTCCACCTTTTTTGGCTGCAAAAGAATATTTTGGAAGATTAAAAACACCTGAGCTTATTGAAGAAAAGGTTTCAAGAATACAAGACTACGGATTAAGCAAAGACTTAGCAGACCTTCTTGTAAAAAAACATAAGCTTGAATTGTTTGAAACATTTGTTTGTAAATTTAAGAATCTTAAGCCGAGCTTTATTGCTGAAATTATACTGCCTAAATTATTAGAAGCAAAAAGAACACATAATCTTTCAGACGACGAGATAAACAGAATTGATGATATTAAATTAGAAGAAGTCTTGGAAAGATTAGACAATGGAGAGATTAACAAACAGGCAATTGAAGAAATATTTGTCAGTATCGCAAAAACAGGGAAAGTTGATTTTATAAAATTCAAGACAATTAACACCACATCATCTGCAAATGACATTGAAAAAGAAATAAAACAAATTGTAGAGAAGAACAAAGAGCTTGCATTTGGGGCAGTGATGGGTATAATTATGAATAAATACAGAGGCAAGGTTGACGGCAAATTAATAAGCGAGATTTTAAGAAAATATATATAGAAGCTGAGATATTAATAAATGAGATAAGTAAACTTCCCAATCGCAGCAGAGCTGCGGGGCTTTATTTTGTCAACGCTTCAGATGGGAAGTTTACTCTTAAAAATGGGTCACAGCAGAGCTGTGGGGTTTATAACCCATTTTTTTTGAATCAAAAAAACAGTAAAAAGGTGTTCCAAATTACAAATATTAAACAAGCGATGACCGAAGATTATAAAAAAGTAAGCGGTCTTTATCATAAAAGAAAATCACCTAGAAATCTATTCTTATTGAACACAATATTTTTAGTGCTGTTAATTGCCGCTGTTTTATTGCCGATAGAATGGCATTATACTGTTATTGTGTGTTTTGTGCTACTTATTCTTTATGGGTTCTTTAGATTATGGGGATTGAATTAGGATTTGTTTATTTAGTGTACGTAAAGAATCCCCAGCACTTTAGTGCTGGGTCTCGCTATTTTCTCA
>Ga0209343_10007912_pt1 | contig 12452 bp, 12 predicted proteins | sample RifCSPlowO2_02_FD_184026 | JGI IMG/M metagenome (GOLD analysis project Ga0209343, IMG submission 184026) | Groundwater microbial communities from Rifle, Colorado - Rifle CSP2_plank lowO2_0.2 (SPAdes) (version 2) | ecosystem: Environmental > Aquatic > Deep subsurface > Groundwater | place... | reverse complement strand
GGTGCAGGGGATTTTAAGAGTGTGGCAGAGATGATAGAGTCTAAAAACGGTATAAAGAAATCAAAGGTCAGAGAGCCTGTTTTTGATTTTAATGAATATACACCGCGGGTTTTAACCACACCCCGTTATACTGCCTATGTGAAGATTGCTGAGGGGTGTTCAAACAGATGTTCCTTTTGTATTATCCCAAAAATCAGAGGACCTTTTAAAAGCCGCTCTATAGATTCAATTGTAAGAGAGACAGAGATACTATCAAGTAAAGGTGTGAAGGAGATAAATCTCATTTCTCAGGATACCACTATGTATGGTGCAGATGCAGGACTTAGGAATGGGCTGTCAGAATTACTCAGAAAACTTGTTAAGATTAATGAAATAAGATGGATACGGCTTTTATACTGTTATCCTACATTTTTAAATAATGAGCTTATAAAGATAATGAAAAATGAGGAAAAGATATGTAAATATATTGACCTCCCTTTACAGCATAGTCATAATTATATTTTAAAAGCAATGTTGAGGCAGGAGAGAGAAGGGGAGATAAGGGATTTGATATTCAGGATACGGGATGCCATTCCGGATATTGCAATAAGGACAGCATTTATTGTGGGTTTTCCCGGTGAAACAGACAGGCACTTTGAACACCTTTTAAATTTCTTAAAAGAGATGAGGTTTGAACATCTTGGTGTATTTACATATTCGCCAGAGGAAGGTACAAAGGCTGCCGAACTATCCAATCAGATTTCTGAAGATATAAAAAATAAAAGAAGGGATATTATAATGGAGACTCAGAAGAGACTATCGCTTGAAAAAAATAAGGGATTTATTGGAATTACTAAAGATGTTCTTGTAGAGAAGGCAGGCGGCAGTGATAAATTTCTGGTAAGCGGAAGGATGCAGACACAGGCACCAGAGATTGACGGTGTTGTTTATATAGAAAAGAGTGAGGTTAAAGCTGGGGATATTCTGTCTGTAAAGATTACAAAGGCAATGGAGTATGATTTGGTTGGTGGGGTAAATATTTAGCCACTGACTGACACAGACTAAAAAAAATTTTAAATTCCAAATTTGAGATTTGAGATTTCAGTTATTGTCAGTGAAAGTCTGTGGCTTAAGAAAGTTTTCGTTGTTATGAGGGTTTTGTTATACTATTCAGGTCTTGTTTTACAGACAATGGGGTTTGCCACAATGCTCTATGTCTTTATGCTGTTTTTTGGAAATACGAAGATGGGGCAGCTTCTTAATTTGAGTTTTGTCGGTATCATAGAATTTTATGTCGGAAATTATCTTGCAAAATTGTCCCGAAGAAAGTGAGGAAACTAAAATAGGAGATAAAATGAAGAAGACAGACTTTGTGGTGATATTTATTACCGCCAGTTCTATTGAAGAGGCAGAAAAGATTGGCAATGGACTTGTAACAGAAAAACTTGCTGCATGTGCAAACATCATTCACCCATTAAAATCTATATTCTTTTGGGAAGGTAAACTCTGCCATGAGAATGAGGTGCTTATGATTGTGAAAAGCATGGGAAGGCTCTTTAATCAATTAAAAGATTATGTAAAGAGAAATCACAGCTATAAGGTTCCCGAAATTATTGCCATCCCTATTATTGAAGGTTCACCAGATTATCTATTATGGCTTAGTGAATCATGTAGGTAGGAGGGTTAATAAAAATGACACAGGCAACTGAACGAAGAGAGACTGATAGAAGAAAAGGTGTAGATAGGAGAGTAAATATAGACTCGAAATATAAGGAGTCGGGGAAGGAGAAGAGGGTATTTCAAGCCAGAAGGAAGGGCACGAGGAGAAAGAGTGCCTCTGCCTTTGTAACATGCAGGGAGTGCGGGAATCTTTTCCTGATTACAAAAGACGAATTTTACAAATTAATTCATGAAGGCAAGCCTGTTTTATGCCCCAAGGGATGCAAAAAGGACAATACAAAGGTTGCTAAAACGGTATTATTTATGGCTGAGAGGGGGGGGAAATGACAGCCTGCAATCTCTTTCTTGAGAGTAATACAGAAATACCGAACAGGAGTGAGAGAATACCTGTTATTATGAAATTTATATGATAGCCGTAGATTCCGTTTAAGACCCCACAGATTGTTGCACCAAGGAAGATAGACCCCATCCTGGAACCTTGAACTATTCCTACCCCACTGCCCATATATATATCCTTAAAAACAAGGGATGTGAGTAATCCGTTGCAAAGGACTGTAAAGGAATCACCGATAGTGTGAAGAAGCCGTATTGTAAGTGCATCCCAGAATCCATGGGTATATGCAGTAGCAATCTGAAAAATACCAGATATAATCATTCCAATCCATATGAGCAGCACGATACTTTTATTATTATCAAAGACCCTCCCTGATAAATATATTAGAAACCCGACCCATAAACCGACACATGCAAATACAATTCCGATAAATTTATCAGGAAGATTAAGATTCATTTTAAGAAACAAGCTTAATGATGATTGCTCTGCACCAAGGTGTATGCCTACCACAGATACAGAAAGGAGGAGGAATATTACCTTGTGTTGCTTAAAGATTGATTGGTAATCTGACAACTTTAAACCACTTATTTTATCTCTCTTTGATGAGCATTTCTCCTTCATGAAAAATGAAAGGACTAAAATGGCAATTGTAGATATAAGCCCAGCAATAAATATTGATTGCATGTTTGCCCAGTGAAGCAAATAACCTGCTGATAACGGTCCTAATGAATATCCGGTTGAAGAACTAAGAAAGAATGAGCCTATTCTGCTGCTCCTCCCCTTATCTTCAAGCCCCTTATAAAATGAGGTACTTAATCCGATGTTAATTAGTGTTGAACCTAAGCCCCCGATAAGTGTGAATATAAACAGATTTAAAAAAGAATCATACATAATCAGGCCAATCAGATATATTATAAAAAATAAAATTCCAAAGCGGATTACAGAGTATGTAGATAGACGGTCTGATGCAAAACCAGCTGGGATAATGCTGATAGATGAAGAGGCAGCGAATGCCCCAACGAGAAGCCCCACACCTTTGTCTGATATGGAAATGGACTTAAAATAGACAGGGAGGAATGTCTCTACCATCCAAAGGGAATAGAAGTAAAGGAAATAACTGAAGTTAAAAAGTAGGGTCATCTTACAAATTACGATTAGGAATCTTTTCTCTCCAGTAATTGAGAATGTCGTTAAGGGTTTTTTCAAATGATATTGTTGATTTCCAACCCGTTATCGCTCTGAATTTACTGCAATTCCCTTTTAAGAATGTTAAATCTACTGACCTCAATTTAGAACTATCTTCCTTTATTTCAACAGATAATTTTGTAAATTCTAAAAGGGTATGGAGAATCCAGCGTATGGAATATGTCCTTTCCGAACATATGTTATAAACATCACCGCTTGTCCCCTTTTCAAGGGCAAGATAGTATGCCGATACCATATCCCTGACATCGCTGAAATCTCTCTCCACATCAAGATTTCCTGTATGGATAACAGGTTTTCTAATTTTACATTCAATCTCTGCAATCTGTTTTGCAAAATCCGAACATACAAACTCTGACCTCTGTCCCGGTCCTGTATGATTAAAAGGTCTCACTCTGACTATATTTATACCGTAGGTCTTAACATAGGAATAACACAACATATCTGCCGATGTCTTGCTTGCTGCATAGGGACTTAAAGGATTTAAAGGGCAGTCTTCTTTTATCGGTATATATTTTTCTGATACCGCACCATATTCATCTACAGAACCTACAAATAATATATGAGAATCCAACCCTGTCTCTCTTAGTGCCTCTATCAGATTCATTGTCCCATAAAAATTTATATCAAGGGTCGTCCTCGGATTTTTTATAGAATTTAAAGGGGAAGATATGGCAGATAGATGGTATATCTGTTGTGGTTTTATATCAGACAGTATCTCCTTGACCTTGGCAGCATCCCTTATATCACATTTAAAAATCTTTAATTTTTCAGAGATTAAATCTTTTGAAGAAAAGGTTGTCCCAAATACCTCATGTCCATCTTTTATAAAGAGTTCAGACAGATAATGACCGACAAAACCTGTTATACCGGTAATAAGAACACGCATACATTAGAAGATAAAGTCCTAAATTCTAATTTCTAAATTCAAAGCAAATCTAAATGACAGAAATTCAAAATTCTATGTTATAGTATTGCTTGTTTTTAATTTCAGATTTTGTTCAGGTATAGGAAATTATAAAAACTACCACGGATTTATCACGGATAAACACGGATAAAATTATTTTTTTAAATCTGTGAAAATCTGTGTAATCTGTGGTTTCATTAGGTTTTTGTTCTTTTGATATTGTTTAGAATTTAGGATTTAGAATTTTTCTTGAGTTTATCCAAATCTGCCTCTACCATCATCTCGATTAATTCCTGAAATGATACCTGAGGTTCCCATCCCAATTCCTTCTTTGCCCTTGATGGGTCACCAACAAGATGGTCTACCTCTGCAGGACGCAAAAGTGCAGGGTCTATCACGACATAATCCTTCCATTTGAGTTCAAGGCGGCCGAATGAAATCTCTACGAGTTCCTGAACTGAATGCTCTTTTCCTGTAGCGATGACATAATCTGACGGCTCTTTCTGCTGAAGCATAAGCCACATTGCCCTTATATAATCCTTTGCATATCCCCAGTCCCTTTTTGCCTCAAGATTGCCGAGCCTGAGTTCCTTTGCCAGTCCAAGTTTTATCTTTGCTGCACCCTCTGTTACTTTTCTTGTAACAAACTCGCGCCCCCTTCGCGGGGACTCGTGGTTGAAAAGTATGCCTGAGCATGCAAATATATTGTAACTCTCCCGATAGTTCACAGTTATCCAGTGTCCATAAACCTTTGCAACACCATATGGGCTTCGGGGATAGAAGGGGGTCTTTTCGGTCTGAGGGACCTGCTGAACCTTTCCAAACATCTCACTGCTGCTCGCCTGATAAAATTTTATTCTTTTATTTATATGCCTTATTGCCTCAAGCATCCGTGTAACGCCCAAGGCAGTGAATTCTCCGGTAAGTATGGGCTGGGTCCATGATGTAGGGACGAAGGACTGTGCAGCAAGATTATATATCTCATCCGGCTCGAATTCCTTTATGGCATCAATTATGGATAACTGGTCAAGGAGATCAGCCTGCTTTAATTCAATTTTATTTTTTATATGGTCTATCCTCTCAAATCTTTCAGTAGATGACCTTCTGACTATACCTGCAACCCTGTAACCTTTCTCCAGCAAAAATTCTGCCAGATAAGAGCCATCCTGTCCTGTGATACCAGTAATTAGTGCCTTTTTCATGTATCCTCCCTTTCCCAAATCCCGTTTTAACGGGATTTTAAATCGCCGATTCATCCTGACATACTGCGTCTTCGGCAATTTTGCTTCTCACCGTATTGGTGATATACGGTTGCGTCACAAAATTGCCTGCCAGCCTTGTCTTTCAGGCGACTTGGCGATTTACCCAAAATCCTAAATCGGATTTTGGGTTCATTTCTTATTCCTTGACTTTGAAGGATTTATTGTATTAGATTATCCATACAAAGACAAGTTAAAATGATTTATGAAGAAAAAGGTAATCTATTATCTCATACCCTTATCACTATTTTTCCTCCAGATACCCTCTTTTAGCGAAGATAGACATGCTGTTGTTTTAAAGGTTGACGGTATAATAAATCCTGTTTCTGCCGAATATATTATCAGCGGTATAAAAGAGGCATCATTCAGCAAGGCAGAGCTATTAATTATACAGCTTGATACACCGGGGGGTCTTGATACATCAATGAGAATGATAATAAAAGAGATGATGGCATCAGGTGTTCCGATAGTCGTCTATGTATCCCCCAGCGGTTCAAGGGCGGCATCTGCAGGTGCATTTATAACTATTGCAGCCCATATAGCTGCTATGTCACCAGGGACAAATATTGGTGCAGCACATCCTGTGAATATGGGTGGAAAGATGGACAGGGAGATGTCAAAGAAAGTTGAGAATGACGCTGCTGCATATATCATCTCCCTTGCAAAGAAAAGGGGTAGGAATGAGGCTTGGGCTGAGAAGGCGGTGAGGAAGAGTGTATCAATTTCCGAAGATGAGGCTAAGAAGGAAAATGTAATTGATATAGTAAGTGAGAATATAGATTTACTCTTAAAAGAGATAAATGGCAGAAAGGTAGAAGTTGAAGGAGGGTCAAAGACTATAAGCACAGATGGAATTAAATTAAAGTATATTGAGATGAGCTTAAGGCAGAGGATCCTTGATACACTTTCGAATCCGAATATTGCATATATGCTTATGCTCCTTGGTTTTTATGGACTCTTTTTTGAACTCTCAAACCCCGGAGCTATATTACCAGGGATAGTTGGTGCTATCTCACTCATACTTGCATTTTATTCACTACAGGCACTCCCTGTAAACTATGCAGGGTTATTACTCATATTACTTAGTATTATCCTATTTATTCTTGAGATAAAGGTAACAAGTTATGGTGCCCTTACACTTGGCGGGATTATATCTTTAGTCCTTGGCTCAATTATGCTGATTGAATCTCCTGCACCATATATGAAAATCTCCCTATATCTGATTCTACCTGCTGCTGCAGGGACTGCAGCCTTTTTCCTGTTTCTGGTAGGTGCAGGGATAAAAGCTCAGAGGAAAAAACCGACAACCGGAAAGGAGGGATTGGTAGGAGAAGCAGGTATTGCGGAATCTGATATAAAAAGAGAGGGGAAGGTATTTGTCCATGGTGAGTTATGGGACGCACATAGTGATGAGGAAATAAAAAGCGGGAGTAAAGTTATAGTAACAGGAGTGGAGGGTTTGAAACTAATAGTAAAGTTAAAAAGTTAAGGAGTTGGGGAGTCAAGGAGTAAATAATAATTTTAAATTCTATAACTCCTGAACTCTTTAACTCTCAACTCCATAACTCTTTTTGGGGAGGTCAAAATGGGTGCATTTCCGATATTTCTAATAGTTATAGCCTTTTTAATATTATCGTCCATAAAGGTCTTAAAGGAATATGAAAGAGGTGTAATTTTCAGGCTCGGTAGATTTTTAAGTACGAAGGGACCTGGATTGATTATTGTCCTGCCGGGGATTGATAAAATGGTAAAGGTGAGTTTAAGGTTAATTGCATTGGATGTGCCTCCGCAGGATATCATAACAAAGGATAATGTCTCTGTGAAAGTAAATGCAGTTGTATATTTCAGGGTCATCAATCCAGAGAAGGCTGTAATTGAGGTTGAAGACTACCTTTACGCAACATCTCAGTTGTCACAGACAACATTAAGGAGCATCCTTGGTGCCGCAGATATGGATGAGCTGCTCTCTGCGAGAGATAAGATAAATGCAAATCTTCAGATAATACTTGATAAACGCACTGACCCGTGGGGTATAAAGGTAACAAATGTGGAGGTAAAGCATGTTGATTTACCACAGGAGATGCAGAGGGCGATGGCAAAACAGGCTGAGGCAGAGAGGGAGAGGAGGGCAAAGATAATAAATGCAGAGGGTGAATATCAGGCGGCACAGAAACTTACAGATGCCGCAGCGATAATAGCTACTCAACCTTCAGCATTACAGCTTAGATACTTACAGACACTCCGTGAGATTGCATCAGAAAATGCCACAACAATCATATTTCCGATTCCAATAGATTTGTTTGAGCCGTTTTTAAGGATGAGGGAGAAAAAGGTAGATTAAAAAAGGAGAGGTTTAACTATCCCGTCAATCTCTTTTATCTGTTTTAAAAGGTGAGGGAGGTCATCCATCTTAAGCATATTGGGTCCGTCGCAAGGGGCTTTATCAGGGTTAGGATGAACCTCCATGAAGATTCCATCACAGCCTGCTGCTACTGCTGCCCTTGTGATATGTGGGACAAATTCTCTCTGTCCACCTGAAGAACTGCCTGCACTACTGGGAAGCTGAAGTGAATGAGTAGCGTCAAAGATTACAGGGTAGCCGTAACTTCTCATTATTGGTAATGCCCTCATATCTGCTACCAGATTATTATATCCAAAGCTGACACCCCTCTCTGTAATCAGTATCTTTTTATTTCCTGTTGATTCAACCTTATCAATTATATTTTTTATATCCCACGGTGCAAGGAACTGCCCCTTTTTAACATTTACTACTCTGTCTGTCTTAGCTGCCTTGATTATCATATCCGTCTGACGACTCAGGAATGCAGGTATCTGTATTATATCAAGCACCTCAGCCGCATCTTCAATCTCTTCTTCTTTGTGAATATCTGAAAGGACAGGGATGTTAAATTTATCTCTTACCTTTTTGAGTATTTTTAAGCCTTTTTTTATACCGAGACCACGGAAGGACTTGACAGATGTCCTGTTTGCCTTGTCATAGGATGATTTATAGATTAAGGGGATATTAATCTCCTCACAAATATCTCTAAGTTTTTCCGCTGTATTAAGGGCAGATTTTTCACTCTCTATTACACATGGCCCTGCAATTAAGATGATGGGGTTTTCTCCCCCTATTTTGACTTTACCTGCAATAATTTCTTTCATGCCCTTTTATAATTTAGCGATGCCTTGATGAATTCCCTGAATAACGGATGCGGATTTTTGGGTGACGACTTAAATTCAGGATGAAACTGCCCAGCGAGGAACCACGGATGATCGTCTATCTCAATTATCTCAACTAAATTTCCCTCTGGCGATAATCCGCTGATTTTTAAGCCTGCCTCTTCAATCTGCATTCTGTATTTATTGTTGAACTCGTATCTGTGCCTGTGCCTCTCGGAAATTTCTTTTTTCCCATAAGCCTTAAAGGCAAGGGAATCCTTTCTCAGCTGACATCTATAGGCACCGAGCCTCATAGTCCCGCCTTTATATACAAGATTATTTTGATCGGGGAGTATATCTATTACCGGATGTGCTGTGGATTGGCTAAATTCAGAACTGTTTGCATCTGTAAGCCCGCATATATTTCTTGCAAATTCAATTACCGCACACTGCATACCAAGGCATATACCGAAGAATGGTATCTTGTTTTCCCTTGCATATTTTATAGCTGTAATCTTCCCCTCCACACCCCTGTTTCCAAAACCGCCTGGGATTAGGATGCCGTCAGAGTTTTTAAATAAATCTGAGACCCCCTTTTTTTCTATATCTTCTGCGTCAATCCATTCAAGATTTACCTTTACCTCATTCTCTATTCCGCCGTGGGATAATGCCTCATAGAGGCTTTTATATGACTCCTTTAATTCCACATATTTGCCTACAATTGCAATATTAACAGAATCTAAAGGCTCCTTTATCCTTTTTAAAATCTTTTCCCAAAGCGATAGGTCGGGCTGTTTAGTATCAAGGTGTAATAGATTTGCGATAATGTTATCAAGTCCCTCCTGATGGAGTGCCATTGGAACTTCATAGATGTTTTCTACATCCCTTGCTGTGATAACAGACTCCTTATCTATATTACAAAATAGCGCAATCTTCTTCTTCAAGTCGTCTGATAGAGATCTTTCTGTTCGGCACAACAGTATATCAGGCTGAATACCTATCTCCCTCAATTCCTTTACACTGTGTTGTGTCGGTTTTGTCTTAAGCTCATCTGCGGTTTTGACATAGGGGACAAGTGTTAGATGAATATAGAGGACATTATCCCTCCCCCTATCAAACCTGAACTGCCTTATTGCCTCAAGGAATGGCAGGCTCTCAATATCTCCCACTGTCCCACCTATTTCACAGATAACAATATCAAAATTATCTTTTACAGCTAAAAAACATTTTTTAATCTCATCAGTTATGTGGGGAATTACCTGAACAGTTCCCCCAAGGTAATCGCCTCTCCTTTCTTTGTCTATTACAGATTTATATATCTTGCCGGTTGTAACATTGTTTGCCTTTGACATGGTTGTACTGATAAATCTCTCATAATGTCCGAGGTCAAGGTCTGTCTCTGCACCATCATCAGTAACAAAGACCTCACCATGTTGATAGGGATTCATTGTGCCGGGGTCAACGTTTATATAGGGGTCCATCTTTAAGAGGGTAACTTTAAGCCCTCTCGCCTCAAGAATGGCGCCAATTGAGGCAGAGGCAAGTCCCTTTCCAAGTGAGGATAAAACACCACCTGTAACAAAGATGTATTTTGTTTTGTTCATATATTAAATTAAAGTGTTAAATTCTAAAATAATCAAAATTCTTCAAATTTTTATAATTTTAGATTTTGGTCATTTGATATTGTTTAGAGTTTGAGATTTAGAATTTATAATTTTTCTTACTTTTTCTATATCCTCAGGTGTATCAACACCAATTGAGTTATATTTTGTCTTTATGACTTTTATTTTATACCCATGCTCTAATGCCCTGAGTTGTTCTAATTTTTCTATTTCTTCAAGAGGGGTTGAAGGGAGTTGAGAAAATTTAATAAGAAAATCCTTTCTATAGACATAGAGCCCGATGTGCTTATAATATGAAGTCCTTGAATCATTATCCCTGTTATATGGTATAGTGGAACGGGAGAAATATAGGGCAAATCCGTTACAATCAGTCACTACCTTTACAATATTTGGATTGTTAAGCTCATCCTTGCTTTTTATCTCTGTGCAGACTGTCCCCATCTGTAGTTCGGGCGACCCAAATTCAGTTTGGGTGCCCCGAAATGGTTCAACTGCCATATCAATTATCTTCGGTTCTATCAATGGTTCATCCCCCTGGACATTTACTATTATATCCGCCTCAATATTTTTTGCAACCTCTGAAATTCTATCTGTCCCTGTAGCATGACTTGACGAGGTCATCCATCCCTCCCCGCCAAATTCTCTAACAGCCTTGAATATTCTCTCATCGTCAGTTGCAACAATAATCCTCTTGAGAGATTTTGACATGGATACACTTTCCCAAACATGATGTATCAAGGGTTTCCCATTTATCAGTGCAAGTGGTTTGCCTGGAAATCTGATTGATGCGTATCTGGCAGGGATGATGGCTATTGCATTTAGATTAATAGGCATTTTTAAACCCCTTCCACACAGTCATCAGGATAATTTTAATATCAAACAGCAGTGACCAGTTTTCAATGTAGTATAAATCATATTCAATCCTCTTTTCTATTGATGTATTTCCCCTCCAGCCGTTTACCTGCGCCCACCCTGTTATACCCGCCTTCATCTTATGCCTGAGCATATATTGCGGTATGGATTTCCTGAATTGCTCTACAAATACAGGCCTCTCAGGCCTTGGTCCAACAATACTCATATCCCCTTTTAATACATTAAAAAGCTGAGGCAGTTCATCAAGATTCATTCTTCTTAATAATGTGCCAACATCAGTCCTTCTCTCATCCCCCTCTTTTGCCCATACAGGACCTGTCCTTTCTTCAGCATTTGCTATCATAGTACGGAATTTATATACAAAAAATCTTGTTCCATCCATTCCCATCCTTTCCTGTTTGTAAAATATGGGTCCGATAGATGTAATTTTAATCAAAAGGGCTATTAAAATCATTAAAGGAGATGAAATAATCAATATTGCTATTGAAAATATTATATCTGCTCCCCTCTTTATAACAATATTCCAGCCGTATAACGGAGTATCCTGAAGGCTGATGATTGGAAGACCGTCCAGTTCATCTATCCCACCTCTTAATGTTATAAACTCGCATATATCAGGAACTACTTTTATATCAATCATCTCATTTCCAATCTCTTTTAATAATTCTACTGTAAGGGCATGCTGCTCCACGGGCAGGGCTATGATAATCTGGTCAATATCTTTTTCCGATATTATTTTTCGTATATCCCTGTAAGATCCAATAACAGGGATCCCATAAACTTTGGAATTCTGGATTGGGGATTCTGGGTTAGATAAAAAACCCGTAACTTTAATTCCAAGATCAGGATGCAGTTCAATCCTTTTTAATACATCCTCTGCTAACTCCCCTGTCCCTGCTATAAGGGCATACCTGAGATTATAGCCTTTCCTTCTTAAGTATCTCAAGGTTTCCCTGAATGCAACCCTCTCCATTGCAAGGGCAGAAACTGTCATTAAGAAAAAGGTTAAAAATAAAAGACGGGAATACTCATACTGTCTAAAGAAAAAAGTAATAGAAATCAGGACAAGAACTGAAAAGGAGCATGCCTTAACAATATCAAAGAGTTCGCTTATGTAAGATGATGTTCTCTTGGGGCGATAAAGGCCAAATGATTTAAAGACAAAGCTCCAGACAAAGAGTATGGGAATAATGAGATAAAAGTAGATGATAAATGGTGGAATTCCCTTTTCTATAGGCAATAGCCCACTGTAGAAGCGTATGTAATAGGAAAGGAACCATGAAAATCCTATTACGACAAGGTCGGTGAAGAAAAGGATATTTTCAAAAAACTGGGCATGTTTTTTTAGCATCTTAAATTATAAAAAATTTGCCACAGACTTACACAGACTTTTAAAATAATTTTATTCTTTTTTAGTCAGTGTGAATCTATGG
>Ga0209343_10007910_pt1 | contig 12454 bp, 12 predicted proteins | sample RifCSPlowO2_02_FD_184026 | JGI IMG/M metagenome (GOLD analysis project Ga0209343, IMG submission 184026) | Groundwater microbial communities from Rifle, Colorado - Rifle CSP2_plank lowO2_0.2 (SPAdes) (version 2) | ecosystem: Environmental > Aquatic > Deep subsurface > Groundwater | place... | reverse complement strand
CCTTGAATATATGGAATTTCTTTACTTTCATCTTGACGATATTCTAATCTTGAATACTTCTCTACTTCCAACGGAATCCTTTTAACCATTCTTTTATTAATGCTCTTTCTCTTTAAATCTTCTTCGCATTTAATTAACCCAAAAAAAGAAGAAAATTATTCCTCACTTTCTAATTCTTCTTCATCCTCAAACTCCTCCAGAGCTACCATCTTCAAATCAACACCCAACTTTTTAAGCTCTTTCTTGGCCTCAATCTTCGAAAGATCTTTTGAAAACTCCAAACTATACAACGCGCCGGAACAATCCCGGTCCGCAGACTGCAACTTTTTCATAATATCCGCAACTCTATACAATCAATCATGCAAATTATCCGCCCGCTCCTGCAACATCTCACAATCAACCTCTCCACCCTCAATAATCCTAGAATTTTGCTCGATCTCGTCACCGAAAATTTTCTTTAAATCCTCTCCGAATTCTTTGACGGCGTCTAATTCCGAGCTTGATAAGAAAATTCCGTTAAGATTACCAAAGATCCCTCCGTCCCCAAATGTTGACCCTAATACTTTCGCAATTAATTTTGTTTTAGGATTATTTTTTGTTAAAGGAAGCAATCCTTTTTCTTTCAACCACTCCTCAGTTTGAACTGGAACAGGAATATGCTTTCCCGCATGCCACCAGCGAGTTTTAGAGTATTTCTCCCCGAGCAACTTCGCTATTCTTTCGTATCCCAAATCTGGATTCTCTTCGCTGATCTTTTCGTATTCATAAAAAAGCCTGCATTGGTTTTGTTGTCTTGTGTCATATGCGTTAATAATTTCTTGGGTAGTAAGTACAATTACCATATTAAATAAAAATTTTTAAATTTAAAAAGCGTTACGCGCGTCTGTCGTTTGTGTCGCGAGCAAGACTTTTAAGCGCTAGAAAGAGCAATAATTTTGTGCCAAGATCTCAATTTGTTCGCCCTAACATACTTAACTTTATTAAAGAAAGAGCGTATGGCGATTTTATGTTCTGGTGTTACAATTAACTCTTTTCCAGATTCACTTTTTATTTTAATTAAATCGCCTGAATACAAATATTTATTTACCGATAAGACCTCACTCTCTCTAACTACTTTATTTTTTTCAGCCAAAATTTGAAACTCGTTCCTTTTTGTATGAGCCGCTTCGTATGTTCCTTTTTTTATTAATTCTTTTTTATGTTTCTTTAATATTTTATCTACTTCGTCTTTTAACTTTATTTTTCCTTTCGATTTTGTTACTACTGTTTCTAGATAAAAACTTTGGAGAGGATCGTGCAACACATCTCCAAGCAACGCCCCAGCATGGCTCCCTGTGCCGTCCACAAAAGGAGAAGTCTTTTGCTCACTATTATCCACCAAGAGTTTTGGAATTCTCACTTTATCCGCCTTAAAACGCCTTCCAAGATTCATAAACACCACAAACGCGGCCAAGAACACCATCGACCCAATCAACGAAGCGGCAGCCATAATATCCCCATACTGCTTCCTCACCCACCACGGCGTAACCATCGTAATAATCAACAAGACAAAAAACAACACATTCTGACCTTTCTGAGACGTCATTGATTGCACTTTCAATTTATTCACAAACTCCCTGCCCTTTCCCTTTGGCATTGTCCTGATTAAGGGTTGGTTCTCATCAGCATCATTATGAAAACACAGAATATCCACAAGCTTTTCCTTTGACAACAGGCCAGCTAGGGCTTGACCTATTAAGCTTTTTCCCGTGCCAGGCTGACCAATCAACAAGACATGCCTTCTCTGCAACGCCGCCTTCTTAATTATGTTTAAAGCCTCAGCCTGACCAATCACCTGATCGACAATCTTTTCAGAGATATGGATATCTTTTGTTGTTTTAAACTCAAAATCTAATTCTTTCATCTTTCCCAAAAACAACAGATACGAGAAGAATTTAAAAAGTTTTGCACAAAAACCACCTTAGCCTGTAAACTCTTTACACTCAACTTCCGCAAGATAGCCTTCACCAGAAAAAATATACTTAAAACTACCACTACAACTAACCCTCTTTTTTTACTGTACATGAATACTTATTAAAAAGAGATTAATCCTTATAAAGATTTGGTTTGGGAGAAATAATTAGAAAAAAATTACCTGTTGCGGCAGGCTTTATACCAAGGGGCGTTGGTATAATAATCTCGCTCGCATTCCGCCTTATTAAAGGGCTTATCCAGAAAAAGAGCCAAACTATCTATAGACGGATTGATTCTGCCGTTTCCTGACAACGCCCATAAGTCAGGGTTCTGTTCCATCTGGCACAGAAATCTTTGCGGCGCAGAGCCCAAGTCATGCCCATATTGAGAAGAAAAATCAGCTAAGGTAATCTCATCTCTTTTCAATAATCTTCCATGTATAAGCCCATCGGAGTTGTGCACGAAAGTTATATTTCTGCCATCGATAGATATTTGTGTAGAATGTCCTCCATTCCCGCCTAATTTAATTACGCAATCTTCTGAGACTGGTTCAGATGATCCTGCATCGCAATCCATTACCCAAAGATATTGGCCATTGAATTCGCCGCAGTTTCCAGAAGAAGTAATTTCTTCGCCATTGGGGCCATAATAATTATGGATATTTGTTCCACAACCCAGGCCGGCAGCTACTAAGCCCGCCGCCAATTTATAATTTATTGATTTCATACCTTTTCTTTCAATAGCCGGCTGTTCAGCAACCAATTCTATACCTATTCTAGACGTTGCAACCATCGTGGATACCAATGTAGCAAGATTTTCAATACCCTTCAACAACGCGTTGTTTTGATTCATACTACCCTTATAGGCTTAATCATTTAAATAGTTTCCTAAGAAAGGTAATTGTTTAGCTGCTCACCCTTTTTTATAAATAATGCATGTAACGGGTAAGTGACTGTTTAATAAAGTTTGCTAAATCTTTTTAAATAAACATTTTTGAGCTAAACAATTACTAAGAAAGTTTTTAAATGTAGAGTCCCCAAGAACCCCTTTTTTTATAATATAAATCTTTTTCTTAATTACTATAGAAGGTGCGCACGTGACATCAACCACAACCTTTTCAGCCATTTTTACAAAAGCGATAGAATCCCACACCCAGAGCAGTCAAACCTCTTCAAAAAAAAGATCACTTTAAAATAAGAAGGAATTAGATAATATCTTCCTCAGCAACAACCACAAAGTCGCCTAAAGCAACAACCGCACTAAAGGGGATCAACGCCTCATTGTTCTTTGTTCTTTCCAAATCAAGACCTTCACAATACCCAGTCGTGTTTTTCAAGACCAACTGCAATAACTCACCTGTCTTCACCTCGAAGACAACGTTAGAAACGTCCCCAAAAATCTTCCCAGTCTTTGTCACAACCCTCTTTCCCATCAAGTGCCGCGCACTCTTCTTCTCTTCATCCATTTTCTCTTTCAACTCCTTCCTTTTCCAGCCTCAGCCATCACTAGTTTATAAAGATTTCTAGGATTTCACACCCACATACCAACCCTTCTAATTAACCATAGCTTTCTAACTTTATAAGAAAACAGGCACGATAGAAGGCCAAAATATCTTCGCCGCAACAACCAACCCCACCAAGAACACCAAAATCAAAATAATCGTTTTTACCCTATCCCTAAACAACCGCGAAACATAGAGAAAGATCAAAACAGCCCCTACTCCCAACAAGAAAAAGATTATTTTTTGAGAGGAGAAGTACTGAGATAGAGTTGAAACCATCCTCTTTTTTAGAGGGCATCTTTAATAAAGTTTTCTAAATCTCTTACCCACCCCCACCTTCATTTCCTCTGGAACAATGGAAATCTTTTTTTAGGTAAGAGGAGGCGTTGCCTTGAGCTATACTCTCTTAAACTAGTTTGTTTGGTTCTTTTTATCCTTTTTTATTATCTCTTTAATTTTTCAATCTTTAATTTAAATTTGGTTTCTTTTCTGTTCTTTTTTAGAAATAAAGAGAATTATTTTTTATTTTTTGTTATTGTATTATAAATTTTTCTCTATTATAATATATATTATATTATATAATTAATAGGATATTTATATTTAATAAGATATAAGTTTAGATTTTTCTTTTCACAAAACAATCTTTTCTTTAACATCCTCACTCAACAACACAAAACTTAAAATAGGGGTTCCATCGGAAGAGCTGGTGTCAGGGGGACATAAAAAAAGTGGCTGATCTCAAAACCTTCTTTGAAGATTACCTCACTAAGGAGCCTCTTTTCACCAACAAGAAAATCTTCCAAACCAATTACACCCCAGATACCATTCCTCATCGCGAAGAACAAATCAACACCCTCGCAGGCATCCTCGCGCCAGTTATCAGAGTAGAAAAGCCCTCCAATATCTTCATCTACGGAAAAACAGGCACAGGAAAAACCCTCATCACCACCTATGTCACCAATAAACTTCAAGAACTCGCACGAGAAAAAGGCATTCCCATCCAATTCATCTACGTCAACTGCAAAATGAAGAGGGTCGCAGACACAGAATATAGAATCATCGCACAACTCGCCAAAGAGTTCGGCACAGACATTCCAGCAACAGGCCTTCCTACGGATGAAGTCTACAAAATCTTCCTTAAAAAAATAGACGAACAGAAAAAACTCCTCATCATTACCCTTGATGAAATCGATCAACTTATCAAAAAAGCAGGAGACGAAATCCTCTACAATTTAACACGAATTAACTCAGAACTCAAAAACACAGAAATCGCCCTCATCGGCATCTCTAATGACCTTCTCTTTATGGATAACATCGACCCAAGAGTCAAGAGCTCCCTCAACGAAGAAGAAATTCTTTTTCCCCCATACAACGCGCTTCAAATCCTTGACATCCTCAAACAACGCTCCAAAGAAGGATTCAGAGAAAACACCGTCCAAGAAGGCGTTGTAGAAAAATGCGCAGCCTACGCCGCACGCGAACACGGAGACGCACGCAGAGCGCTTGAACTTTTAAGGGTCGCCGGGGAACTCGCAGAACGCAAAAACAAAAACAAACTCACTATCGAGGACATCGACGAAGCAGAAGAAAAAATCGAACGCGACAAAGTCCTTGAAGTCATCCACACCCAACCCAAACATTCCCAACTTACCTTACTGGCTATTCTCAAAATCTCGGAGCTCACCAAAGAGCAAGTTCTCACAGGAGAGGCTTACGACATTTACAGAGAACTCTGCCCGCCAGTGCGACTCAAGCCCCTCACCCAACGCCGCATCTCAGATATCATCGCAGAACTCGACATGCTCGGCATCATCAACGCTAAGGTTATCTCCAAAGGAAGATATGGAAGAACCAGAGAAATCAAACTCGCCATTCCTCCCTCCACTATCGCCAACATCAAGAGATCCCTTGAAGAAGGACTTAACCTCACTCTATGAACAAACAAGAAATCATCAGCAACCTTCTCGAGAGGCATATCCTTATCACACCAGACCTTCTCGCTCACCTTCCCGAAGATATCGACAGCCAATATCTTCTCGAGCTCGCGACAAAACATCTTACCCAACCCCATCTTGTTCTCAACAAAGAAATCTACTCCACCTATACTGAAAACACCGTTCTCCTCCAAGAACCCCCCGCTCAACTACACCCCCCGCAACGGCCTCTTCCAACAACAGAAACGCAGCCTTTTCCCAATGAGGCGCGCGTCACTATCCTCAAATCCTACACCAAAGAACCAACAACGCCCAGCGTCCAAGACTTTGTCAACTACTTCAAGAGTAGATACGAGGCACTCAAAAAAATCCTCCTTGGCAGACCAGAACTCCAAAACAGCATCTCCATCAGCAGAGCCTCCAAAAAACCAGAACGAGAACACGTCAGTATCATCGGCATGATCACAGAAAAAAATACAACAAAAAACGGCAATATCATGCTTACTGTAGAAGACCCAACAGGAACTATCAAAGTTTTAATCACAAAAACCAAACAAGATCTCATAGAACAAGCGCAAGACCTTGTTCTCGACGAGGTGATCGGGATTGTCGGCACCACAGGAAACGCCATCCTCTTCTGCAATACCTTTCTTTATCCAGACGTGCCTCTCACCCACGAACTCAAAAAATCGCCAGACGAAGTTTACGCGGTCTTTGTCAGCGATATCCACTTCGGCATCAAGAGCTTTCTCGAAGAAGATTTCACAAAATTCATTCAATGGCTCAACGGCGAATACGGAACAGAACAGCAACGCGACATCGCAAAAAAAGTACGCTACCTCTTCGTAGTCGGAGATATTGTCGAAGGCGTCGGTATTTATCCAGGCCAAGACGAGGACCTCAACCTCCTCGATATCTATCAACAATACGAACTCGCAACACATTACTTCTCTCAAATTCCAAGGCACATCAACATCATCATCTGTGGGGGAAACCATGACGCCATGCGCATCGCAGAACCACAACCTCTCTTTGACCCAAAAATCTCCAAAGGATTCTACACCCTCCCAAACATGACCATTGTCAGCAACCCCTCTCTTGTTAATATCCACGCCTCAGAGTACTTCCCAGGATTCAACGTCCTCCTCTACCATGGTTTTAGCCTTACCTACTACGCGGACAATGTTCCCAGTATCAGACAACGAGGAGGACAAGACCGTTGCGATTTAATTCTTAAGTTTTACCTCCAACGCAGACACCTCGCACCCACTCACGGCTCAACCCCTTACTTCCCAGACTCGCTCCAAGACCCCCTTGTCATTGACACTGTTCCAGACATTCTCGTTACAGGACACATTCACCGCATTGTTGCGGGAACCTACAGAAACGTGACAATCCTCAACAGCTCCTGCTGGGTTACCCAATCTGAAAATCAAGCACGGCGAGGAATCGTTCCCGACCCAGCAAAAATCCCACTCATCAACCTCAAAACAAGAGAAATCAAAATCATGAACTTCAGAAGCGACCATGACTGACAAAAGCCAATCTATGGAGCAGTACTTCGCAGCGCTTGATGCAGGCGTCAAGCGCTGCTACGCAGCAGCAGAACAAGCACGCAGCCAAGGATTTGATCCTGTCACAACAGTAAGCATACCTCTTGCCAAAAACATGGCAGAACGCGTCGAAGGCCTCGTATCAGTCGCAGCTCCAGCACTCAAAAACTCGGGCCTCAGCCAGCGTATCATAACACTTGAACAGATCCACGGAACACAAAACTGGAAAATCGCCTTCCTCGTCAGCCTCGAAGTCAGCCAACAAAAATTCTGCACCTTCCAAGACCAGCGAGAAGCCATGGAAGTAGGCATGCGCGTCGGCCTCGCCTACATCACCAACGGTGTTGTTTCCTCTCCACTTGAAGGATTCATCAGACTAGAAGTAAAAAAAAGAAAAGATGGACAAGATTATTTGTGCCTCTACTTTGGAGGACCAATCAGAAGCGCAGGAACAACAGCAACCTGCATCTTCGTCGCAGTCTGTGATTATGTCAGGCTGAACATGGGCTACAAGAGCTATGACCCAACGGAAGACGAAATCAAACGCACCTACTCGGAAATGGAATATTATCACGAAAGGGTCACCAACCTCCAATACTTTCCCTCAGAACAAGAAGCAGCATTCCTCACAAGGCACCTCCCTCTTCAAATTGATGGAGACCCCAGCGAAAAGATAGAAGCCCCTAACTACAAAGACCTACCACGCGTCAGCACAAACTTCCTGAGAAATGGATTCTGCCTTGTCATGGCGGAAGGCCTTAGCCAAAAATTCTCCAAGTTCTGGGGAAAATTCTCTAAATGGTATCAGGAAATAGGGATGAGTCATTGGGTTTTTCTCGAAGACTTCGTCAAACTCCAGAAGGACATCAAGAGCAAGGGCGCAGCAAAAAAAGATACTGCCCTCAAAATCCTTCCAGATTACACCTACATCAAAGACCTCGTCGCAGGAAGACCAATCTTAGGACACCCCCTTAGAGCAGGCGCCTTCAGGCTTCGCTATGGAAGAACCCGCACCTCAGGCTTCTCCTCAGACGCACTCCACCCAGCCACAATGCACATCCTCGACAATTATATAGCAATCGGAACACAACTCAAGAGCGAACGACCAGGCAAAGCAACGGTCATCAGCAGCTGCGACACCATTGAAGGACCAATCGTCAAACTTAAAGACGGCAGCGTCGTTCTCGTGGAAGACATCGAGACCGCAAAAAAAATAAACAAAGACGTCGAGGAAATCCTCTTTGCAGGAGACATCCTCATCAATTACGGAGACTTTCTCAACAGGGGCCACGTCCTCGCACCAGCAGGATACTGCAATGAATGGTGGGCACTTGAGTTCGAGCAAGCACTCGGAACAAACACCACCCTCTATGAACACCTTTTAAAAAACCCAGCCACAACTTTTGTCAGCTGCCAAGAAGCTGTCACCCTCTCAAAAACTTACAACATTCCCCTTCATCCCCGATACACCTACCACTGGGCAGACCTCACCAAAGAACACCTTGCAGCCCTCGCAACATGGCTCGACCACGCAGTCACCAAGCCCAATAAGATTATCATTCCCTTTACCTCCTTCTCAAAAAAAGAACCAATCAACGACCCAAAACGAGCACTCGAACTCTTAGGCTTACCACATAAGTTTGTAACCAACGAATACGTCGTTATCGAAGAAGACTGGGCTCAAGCACTCAGAGCGAGCCTTGGCTTTTTAACAAAAGCCTACTCACTCAAAAACCTTCTTCAAAAACTTGAGCAAGACAAACCCCTCCTTGATATTCTCAACGAGATTTCAGAAGTACCCCTCAGAGACAAGTCAGGGCTGTACATCGGCACGCGCATGGGCAGACCAGAAAAAGCAAAGATGCGCAAACTCACAGGAACACCACACTCCCTCTTTCCTGTCGGAACAGAAGGAGGAAGACTCAGATCCTTCCAAAGCGCACTCAAGGCAGGAACAGTCACCGCAGACTTCGCGCTTTTCTACTGCGCTCAATGCCAGCGCAGAGAAATAGGAAGAACCTGCATCATCTGCAATCAACCCACACAACCCCACTACCACTGCAAGACCTGCGGCATCATCAACAAACAATGCGCCCATGATCCTCTCACTTACGCGAACATCGCCTTTGACATCAATGAGTATTACAACGCAACACTCAAGAGACTCGGCCTTCGCAACGCACCCCCCCTTGTCAAAGGCGTTCGCGGCGTCTCAAACAAAGATCACTACCCCGAGCCACTCGCCAAGGGTATCCTCAGGGCAGCACACAACATCTACGTCAACAAAGACGGAACCACCCGCTATGACATGACAGAAATGGCAATCACCCACTTCAAACCCAAAGAAATCGGAACAAGCATTGAACAACTCAAAGAACTTGGATATATCACTGACTGTTACGGAAACGAACTTACGAATCAAGAACAAATTCTCGAACTCAAATGCCAAGACCTTATCCTTCCCGCATGCCCAGACTCCCAAGACGAACCAGCAGACCAAGTACTTTTAAACGTCGCTAATTTTGTCGATGATCTTTTAGAAAAATTCTACCATCAACCAAGATTTTATAACCTCAAGGCCAAACAAGACCTCGTAGGACACCTAGTCATCGGATTAAGCCCACACACCGCAGCAGGCATCGTCTCTCGAATCATCGGCTTCTCAAAGACACAAGGGATGTTTGCCCATCCTTTGTTGCATAGTATTATGCGGAGAGACGTAGATGGTGATGAGGCTGGAATCATGCTCCTTATGGACGCATTCCTAAATTTTTCAAGAGAATTGCTAAGCAACCATCGCGGAGCGACCCAAGACGAACCCCTTGTTCTCACTTCTCATCTTGTTCCGACAGAAGTAGATGATATGGTTTTTGATATGGATACTGTTTTCAAGTATCCTCTTGAATTGTATGAAGCAGCGGAATCTTACAAGCCAGCATCAGAAGTCAAAATTGAAACACTTAAGTCCAGGCTTAAAACTCCAGCACAATATGAAGGATATGGCTTCACCCATCATACAAACGATATCAACGCAGGCGTCAGATGCAGCAGCTACAAGACCATTCCCAACATGGAAGGCAAAGTTCTCGGCCAGATGCGTCTCGCAGAAAAACTCAGAGCAGTAGACACAGCAGATGTCGCAAGGCTTGTCATCGAACGACACTTCATCAGAGACATCAAAGGAAATCTCAGAAAGTTCTCTATGCAGGAATTCAGGTGCGTTGATTGCAACAAAAAATACAGAAGACCACCTCTCAAAAGCATATGCCTCGAATGCAGCGGAAAATTGTTGTTCACCATCTCAGAAGGATCCGTCATCAAATACTTAGAGCCATGCATCAGCCTCGCGGAAAAATACGAGCTACCCGCTTATTTAAAACAAACACTAGAACTCACCAAACAACGTATCGAACTCTACTTCGGAAAGGAAAAAGACAGACAAGAAGGCCTAGGAAAATGGTTCGGCTGAAATCCTTTGTTACATTAAACTCTCCTCTATCAACTTTTCAAATTCTTTTTCAAAATTGGTTATTAAGAATTAAGGGAAAATTTGGAGGATGAGAGGAGGGATTACCACTTAAAGTGAGGGGAATTATTTTTTCCTTTGTGGAGATGTGTTAGGAAAAGAATTATGGGACGGCGTCCGCTGTTATATTCTTGCGAATACTTGGAGCAACGAGCCAAAGTGCAACGGTTTTTGTGAAACAAAAATTGGCGAAGAGTAGTTTTCTGGGGCGTTATGTAACTTACAAAATATCTTGTAAATATTGGATTACAAATGGTAAAGCAATTAGAATAATTATTACTATTGCGAGTATAGTCCAGAATAGTTTCTTATTTTCTTTTCTATACAAATAAACCAAAAGAGATATTATGTTGGTTGTTATCAACAATAAAATAAAAATAAGCAGAATAGATATATAAAACACAATAGAATAATCACTTTTGAGAATATACTCCAATAGTCCGCATGATTTTTCTACAGTGATAGCACATTGGTAAACGCCTGTTTTATTATCCAAAATCTCTACAATTCTTATTACTGCACCAAATAAGAACCATAAAAAAGTACCAAGTAATGTTTCGTAAAATGCTTTTCTCCAAACACTTATTGACTTCCAATGTTCTTGTAACCTGCCCATATTATGCTATTTTAATCTAATCTTTTTAATGCTTTTGTTTAGCCCCAGAAAACTATTGAATATAACATCGCGATTATCTGAAGTTTCACGAAGTGGAATTTGGGGATTTTTCGCAGGAAAATCCCAGATAATCGCTTAATAGCATTGATCAGGGTAAAAAGCGAGATTTTATATAATTCTCCCATGCAATAGATTTTATGGTCAATGAGAGTAAAAGTTATTCACCGGAAGAGAGATATAAGTTAATTGGTAAACTAATTGAAGAAGTAAAACTCAGAAGAAAATTCCCAGAAAAAAAGTATCATCGCAGAAGCATTATCGAAAACATGTGGTTCTGCGTCAAAAGACTCTGCGGAAACACAATGAAAGCAAAAAAATGGATCATGCAAAAGAAAGAACTACTCGTAAGACTAATCTGTTACAACCTGAACAGGTTAGTCAAACTCCAGAGGGTTTGACTATGACCTTTTTTCTTTCTTGCTCTAAAAAAGAAAGTAAGCAACCACAGGAACGATCAACACACACATCAAGTGATTCCTATTCACTTTTGTTATCAAAGGAAGGAATCCCAAGAAGACACTAATCCCCAACACAAACACCCCCCACAACCCAGAAACAACAAACGTCAGCGCAACAACCAACGCAATCACAGAAAAACACACTTTCTTGTAATTCACTTTTTCAATCCACAAAGAAAACATTTTACTCACCCTCAACGCCAACCACGCAGAGACACCACAACTTATCAACACGCCAGCAACCAAGGCAAGCATTATTCCAGCGTCAACCTCAATTAGCTCACTCATCGCGACAACCGCGCCATTCCTCGCCTTTTTAATAGCGAACAACGCGATCAACCCAATCATGATCGAGGCAGCATTCACAAACCCATTCACAAACAAGACTTCTCTCTCCTTCATCTTTGAAAACGAACACGCAAACAACGTCGAATGAGAACCACTCAACCCTGGAAGAAACGACGTCGCACAAGAGGCCACCAACGCCTTCACGCTCGCAGGCAGCATCCATCCTTTTTTTCCTTCAAAATCACTTTCAGTACTCTGCTTTTGTATTTTTACGCCTTCAGCAATGCTCATTATCATCCCACTTATCCCGAACATTCCAGAAAGCAACGGCAACAACGGATCATCCAAAAACTTCGCATTCAACACAACCAACCCAAGGGCACCAGAAAGCAGGCACACAAGCAAGGCAATCAGCTTCTTTTCCTCACGAAAAATCAAGATTCCAACAACCATGATCAGGATAGCAGGAATAAACCTCTCAATCACTTTATACACCACCTTCACTCCCTCAACCAATGGGATGAACATTATCGCACTTATCACCAAACCTACTATCATTCCAACC
>Ga0209343_10007909_pt1 | contig 12456 bp, 6 predicted proteins | sample RifCSPlowO2_02_FD_184026 | JGI IMG/M metagenome (GOLD analysis project Ga0209343, IMG submission 184026) | Groundwater microbial communities from Rifle, Colorado - Rifle CSP2_plank lowO2_0.2 (SPAdes) (version 2) | ecosystem: Environmental > Aquatic > Deep subsurface > Groundwater | place: Rifle... | reverse complement strand
ATTGGCCACGTCGCTGACCTCGGCACGGGTGGGCACCGGGTTGGTGATCATGGACTCCATCATCTGCGTCGCGGTGATCACCACCTTGTCGTGTTCACGCGCCAGTTTGATCATGCGTTTTTGCAGGGCAGGCACGGCTGCATTGCCCACCTCCACCGCCAGGTCGCCACGGGCGACCATGATGCCGTCGCTGGCGAGCAAGATTTCCAGCAACTTGGGGATCGCCTCGGCGCGTTCGATCTTGGCAATCAGCGCGGGTTTGTGGTTGTATTCGGCAGCCGCCACGTTGCACAACTGGCGGGCCATTTCCATGTCGGTGGCGTTTTTCGGGAAGCTCACCGCGACATAGTCGGCCTGGAAGCTCATCGCCGTGCGGATGTCTTCCATGTCTTTGCCCGTCAATGCCGGTGCAGTCAGGCCACCGCCTTGCTTGTTGATGCCCTTGTTGTTGGACAACTCACCGCCCAGCTTGACGGTGGTAAATACCTGTTCGCCCCGGACGGCATCCACCGTGATCACGATCAATCCGTCGTTGAGCAAGAGCACATCACCGGCCTTGACTTCACGTGGCAGCGCCTTGTAGTCCAGCCCCACGGCATCAATGTCACCCAACTCGACCCGGGCAGCGTCGAGCACAAACTTTTGGCCCGATTCCAGAAACACCTTGCCTTCGGCAAACTTGCCGACCCGAATCTTGGGGCCCTGCAAGTCGGCCATGATGGCCACTTCGCGCCCGGCCCGCTGGGCTGCGGCACGCACCATCGTGGCGCGGTCGATGTGGTCTTGCGCCTTGCCATGGCTGAAGTTCAGCCGCACCACATTCACACCAGCGCGAATCATCTCCTCCAGCAATGCGGGATCACTGGAAGCGGGGCCAAGGGTGGCGACGATTTTGGTAGCGCGGCGGGGCATGGGGTAATCTCCTTGTAATTAAGTTCCCATTCTCACACGGAAGTGGTTACATGCGAGCATCAGCTTGTGCCCACGGGTTTCAATTTCGCAGCAGGAATGCTTCAAATTCTTCCAGCGGAAGCGGTCGGCTGAACAAGAATCCTTGGACAAAATTACACTGGTATTGCGTGCTCAGAATATGCCATTGCGCCTCGGTCTCCACGCCTTCGGCGACCACCTGGAGTTTCAGGTTGTGCGCCAAACCGATGGTGGCGGCGCAGATGGCCACAGCGGTTTCACTGGTTTCGATGCCCATGACAAAAGACCGGTCAATTTTCAGCTGGTCCAAGGGCAAGCGGCTCAGGTAGGCCAGCGACGAATACCCGGTTCCGTAGTCATCCAGTGAAAACCCGACGCCCATTTCTTTCAAGGCTCCCATCTTGGAAATCACGTCATCGACATCGGAAATCAACAAACTCTCGGTGAGCTCCAGCTTGAGCAAATGGGGCTTGGCGCCGGTTTGCCGCAAAACATCCAGGACCTGTTGGACAAACTCCGGCTGGTGGAACTGGCGGGCACTGACATTCACCGCCACTTGCAGGTCGCGGGTGCGTTGGTCATCCGCCCAGGCATGGAGTTGGCGACATGCGGTTTCCAGCACCCAATGGCCAATGGGCAAAATCAGCCCGGTGTCTTCCGCCAGCGGAATAAAGTCATTGGGCGGAACCAGTCCGCGCTGCGGATGCTGCCAGCGCACCAGCGCCTCCGCACCCACAACACGGCGCGCCGCATCGACTTGCGGCTGGTAATACAGCCGCAATTGTTGTGATTGGATCGCTTCACGCAGTTCCGCTTCCAGGGCACTGCGCAAATCCAATGCCGCCTGCATGGCGGGGTCAAAAAAGCGCATGCCATTGCGCCCCGTATTCTTGGCTTGGTACAAGGCCAGGTCAGCATGCTTGAACAGGTCTTCGACGGAGTCGTGACCTTGAAACAAACCCACCCCGATGCTGAATTTACAGTGGTACTCGTAATCACCGAGAAGAAAGGGGCGTTTGGTCGCGTCTTGCAGCTTTTCTCCAAGCTGTTTGGCCAGAGCGGCTGCGTCTTCAATGTCCGCCGCCATGCCTTCCATCAGGACAACGAACTCGTCCCCCCCCTGGCGTGCCACCGTATCGCCTTCACGCACCACCGCGCTCAGGCGGCTTGCCACCTCCACCAAAAGCAGATCACCGACGTCATGGCCCCGCGTGTCATTGAGCGCTTTGAAGTTGTCCAGATCAATCAGAAAGATCACACCATAGAGACGACTGCGCCCCGCAGCGGCCACCGCCTGGCCCAAGCGGTCGTGTAACAAACGCCGGTTGGGCAAGCGGGTGAGGGGGTCGTAGTAGGCCAGCCGGTGTATCTCGGCCTCCGCCTCTTTGTCCTCGGTGATGTCGGTAAAACTGGCAACGTAGTGGCTGATGTTGCCGTCGCCGGCAAAAATGCCTGTAATGGTCAGCATCTCCGCGTAAATCAGGCCGCTTTTTCGCCGGTTCCAGATCTCTCCCTGCCAGTAGCCTTTTTCCCTGACCGACTCCCACATGTGCTGGTAAAACAAAGGGGCCTGCCGACCCGATTTCAACATCGCAGGGGTCTGGCCAACGGCGTCTTCCGCGCTGTAGCCAGTCAAGCGGGTAAAGGCCGGATTCACCCGCAATATGACCCCCGAGGCATCCGTGATCATCATCCCGTTCTGCGACGCAAATGCCACTGCAGAGATGCGCAACTCGTCCTCCACTTGCTGGCGTTCAGCCAGCAACACTTCCAGCATGTCCCGTTGCGCCTCAATTTTTGTACGCAAGGCCTCACGCTCCAGCAGATTGCGGATGCGCTGGCGTGCAATTTCCACGTTAATCGGCTTGGTGATGTAATCGGCGCCCCCCAGGGCCAACCCCTGCATTTCCGATTCCGTCTCGCTCATCACGGTGACAAAAACCACAGGGGTATTTTTCAACGCCGATTCGGCTTTGAGGCGCCGACAGGTCTCAAAACCGTCCATGCCCGGCATCATCACATCCACCAAAATCAGGTCTGGCGGAGACTCCATGGCCAATTTCAGCCCCATGGCGCCAGACGTGGCAATCTGCAGATCAAAGTCCGCCGCCAACACCGCCCCCAACGTCAAGAGGTTCTCCGGCGTATCGTCAATCGCCAGAATTTTGGGCCTTGGGTGGGTCATGTCAGACTTTTCTCCCGTTGTGTCGCCGCCATGCTGCGCAATTGCTCCAGTGTCCAATCAAAACGAAATGCCCGCAGGGCCCTTCCGACTTCCTCTATCTCCATCGCAATGTCCGTGCCTTCCACCAGCATCTGTAAATCGCTGAAACGGGTCACCGCATCGTACTTGTTCTGAACCAGCAAGGGAATGAGTTCATCGACCAGCGCAATAAACCGGGGACCATTGACCTGCAGCGCAGGCCCATCAGGCGCGGGCGCGGCCCCCGCACCCAGCCAACGCCCCAAGGCCGACACCAGGGCGTCAAGCGCGACCGGTTTGTGCAAAAAATCGTCCATGCCTGCGGTGATGCAGGCCTCCCGGTCTTTTTCCAAAGCATCGGCCGTCAAGGCGATGATCGGCAAAGACGGACGCCCCCTTTCACGTTCCCACTGGCGTATGCGTTGGGTTGCGCCGTACCCGTCCAGAACCGGCATATGGATATCCATCAAAATGGCGCTCGGCGTCTCCCCCCGTGCAATGGCATCGACCGCCGCTTGCCCGTCGTGGACCATGGAAACCTTCAAACCCAGTTTGGCCAGCATGGCACCGATGACTTGGCGATTGATGGCATGGTCCTCAACCACCAGAATGTGGCCGTGAAACTGCGCAAGCCCTGGCGATGCGGGGGTGGGGACCGCCATCGAACGCGCCTCGTTGCGGCTGTTCTCGCCTGCCGGAACAATGGGAGTACGGATGCGGAACCAAAACCGGGAACCTCCACCGGGTTCATGGCCTACCCCGACTCCTCCGCCCATCCGTTGGGCCAAATTCCGCACAATGGAGAGCCCCAAACCGGTACCGCCAAACTCCCGCGTGGTGGGGGCATTGTCGGCTTGCGAAAACGGCTGAAACAAGCATTCCAGTTGTCCCGCAGGAACACCACGTCCCGTGTCACGCACTGAAAATTCCAGCAGGGCCGAATCGCCCTCTCGCGCAATTTCGCACCCTTCCATGTGCACCCATCCCTGCTCCGTGAACTTGATTCCGTTGCCCACCAGTTTGAACAGCATTTGACGCACGCGGCGCGCATCCGCCTGGTAACGCACCCCCTTCGGCCCCGCCCACGTATAGGTCAAATGCAAAGACTTGTCGCTTGCCGATCGGGAAAACAAAGTCTGGGTTTCGCGCATGAGCTGCTCCGGCTCAAACACGGTGATCTTGAGCTGAAAGTCGTGGGTCCCGTTTCTGGAAAAATCCAACGCATCGTTGAGCAAAGCCAGCAACGTCTGACCGGAAGTCAGAATGGTCCGTGCATAGTTTTTTTGATCTGCCTCCTTCAAGTTCGGCATCAGCAGCATTTGCGCCATGCCCAAAACACCGTTCATAGGCGTGAGAATTTCATGGCGCATCATGGACAAAAAATCCGCCTTGGCACGGTGGGCGGACTCAGCGGCCCTGCGAGCATCGCTCGGTGCGCCTGTGTCACCGCGCACGGTATGCGGCCCATCCGGTACATGGCGCCGACCGAACCGACCCAACATCCACTGCTGGACCCCTGCGATCAGCAGCAGGGCCACGGCCATGGCCGCAACAATGGCGAAAAAGAAACCACGCGCCAACCTTTGGGCTTCGGCACGGTCCTCCGCCAGATCGACATACACCGAGAGCTTCGCAAGGGCAAGCTCAGGCAAGCGGATGTCCTGGGTCAGCTTTTCGATCTCCAAAGCTGCCAGCGGCGGCGCTGGATGCAGAGGATACAAAGGGCGTCCTGTCGCATCGACCAGTTCGATGCGACGCCAACTCGGCTGGTGCAAGCGCCAGCCGTCGAGCGTGGCGGAGATGCTGGTCAATTCCTTTTGCACCAAGAGAGGCCGAAGGCCTTCGGCCAGGGTGTCCAGCTTTTGCCGCGTTTCGCGGATCACCATTTGGTCGATGGAATCCTGCAGTGTGGGCTGGACCCATAGCACAAAGGCGCCCAGGGCGGCCAGCCCCACAGCACAGGTACGCGCGACCGTTCGAACCAGGGCTGAACCGAAATACACCATGCGATGCCTGCCTCCCAGTGGTGGCTGCCGAACAGATGGGAGTCTCTGTGAAAAACGATTCTAAATCCAAGCCAGTCCACATGTCCTGTCCGGCGGGACACCATGGCCAGTTTCGACCTCACACGGGGTGTGGTTCAATGTGCACTTCTGATCCGCAAACTCCGCATTTCGATCTGACCATGTTCGACGATACGACTCCCATCAGCAATTTGCTGGATCCCTCGCGCACCAAACCCAAGCTGTTGCTGGTGGATGATCAGCCCATCAACATTCAAGTGCTGTACCAAATTTTTGCGGCAGACTTTCAAGTCTTTATGGCCACCAGCGGTGCGCAGGCCTTGACCATTTGCAAAACCAACCCTCCCGACTTGGTGCTGCTCGACATTGTGATGCCGGGGATGGATGGCTTTGAGGTCTGCACCGAACTCAAGGCCGACGAAGCCACGCGCAACATTCCCGTCATTTTTGTGACCGCGCACACCGATGCGGCACAGGAGACCCATGGACTGGACCTGGGGGCGGTGGACTTTATTTCCAAACCGGTCAACCCGGCCGTGGTACGCGCCCGGGTCAAGACCCACCTGACCCTCAAGCTGCAATCGGACGTGATGCGCACGCTGGTGTTTTTGGATGGGCTGACGGGTGTCTACAACCGCCGCTATTTCGACCAGCAATTGGTGATTGAAGTCGCGCGCTCTGCACGCAATGGGTCTCCCCTGGCCCTGATCATGCTGGACGTTGATTTTTTCAAGGCCTTTAACGATTTGTACGGGCACCAACTGGGCGATGATTGCTTGAAGCATATTGCCCTTGCATTGAAGAAGAACCTGCGCCGCCCCGCCGATCTGGTGGCACGCTACGGCGGCGAGGAGTTTGCGTGCATCTTGCCCGACACGTCTTTGGATGACGCGATGAACATTGCCCGGGCGCTGGAGCAGGGGGTACGGGATCTGCATATTGCCCACGCGGGCTCCAGCGTCGCCCAAGTCATTACCATCAGCCTGGGGATCGCCGGCAGGGTGGGCATTACGCCCAGCGATGCCAACGCGTTGTTAACGGAAGCGGACACCCAACTGTACAAGGCCAAACACGCCGGACGTCGCCAAGCCTGTGGCGCGGCACTTCCACTGGCATAGGTGTCTGCCTTCCATGCCCGCCTTAATTGACCTGTAGCCCCCGTGCAATAAGCGTGGGAAGCTACCGAATAGATAGCAAAAAACGACTATGCCAGCATGGAAAGCAAGGGGGACAAAGCCGATCTCCCCACGGGCTTGTTGACGGCCCCCAGCAGCGTAAAACGCCGCAACTGGGCCACCATGGACGCCGCGCGCATGACATCGTCACTCTGGCCTGACACAATGATCAGCGCACCTGCATAGCCCACCTTGGCGAGCGACTCCATGAACTGAAAGCCGTCCATGCCCGGCATGTGCAGGTCAATCAGCATGAGGTGAAAGCCTTGTGGACTGGCCGACAGCTTTTGCAAAGCCTGGCTGCCACTGCTTGCCGTTGCAACATCGACAACGCCCAAACCGAGCAGGATTTCCGAAATTAATTCAAGCTGAAATGCATCGTCATCCACCAGCAAAACCTTGAGGTCACGGCGGCTGGAAGGACGGGCTGCGATGGTCTTGGCAAAGAGGGGGGTCATAGTATTAGGCTACCGGGTGGTGCGTCTGTAGATTTGATCGGCCATGGTGGCGCGCTGGTTCATGTCCGCCAGCCACTCCTCTGAAGAAGGCAGGGCCACCGTGGCCATGTCGTCCAAGGTTTGCTGCATGCTGTCGATGTTGTCATTCACCCCGCCCAGGATCTGTGAAACACGGTCCTGGAACTGCATGGCCACCAACAACTTCTCGACTTCACGGCGAACCACCAGGCCGTGGGTACGCATCGAATCCGCGGACGCGCCGAGCTTGCGCACATGGCCCAGCACATGTTCGACCAACTCGCCGGACAGCGATACCGCATGCTTGTCTTCCACCGTGGCTTCTTCCGCAGCGGACAGGGTCGTGTTCATGATGGCCCCGATATGCCCCACACGCTCACCAATGTGCTTGCCCGTTTCGGCCGAACGCTGCGACAGCATGCGCACTTCCGAGGCGACGACGGCAAACCCGCGCCCGGACTCCCCGGCCCGTGCGGCTTCAATGGCGGCATTGAGGGCCAGCAAGTTGGTTTGTGCTGCGATGCTGCGCACCTCGGCGGCCATGGCCTGCAATTCCAGCGTTTCTTTGGCCAGGTTGCGAACATTGGCCAGCAGCGCATCCTTGCCGTCAATCACGTTGGTCAAAGACAACACCACCGGTTGCAGCTCCCGCTCACACAGCGCGAGCAAGCTGATGGATTTACCATCATCGCCCCCCCCTCCCGCCGCGCCCCCACCAATACCCGCCAAGTCAAATTGCTGCAGCACCGAGGCGAAACTGGACGTCAGTTGCACCACCGCCCCTTCGGTCTGCGTTTTCACCAACCCCACATGGTGTTGCCAGGCGGGAAGCACGTCTTGCAGCAGTACCGCGAGATCTTCTGCCGAACAGGCACTTCGGCCAGCACCGGCTTGGAGGGCCGCATCGAGCTGTGAATGGGCCGTTTGGACTTGGGCCAGCAAATACCAAACCGCCACACCGGAGAGCAATGCAACGCCGCCCAGGGACAGCCATGGCAACCATGCCGCGCCACTCCACAACGGCAGTGCGGCCAGCACCACGATGGCAATCGGGCAGAACCCCCACCACAGCAAGGACGGGCTGCTGTAGCTTGGCAGGTTGGCGTGCGCACTGAGATCGGCTTTCATGGTTGGCTGTTCTTTCTCGCAAGTCACCATAGCGCTCAAAAGGAAGAACCCAGACCCCCAGTCGTGACAGTTCAACCCCCTTCGAAACTTGAAGCCGCCAATATTTTGCTGGTTTAATTCGGCTTCATCGATCATCATATGTCAAAAGAAACGCACTTGGGGCACACCCAAGATTGCGCCAAAGAACATGCGAAGGGGAGTGAAGCGAGATGCACGCGAACGTACCGAATGAACGCCAGGAGCTGGCTGCGCAGTTGAGGGCCAGTCAGGCGGCCCTCCACGCCGCACAAGCCCGCGCCAGTCACCTGGCACAGCTCTATACCGCATTGACGCGCTGCAACCGGGCTATTGCGCAAAGCAGCTGTGCGGAAGAACTCTTCGACCAGATTTGCCGCATTGCGGTGGATTCAGGGGGACTGGCCATGGCTTGGATTGGGCACATCGACTCCGGCACCGGCATGGTCCGCCCCATCGCCAGTTATGGTGATGGGACGGGATACCTGGAGGGCATACAGCTGTCCACCGAGGCAAGCTCACCCTTGGGACGCAACCCCACCAGCGCCGCGATGCGTGAGCAGCAACCCGTCTGGCCCCCATGCGACGATGACCTGCCCTCCCCGCTTTGGCTCCACCATGCCGCCCAAGCCGGCTGGGCCTGTTCGGCTGCACTGCCCTTGCTTCAGAAAGGCGAAGCCGTGGGCGCCTTGACCTTGCATGCCCGGACCCCGCATTTCTTTGACCAGGACGCGCGACAGTTGCTGCTGGAAATGGCCTCGGATGTTAGCTATGCGCTGGACAATCTGGCACGCGCCGAACAACAAAAGCAAGTGAACCGTGCTCTGCGCGACAACGAATACGCGGCCCATCTGGCGGTCGAAAATGCACGGGCCGCCCTGGAGCAACTGGAGTTGCAAAAGTACGCGCTGGACCAGCACGCCATCGTCACCACCTTCAATGTACGGGGCAAAATTACCTACGCCAACGACAAATTTTGTGAAATCAGCGGCTACTCCCGTGCCGAGCTGATGGGGCAAGACCACAACCTCCTGATCTCTGATGTGCACCCCAAAGGCTTTTTCGACGCCCTGTACGAGACCGTGGCACGCGGCGGCGTCTGGCATGGTGAGGTCTGCAACCGCGCGAAGGCCGGCCACCTGTATTGGGTCCAGACAACGGTCGTCCCTGTTTTGAGCACCCACGGCAAGCCGACCAAGTACATCGCCATTCGTGCCGACATTACCAAACGCAAAGCGCAGGAACTGGAACTGCAACACTACCGCGACCATCTGGAGCTGTTGGTGCAACAAAAAACCGCAGACTTGCAAAACAGCGTGGACATGACCCGGCGTGCCTTGTCGGAGCTGGAGCGGCAAAAGTATGTGCTGGATCAACATGCCATTGTGACCACCTGCGGTATTGACGGCCGCATCACTTACGGAAACGCCAAATTCAGCGAAACCAGTGGTTTTTTACCCGCAGAATTTGTGGGGAAAGACCACGAGATCATCAATTCCGGTCACCATCCCCACGGTTTCTTCAAGCACATGTATGCCACGATTGCCCGGGGCGGCGTATGGCATGGCGAAGTGTGCAACCGCGCCAAAGATGGCCATTTGTACTGGGTGGACTCCACCGTGGCCGCCTTCATGGGGGAGGATGGCAAGCCTCGGGAATACATCGCGGTGCGCACCGACATTACCGAACGCAAGCGCATTGAAGAGGCCGCCCACGCCGCCAACCGCGCAAAGTCCGAGTTTTTGGCCAATATGAGCCATGAAATCCGCACCCCCATGAATGGCATGCTGGGGATGGTGGACGTGCTCCAAGCCACGGACCTTGCGCCTTCGCAACGTCGCATGCTGGACACGATTCACAATTCCTCGCTGGCTTTACTCAGCATCTTGAATGACATTCTGGATTTCTCCAAAATTGAGGCCGACAAACTGGAGCTTGAGTCCATACCCACCCAGCTGCGCGAGGTGGCAGAGGGTGTGGCGCAGCTTTTGGTCAGCAACTCGACCGCCAAATCGGTCGAACTGTCCGTATTTGTATCCCCCGAACTGCCCCGCTGGATCCTGGGTGACCCCAACCGGCTTCGCCAAGTGCTTCTCAATTTGATGGGCAATGCCTTGAAGTTCACCCACCACCACGAAGAGCGCACTGCCCGCGTGGTGCTGTATGTGGAGCCCTGCGTGCACGAGGCTGGCGCCCCCGGGGTCCGCTTGCGCGTGGTGGACAACGGCATCGGCATGAGCCCCCAGGTGCAGGCTTTGCTCTTTCAGCCCTTCACCCAGGCGGACGCCAGCACCGCTCGCAAATTTGGGGGGACGGGCCTGGGACTGTCCATTACCCAGCGCTTGGTGGAAATGATGCATGGGCGCATATCGGTGCGCAGCAGCTTGGGGCAGGGTTCGGAATTCACCGTCGAATTGCCCCTGCACACCGCAGAGCCCGCCCGCCAACTGCCCGCAGACCCCAGCCTCACCGGTGTGCGTCTGCTGCTGGTCACGACCGACGCCCACACCCTCTTGGCCGTCCCGGCCTACTGCGGTTCGGCAGGTGCGCAGGTCGCGGTCGTGGGCCATCTGGCGGCCATCCGTCAACATCTGCAACAAACCCCGTGGGCCGGCCCTACGGTGGTGCTGTTGGGCCTGGATGTGACGGCACCAGCCCAGGCCCTGGGCCTGTCGGCCCCCATCGGCGTGGTCCGCCTGGTGCGAAGCAGCAGCGACATCGCTGCCCGAGAAATAGCGGTGCTCGCGCGCCCGCTGCTCTACCACGACCTGATTCACGGTGTGGCCTTGGCCAGCGGGCGTTTGAGCGCGCTCGGCCAGGGTGATCAGGTCGAACGCCGCCAATCGGTACGACCGCAGGCTCCGAGCATCATGGTGGCACTGCAAGCCAACCGTCTGATCCTGCTGGCCGAAGACAACGAGACCAACCGCGATGTGATGCGAGAGCAACTGCGCCTGCTCGGGTATGCGACCGAAGTGGCTGAAAATGGCACCATGGCGCTAGAGATGTGGCGCACCGGCCGCTACGCGCTGCTGCTCACCGATTGCCACATGCCTTGCATGGACGGTTTTGAGTTGACACAAGCGATTCGGCAGGCCGAGCCCCAGGGCACACGTTTGCCCATCATCGCGGTCACCGCCAATGCCATGCAGGGTGAAGCTGAGCGTTGCCGTGCCCGCGGCATGGACGACTACCTGTCCAAGCCGCTGCGCTTGAAAGAAGTGGGGCCCATGCTGGCCAAGTGGCTGCCGTCGGCGCCTGTAGACAGCCCCGCACCCGCCACGGTGTGGGATGCCTCGGCCCTGCGTAAGCTGGTAGGCGACAACCCGGCCATGCACCGGTGCCTGCTGGAAAAGTTTCTGCTCAATGCGCACGCCCAAGTGGCCGCCATGGGTTCCGCGGCGACCGGCGGTGAACCTGCTAAGCTGACCGAGGTGGCCCACACCCTCAAGTCCGCGGCGCGCAGCGTGGGCGCCTTGGCGCTGGGGGAACTGTGCCAGGCACTGGAAACGGCGGGACGCGCGGGAGACCTGACCACCTGCGGCGCCTTGACACGGCAACTGGAACCCGTATTTTCTGCGGCTGCGCAAGCCATTCAAACCAATCTTGGCTGAAATGGAGTTTTGACCATGCACGAAGACATCATTTTGGTCGTCGATGACGACGCCTTCCAGCGCGAGATATTGGGCCTGCAACTGGTCGGCCTGGGCTGGGACAATCTGCTCTATGCCGCCAGCGGCGAACAGGCACTGGCCCTGATGGATACCCAGAGCCGACAGATCAGCGTGGTGATCAGCGATCTGTCCATGCCCGGCATGGACGGCCCGGTCCTGATGCGGCATCTGGCCCAGCGGGGCTACCGGGCGCAACTCATTTTGCTGTCCGGCGTGCAAGACGAGATCCTGAGCAGCGCCGCAGGTCTGGCGCATGCCCACGGGCTGGACCTGCTGGGTTGTTTGAGCAAACCCTGCGCCCCCTCCCAACTGGGCGAGTTGCTGGCACGCCTGCATCCCCCCGCCAGCGTGCGCAACAGCACCAGCGAGGAAGAGGCCCTGGCACCGGAGCGGCTGGCGGCGGCTTTGGCCGCGGGTGAATTCATTCCCTGGTACCAGCCCAAAGTGGACATCCGCAACGGCCAAACCGTCAGCGCCGAGGCCTTGGCGCGCTGGCCCGTAGAGTCAGGGGGAATGATTGGGCCCGGGAGGTTTGTCCCCGCCATTGAGGCCGCCGGTTTGGCCGATGAATTGTTTTTTTCCATTGCGCGCCATGTGGTGGCCGACACAGCGGTCTGGCACCGGCAGAACATCTCCATCAAAACGGCCATCAACCTGTCCATGGACACCGCACTCAACCTGGAAATGCCCGAGCGCTTGGGGCAACTGGTCAAGGCCAGCGGCCTGCACCCCTCGGACTTCATCATAGAAGTCACGGAAAGCCGCTTGATGGTGGAGCGCTCTTTGGCCATGGAAACCCTGACCCGGCTCTCCATGATGGGGTTTGTTCTG
>Ga0209343_10007907_pt1 | contig 12457 bp, 9 predicted proteins | sample RifCSPlowO2_02_FD_184026 | JGI IMG/M metagenome (GOLD analysis project Ga0209343, IMG submission 184026) | Groundwater microbial communities from Rifle, Colorado - Rifle CSP2_plank lowO2_0.2 (SPAdes) (version 2) | ecosystem: Environmental > Aquatic > Deep subsurface > Groundwater | place: Rifle... | reverse complement strand
GGCGAGCCGTTTTCGTGTCGTAGGCAACTTCGGTAATCGAACCATCCCGAATCCGCTCAACCGCTTCATCAATCACATGGAGCGGCACCAGGAACCACTCTCTTGGTTTGACCGGATGGCCGAAGCGGTCTTCGATGGTCAAGTCCAGTTTCGCCGCGCCGAACAGGCGGTGGAAGATGTTTTCCAACCGGGTGCGGTTCAGATTGTGCAGCGTGTAGGTGGCGACCACCTCCACGTCTGCCAGCAGGTAGGTGGCGTCCTTGTTTGCGCCTGCGATACGCGCTTCCACCTTGCCTCCAGTTACGCCGATCTTGTGGATCAGCTCGCGGTGCTCAGTGACGAATGGATGGTCAGACTTGCTGCGCAGTACATAGATGGTGCCGCTTTCAATATCGTCAGGCTCTGGCGCATCGCCAAACAGCGGCCCCATGTCCGAGTCAGTCAGACGGCGGCCGGTGTCGTCCTTGTAAAGCGCGCGCTGCAGGGAACGAAGTAGCAGATCGCTCTCGGTGCCGTTGGCGTAGATGACACGCAAGCGGGCATTTGTCTCGTTGTTAGGCGTGCGGTACTGCTCGCCCATCTCAGCCACATAGGCCAATTGCCCACCAAGAATGAAAAAATTGCCGATGGCAACGCTGGCATCGCGGCCGAAGCGCAGGGTTTTGCGAACGCCAGACTTCAGGTCTCGCTCCACCAGTTCGAACAGTGGTTGGAACTTATCAAAGTCCGCACACGGCGTGCGGTCGGCGATTTCCTCAGCTGCCCGCTTTTCAGTGCTGGAACGCACATGGCGCAGTACGGTGATGTCGTCCTGGTCGACGGACACACCGCCGATACCCAGCTCGGCCAGCAAGGCGTCTTCATCCAGGTCATCCACAGCTACCGAGGCGGCTACGGCACCAGACAGCAGGCCGGGGCCATCCAGCTCAGCCAGCAGGGTTTGTGCTTCCGGTAACTTGCGTAGCTGATCCAGGCGCACGGCATACAAATGCTCGAAGATGTCGCGGTTTTCGCCATGCAGTGGTGCGCGGCCGTGGGTCTGATAAAAGCGCAGAATGTCCTCGAAGCCGGCGATGATGCGTTCCTCGCGAGGGGTTCGATTGGCTGCCTTGAGCGGGGAGACTTCTATCCCCAGCGCGTCCAGCAGATCGTCATCGTTCATCTCAGCCATTGGCGGAGTCTCCCAGCGCCTGCGCTGCCTTGGCTTGGGCGCGGTAGCGCGCCAACGCGGCCACGCCTTCAGCCATGCGCTTTTCCCAGGCGTCGGCGGAGTTGATATCAGGCAGGCGGCCACGCTCGTTCTTGAACTGCAGAGCACGCTTTGCCAGGTCTCGCGCTTCGTCTTCGGGAATGCTCACCTTCTTGGCAGCAATGCTGGCCTGAACCTGGCGCAGGGATTTTTCATCCATCGCCTTCGCCAGTACTGCATAGGCGGCATCGAAGGGGTTGATCCGGTCGATCAGGTCAATGTCCAGCTCGCGCACGTTAACGAACTTGCGCACGCCATCCAGCAGCGCCGTACTGCCCTGCACGGAGTCACTCCCGTTTGCATCGGCCTGCGCCAGAGCCAACTTGGCCTGCTGGGTAATGTTCATGGCGGCGATGGCGTGCTGGCGGATGGCTTCCTGGTCAACGTCGCTCAAGTCGGGGTAACGCTCGCGCACGATCTTGCCCATGCGCAGTTGAGTCAGTTCTTCTGGCAGGGTGTTTTCCTTGTCAAACAGGCCGCGCTCCAGCACGGTTTTGTCCTGCAGGAAGCTGGTCACCACTTCGTTCAAGTCTTCTTTGCAGATGCGCGTAGCTTCTGTGCTTTGCGGCGTGGTCAGGCCGTTGATCTCGACATGGAACTGGCCCGTAGTTTCATTCACGCCCAGGTTGGTGCCGCCCGGTTGATAACCCTCTGGCCCGTAATTGAAACCTTCTTTCGGCCCCGTATCTTTCGGGGTGAACTCATAGCGTGGGGCCAGCACCTGCTCCATCAGCAGGCTGGCGGAAATTGCTTTGAGCATATCGTTCACCGCCTCGGCTACAGCAGCTTGATCAGCAGTGGGCTCGGCGATCAGGTTGGTGAAGCGCGAGCGCTCCTTGCCCTCGGCATCACGAGTGGCACGGCCAATGATCTGCACGATTTCGGTCAGGCTCGAACGGTAGCCAATGGTCAGCGCATGTTCGCACCAGATCCAGTCAAAGCCTTCCTTAGCCATGCCCAGTGCGATGATCACATCCACGTTGTCGCGATTGTTCTTCTGCGTCGGGTCTTTCAGTGCGGCGAGCACTTTGGAGCGCCTGGCCGCGTCGCTGTCATCCACCAGGTCGGCCACTTTCAGCGTGCGACCATCCTTGGCTTGGATGAGGTGGAAGCCGGTGGCCGGGTCGACACCCTGCCAATCCCCCAGCGCGCTCATGATTTCGTTGACCTCACGCTCCTTGTCTTTGAGGCTTTCGCGGGCATTCACATTGGGAATATGGATGATGGTTTTCAGTGCTGGGTCCAGCACCTTAGCGACGGCATTCACATAGCGGCCGGTGTAGAAGAAGTAGCCGATGTCGAGCGACTTGAGCCAGCGGTAACCGTTGAGCTGCTCGTAGTAGGTGTACGTCACTGTCTCAAACTTGGCTTCTTCCGCCGGGGCCAACACGGCCTCGCTGTCGCCACGGAAATAGGAGCCCGTCATGGCCACCAGATGCACCTTGTCGCGGCCGATAAACGCGCTCAGCTGGCTGCCCAGCTTGTTGTCCGGGTTGGCGGAAACGTGGTGGAACTCATCGATGGCGATCAGGCGGTTGTCGAAGGCCTCGATGCTCAACTCTTCCACGGCAAAGCGGAAGGTGGCATGGGTGCAGACCAGTATCTTGTCGGTGCTTTCCAGGAACCTGCGCACCGCCTCCACCTTGGACTTGGCCACACGCGGTTCATCGATGCCCGGCGCATTGCACAGGTTCCATTGCGAAGCCACTTGCCAGTCCCAGTAGAAGCCAAGCGTGCTCAGCGGCTCATCGGCGAAGCTGCCGCCAATGGAGCGCTCCGGCACCACGACAATGGCCTGCTGCAAGCCCTGGTTATGCAGTTTGTCCAGCGCGATAAACATCAGGGCGCGAGACTTGCCCGATGCGGGGGGCGATTTGATCAGCAGGTACTGCTCGCCGCGCTTGGCGTAGGCGCGCTCCTGCATGGTACGCATGCCCAACTCATTGGCTTTGCTGGAGGCCCCTGTGTGCGCAGTGGCAATGGACACCGACGGCACCGTGTAGCTGTTGGTCGGGTTTGTGGGGTTGGTCACTGTGATTCGTCCTCCATGAGGGTGCCGTCGCCCGCCAGTTCACGTTCAATCTGTTCGATGCTGGGCAAGCTGGTTTGCAATTCGGCAGGCAGAGATTCGAGCAATTTGTATTCGGCAATGCCCATGGGCTGGGTCTTATCGCCCAATGCATATTCGGCCACGATCTTGTTTTTGCTCTTGCAGAGCAAAAGGCCAATGGTGGGGTTGTCGTGTTCGCCCTTGACCTGGCGATCCACGGCAGTCATATAAAACCCAAGCTGCCCCAGATGCTCGGGCTTGAACTTACCGGCCTTGAGCTCGATCACCACATAGCAGCGCAGCTTGAGGTGGTAGAACAGCAGGTCGATGAAGAACTCGTCGCCACCCACATCCAGCAGTACCTGCCGTCCGACAAACGCAAAGCCTGCACCCAGCTCCAATAGAAACTCGGTGACGTGTTTGACCAGGGCATGTTCGATCTCGCGCTCCTGCGCCTCATCGCGCAGGCCGAGGAAGTCAAAGCGATAAGGGTCTTTCAGCGACTCGCGGGCCAGGTCGGACTGCGATTTGGGCAAGCTGACATCGAAGTTAGTGACCGCCGTGCCACTGCGCTCTAGCAGGCGGGTTTCGATGTGGATGTTCAGCACATTGCGCGACCAACCGTGCGCAATCGCGCTTTGGGCATAGGCCAGGCGCTGCTGTGAGTCTTTCAGTCGGGTCAGCAGTACCAGGTTATGCCCCCAGGGCAATTGTCCAACAGCCTGTTGGACAATTTCGGCATCCGGCCAGGCCTCGGCAAAGGCGCGCATATACATCAGGTTGGCGCGGGAAAATCCCTTCATGTCAGGAAAGGCAGTGCGCAAGTCATGTGCCAGCCGCTCGATCACCTTGGCCCCCCAGCCCTGTTGTGCCTGCCGGGTCAAAATATCGTGACCGATTTGCCAGTACAGCTGCACCAGTTCGCGGTTCACCGCCAGCGTGGCGCGCTGCTGGGCATTGTGGATGCGACTTTTGAGGTCGGCCAGCCAGTCGCCGTAGCCTTCGGGCGGCGTGGCTAGGCTAACAGGGGTGTCGCTCATTCCATTTTTCCTCGTGGCTTTTTCGGCGGGGCCTTCGCTGCATTCGCCGTCATCTTGGTGTAGAGGTCAAACAGTTTTTCCAGTCGCTCGGTGTCGTTCTTGAAGCGGCGGCCGATGTAGATACGCTCCAGCACTTCATCGTTGCGCTCATGAGCGCGGCGCAGGTTGTCCGGCATAGTGTCCGGGTCGTACAGGTCGGCGATGGTGGCGGGAAAATGGGCTTCGCGGGCCAGCAGGATGTCCTCGGCGCAGGCCGTCAGGTCGGCCTTGTTCTGCTCGGTCAGCAGCGGTACGGGGAAGGTGTTCCAGCCGAGGGTGTTCGAGTAGCGGAAGTCGGTTTTCATTTTTCCGCAGACGGTGCCAATCCAGACCAGGTGCAAGCGAGAGGCAATGAGCGCCATGTTCCAGAGTGGGGCGTCATATAGTGCAAAAGCGTTGTCGGACACCACGGAATGGGCCGTTAACAAGCCCACGGGAAGATATTCGCGAGATTCCGACGAAACCTTGGGTACGACGATTGACGAAGTCAGTCCACGTCCCTGAATTTGTTTGAAACGATGCGGGCGATCTGCATAAGCTCGTGTCGACTCCGCATCGCTGGCCAGGCGCATTACGCGTACACCCTCAAGACGTTCGGCCACTACTGGCATGCACTTGGCTTCTTCTGCCTGCTCATCCTCGATCCAAAGGCATTTGCGAACGATGCCTTTGACAAATTCCTGTGAGCCGACAAAGTCGAAGACATATTTGGCGATAGCTGGCTCGCGCCTCAGCGCCTCGTCGGCTTCTGGCCCTGAAAAGAGTAGGTGTCCGCCGTCCTTGGGCATGTTGCCCAGATCCATATAGGCGCATCCCGACATTGATGCCCGCAACGGCTGGATTACGATGTCGGGACCTGGCACTAGGTAGGCGTTGATGCTGAGAACCTGCTTCGCACTGACTTCGCTCTTGTCCACAGTAGTGAACAGCGTTTTTGGCCGCGCTGTATTCCTTGAAATGCCGACGATTGCCACCGTGACCCCGGCGTTGTGACTGGCCAGATTTGCCCACTTGAATGATGTGTAAGCGAAGGCGATCTGATGACCCGTTGCGAATAGAAGTGGCCAAAGTATGGGAACCTGCACTCCTTGGCAGATGGAGTTTGTAGATACGAATGCCGTTACAGCGGATGTCTTCGCCCCATAGCCGGCAGCCTTCATGAACCAACCTGCAACGTAGTCAAGAGTCTTCCATCCCGTGCCATGGCCTGCGAACACTGCCGCCAAGTCAGACTTCTGATCCTCCGATTGCCATTTGCTTCCCAGATAGGGAGGGTTTCCACAGATGAACGTCTCACCACCTTCGTTCGCGAAATCGATTTCTGTCTGATTGAGTGGCGTGCTGAACAAGTCGTCGGCCACCACTTTCACTCCCGTCCCGGTTGGCGGGCAGATGCTAAGCCAATCCAGCCGTAGCGCGTTGCCGCACACAATCCAGTTCTGCGTATCCAGGGGCAGAAACTCTGCCAGTGCATCCTGTTGCCCGCGATACAGTACGTCACACTGAAACTCGGCAATGATCAGCGCCAATCGGGCAATCTCTGCCGGAAAGTCGCGTAACTCAATGCCACGGAAGTTGGTCAGTGGGATCTCAGACTTGTTGTTAGCCTCGCCCCGGCGGCGATTGATCTCCGCCTCGATTTCTCGCATCTGCTTGTAGGCGATGACCAAGAAGTTGCCGGAGCCGCAGGCCGGATCGAACACCCTAATGTGTGCCATGCGCTTGCGCAGGTTCAGCAGCTTGGCTTTGTTGTCGCCCGCCGCGTCCAATTGCGCTCGCAGGTCATCCAGAAACAGTGGGTTCAATACCTTGAGGATATTGGGCACGCTGGTGTAGTGCATGCCCAGAGCGCCGCGCTCCTCATCGTCGGCCACGGCCTGGATCATACTGCCGAAGATGTCTGGGTTGATTTTTTGCCAGTTCAGGTTGCCTGCGTGCAGCAGGTAAGTGCGCGCCATGCGCGTAAAGCGCGGCACTTCGGTGCTGCCTGAGAACAGGCCGCCGTTCACATAGGGGAAACTGTTGGCCCAACTGGGCAGGCGTGGCTGAGCGGTGGCGCGCTCGGCCAGCCTGATGTTCATGGCGCGGAAGATTTCCGACAGCACCTGGTGGGTGTTGGAGCCGTCGCGCTCGCTGAACTGTTCAACCGTCTTGGTGAACAGACCATCGCCACGGAAGATGTCGGTGTCTTCCGCAAAAAAACAGAACACCAGACGCGCCATGAAGTGGTTCATGTCGGCGCGGCGCTCGGCTTTGGCCCAGTCCGGGTTCTCATCCAGTAGTTCGACGTACAGCTTGTTCAGGCGGCTTGTGGCGCGCACGTCGATGGGGTTGTCCTTGATCTCCTTGATGGTGGAGATGCCGGCCAGCGGCAGCAAGAATCCGAAGTGGTTGGGAAGGTCTGGATAGTCGCAGGTGATGGTTTCACCCGTGATCAGCTCTTCGGCCTCCAGGGTTTGCCCGTCGGTGGCAAGGATGAACTTGGCTTTGGCTTTTGTGGTGGCTGGGCTGGCGCGCAACGCCTTGAGCGTTTCGCCCACGGTGCCGGGCTCGCATGCGGCGATATGAATGTTGCTGCGCAGTAGCACGCCCCCGGGCACATCCGAGGTGTTGTTGTTACCGGCGCGCAAGCGCTTGAGTGTCGTGTCCTTATTACCAAACGCCGCCAAGAAGGTGAGCGGGAACTCCGCCGCGTCAAAGGGCTCAAGGGCCAGATCCGATATGGAGGACTCAATTTCTACTGCATTCATGGTTTACCACTGTCCAGATCACTCATGAGCGAGTGAGGCGACTTTAGCCGTTAATGTTGCGGGTCATGGCGAGACCACTGAGGGCTTCTGCCTTCGTACCGGCCACGGGTGATCATTATCACTCCAGCAGTCACGACTAGGTTGCAGCGGCGGCAATGGTCGCGTGCAGCTGGGCCAGGCCGCATCGGTGCCTCCAGCGGTGACAGAAGAAAAAGTTTAAACCACTGCCCTCAGTGCGCTAGCCACTACACGGTGCCGTGGATTCTAAAGGAAGGTGTCTCCCTTGTGCGAAATAGCCGTAGGTTCAAGTATTCCAGGGCAAGTTTCTTGTTGACCTCTGTCGCCGCGCCTTCGCCTGCAGGCTACGATAAGACGCTGTTCCTGCTCATTGACGACGAGACTACCCGCGATGCGCTGGAAGGGTTTGCCGATGAAGGCTCCCACAGCCAGTCCACGCTGCGGCTTCTGGAATTCTCCAACTATCCCACCATAGCTCGCGGGAAAAGCCCGCCGAGGGGGGGGGGTAGGCCCGGCGGCGGCCAGAAGTAGGGGGACTGGTGTACCGTGGGTCCAGTGTGTGGTTTGACGCAGACCCCAACCCTCAACCGAAAGGAGTGCGCTCTATGACCTGGACCTTCGACCCGGATGCCACTTACGACCTGTACCGGCTCGCTGACGATGGCGAGCGTGACCCGTTCCCGTTCTACCGAGTCCATCAACGCCGCTTCTACAACACCATCGATCGCTTGCCGGATGGCACCTACAGAGAGATTGCCGGTGCGGTGGTGCTGCGCCATGGACCCAAGTACCCGGTCCTCGTCGGCGAGCACCTCGAACCCACCCAACTGGGTGTGCTTGAGGGCTGTGTGTTTACCCGAGGCGACGGTCAGTGCTTCGTCTTGGTCGAGGTCAAGTAGATGGCCACCATGGATCTGGATACCCGCGCCGCCCTCGAGCGCCTGATCGGCGTCGCTCAAGCCGACACCGGCCAGAGCCGCTGCGCCGCTGACCTGCTGCTGGCCTGGCACAACGCCGGCGAGAATGGCGGCTTCGACTTCACCAGCTTCTGGGCCATCGATGACGCCTTGGTCGCCGACAGCTTGCGCCTGATCACTTGGATCAGTCGCAACCGTGCCTACCCGGACGAACTGGGCTACGGCGATCAGTTCCAAGCGATCTGGATGGCCTGGCGAGGATGAGAAAGGCCATCGACCAGGACTACCTGCAGGAGATGATCGAGACAGGTGCCGCCCGCGAGTTCCGGGTGACTCGGTAACCGTATAGTCCGGCGATGTCCTTGTGGTCGTTATCCTGGATGTCGCTTACTGCTTACTGCCCTTGAGGGGGAACTCAGGAATGTTCTCTGCCTTCGGGGCGCGGTCAGCGTTCCAGTTCCACCAGCCGCCCACGCCGTACTCACGGTTGTTGTGCTCGCCTTGGTCTGCTTACGCACCAGGTACTCTGGGGTAGCCATGCCGAACACATCCATGGGGTAGTCCTTTTCTAGATCGAGAATCCAGAAGTCGGGGAAGACTGAATCCTCCTCGGCGTCAAAGAGCATTGGCTTCTCGAACGCCCGGACTTGTTCACACAGACGAGCTTTAATCTCAGTTTCGTAGCAGAAGTTGAAGGGAATCCACTGATCGGACACGTGCATGAGGGCAACATCGAGCACATTGCCCACGGACCACTTCCCTCCCCCCGAATTTGACCTCGACCAGCCCGATGGCCATATCGATGCCCCGAGCAGCCTGATAGCTCACTTCGGTGGCTGGCGCCTCGGTTTCTTACGCGCTGGCGCCGAGGACTGGAACTGCTCTACCAGGCTTTCTATGCGGGCGCCCTGGGCAGCTGATTGCGCGATCGCGGCGGTGAGCTCGTTCTGGCCGCTGCGCACCTCGTTCCCCAGCGCCTCTATCCGGCGATCCCGCTCCGCCACATCCTTCGCCAGGTCGCTATTCCGCTGGACAAGGGAGGCGTTGTCGCGGCTCAGGGCAATGACCTCGTTCTGAAGGCGGTCGCGCTGTTGACCCAGCAGCGCCTTGTCGGCCTGGTGCCGGGCCTCCGCCTCTTTCCGCTGGTTGGCGGTCTCGGTGATGAAGTCCAGGTTCTTCTGCTCACGGTCGGCCAGGCGCCGCTCGAGTGCGTCCATCTGGTCGTGCTGGCGCTTCAGCTGCTCGGCGTTATCCGACAGCTTCTGCGCCTGCACGGCAAGCTCCTGGTTTGCGGCGACGAGCTTCTCTGAAAGAGAAGCGGCCTCAGTCGAGGCACGAGACAGCTCCTCCGTCTTTGTGTCCAAGGATTTCTGCAGGGCCAGGCGCTCCTTGCGTTCCTGATCCAGCAGGGCCTGCGCATCAGTAATTTGCTGACGGGCGTCCTCCTTCGCGGCGGTTATCTCGCCGACAGCCATCTCCTGCAGGCGGTCATGCAGGCGCTCTACGCAGCTGGTCAGCTCGACGTCAACGAAGCCGCCCCGTCCGAAGGTGCCGTAGTTCAGCGACTCCAGCTCTCGGAGGTGCCTGATGATGGTGGAGTTGGAACCCCCGGTTATCTCCTGGATGGCGCGCACTGTGGGGCTCAGACCTTTAGCAATCAGCTCCTCTCGAGCCTCGCGAACGTTCACGATCGAAACTGAGCCTCTGGCCATGGAAATGCCCCTTTTGTAAAGAATTTGACAGGTGTCGCCTGGTATGTAAGCGCCAGTCGTGGGCTGGCTACTTTAAAGTAACGTGTGACGTAACATAACACGGAGATAACAGCCAACGCCAAGACCACATGTACGGAATCAGAATAGAGGCGGAATAATAGCTGTTATTGAGTCCGTGCCGCGTAGATGCTGAAACGGCGGAGTCACAGTCGCTCCAATGTGATCATCTCGAAGTAAAAGGCTGGGAAGGACGACAGCAGCGGCGTCGCTGTCCCGCCGAGGCTTAGTAACCTGTTACCCGTTGGTCCACTTCGGGCGACGATTTCGAGCGTGAGGGATTGGCGAACACTCCTTGCGCTCCATTCGGCCTGATGGCATCGCCGTATGGCAGTATGCTTCTCCCCGGCCACCGGTCTTGCCTTGCAGAGGAACATCAATGAGCACTGAACTCGCCCGCGCCCTCGTGGCTACGCTCCCGGTCGGGATGCCCCAGCTGTTCAACCCCTGGAAGGAGCGCTGTCGAGACGACACAGATCTGAACGGTCCTGAGCAGCGCCAGGAGCGACTCGCTCAGCACTTGGACTGCTCAGCCACCCTGATCCTCTGTGGTGAGGCCCCCGGGCACTTCGGCTGCAGGATATCTGGACTGGCCTTCACCAGCGAAGAGCAGCTACTCGCCGGCGCGGTGCCACGAGTGACGCGTCCCGCAGGGAGGATTTCAACCATGCTGGCGCCGCTTTCGGAGGACTCTGCGACGATTGTCTGGCGCGAGCTGTATCGCCTGGGTATTGCCGAACAGGTGGTGCTGTGGAACGCGCTGCAGCTGCACCCTCATGAAAGTCACTCCCCGTTTACGAACCGGACGCCGTCCCGCGCCGAGCTCGCCCATGGCCAGGCTGCTATCCACTTGCTGAGAGAGGCATTCCCGGATGCCAAGGTAGTGGCGATCGGGAAAAAGGCCGAGGGGGTATTGAAGGCGGCTGGTATTGTGCCGACGGCTGCTGTTCGCCACCCCGCCCGAGGAGGCGGCCCGCTCTTTTCTGCTGGACTCGCGGCGCTGATTAACGCTCAGGTTGGGGGAATGAACTAGAAGAGTAGCCCACAGAATATGGATTCGCCGGCAAAGATCGTCATGGCTGCGTTCGCAAAGTACCGCCGTTAAAGGGCTTGAGGCTTAGCGTACGATTTAGCCCTAATTCTGCGCGCTCCCCTCATCGAAGTCACAGAGCCGCGCGGATCGCGATGAAACGCTTGTGGAAATCGCGTCTGTCCAGTGCATCGAGCGCCGCAACGGCATCGCGGGCGGCTTTAGTTGCGTTTCGGGGCGTTTTGACACGACCTGAAGGATCGACGGAGAAGACGAGCGAGCGGTGAGTGAAGCTGCTGGCGTCGCCCAGGCGGCCAGATGGCTTACCTTTGTGATAGCGTTGCAGCTTGAGCGAGCCGACGAGCACAAGGTTGTTCGTCTCTAGCAGATGGAGCAGGTGCGACCGTTCGACACTGATCCTCTCACCGCTGTCATCCCAGCTAGTCTCGCCACGGCCACCCGTCGCCCCCCAGGTCTCGGCGCGAAAGACCGCACCGTCAGCACTCGACCAACTGCGGACGATGAGATCATCGGCGGCTAGGTCAAGCTGCTCACAAATCCAGGCGCTCGGTGCTGCCCGCTGCGTCGCAGTTGTCGCAGCATAGGCGTCGGTACGGTCGAAATGGCGTTCCGAATGTTGCACGGTGGCGATCCATTCGCGAACCGTGTGCCCATCTTGTCCGAAATGGCTGGCAATCTCATCCGTGTCGTCAGGAAGCCAGCGGAAGAAATTCTCGTCGGTCAGCAGCGTCATCAGCACAGTTGCTGCGTCCTCGGGGGATGTGAGCACCGTGGCGAGCGTGGCGCTGGTGTCATTGGGTAACGACCAGCGACCCGCGACCGGCATCCATGGACCTGCAATCTGGCCATCAGCGATGTTGAGCATCGGCTGAAGCAGCGCATGGTCTTCCCGTTCAGTGGCCGCGGTCTCGACCTCGGGCATTGGCAGGTCATTGCTCTTAGGTAAATCAAGCGGGAAGAGGTCGGTAGCCTCAGCAAGCCAGCGGCCATCCGGACGTGTGAGACGATAATCTGCTAGGAAATGCGCCCAAGCATCGCCGCCCCAATCCTCGCCGGTCACGACCCGCGTCTGCAGCATCTCGCCTGCGCTCAGCATTAACCCATGCCAGCCGAGGTACCCACCATAGCGATCGACTTCGGGTACTGACCCGGAGGACCAGCTATCCGCGTGGCGGTTTCCGCCACGCGGACAGTCAAACATCCCCGTGACGGTCGCGTCCCAGCGCCGGACCCAGTGAGTGATGCGGTCCTCGACCTCCCAGCCAGCGCAGCCAAACACATGGCAGACGCGTTCAAGCTGATACCTGAGGAAGTCGTAATCAAGGTGAAACGCATTGGTCGGCGGCGGCACTGACTCGGGTCGCAGGAGGTAGCGACCTTCACCGAAACCTGAAGCAGGTGCGTGCGGGAACGGCGATTGATTGGCTCTAGCCAACCGCTCGATCAGCGCCTCACGGTCGTCAGGCGCCAACACCGGGGCGATCGCGCGCAAGGCGTCGACCGCAAAGGCTCGCATGACGACATGGGGAAATTCATCGGCGAAGGCAATTCGCTCAAATAGGGTGCTGTAAGCC
>Ga0209343_10007906_pt1 | contig 12458 bp, 12 predicted proteins | sample RifCSPlowO2_02_FD_184026 | JGI IMG/M metagenome (GOLD analysis project Ga0209343, IMG submission 184026) | Groundwater microbial communities from Rifle, Colorado - Rifle CSP2_plank lowO2_0.2 (SPAdes) (version 2) | ecosystem: Environmental > Aquatic > Deep subsurface > Groundwater | place... | reverse complement strand
CTACATGCACTTTTTAAAAACATATATTGAAAATACAAGAGTTTTTACTTTCTTACACGCTAAAAATCTAAAATTTAATGTCAAACTGCGGAAGATGGGCTAACGAACGTCGTCTCTGAGCGACTTTGACGTTACCCTGCTTTCGACCTCTTGATATTTATATCCACTTTAGGTTATATTAAAATTTCTAAAAACGGAAGGGGTGAAAAGTGAATAGGACTAACAGGACTATACTTTACGAGACTCATAAGTCTCTCGGTGCCCAGTTTGTTGAATTTGCAGGATGGGAGATGCCTGTCTCCTACTCCGGGGTTCTCGAAGAGCATAAGGCTGTCAGGACAGGAGCCGGGCTTTTTGATGTATCCCACATGGGGAGGTTTCAGGTGGAGGGGCAGGGTTCCAAGGGATTTCTTCAGTATCTCTCTGCCTCTGATATCGCCAGTCTCCGGCCAAATCAGGCATGTTATACAGTATTCTGCAATGAAAAAGGCGGAATAATCGATGACCTTATTATCTATAAGCTTGAAAGGTTATCGTATCTTGTTTGTGTAAACGCAGCAAACAGAGAGAAGTGCCTCAACTGGATTAAGGCCAACGAGCCCAAATTTACAAATGTCAGAATAGAGGACAACAGCGAGGGTATTGCACAGATAGCTATTCAGGGTCCTAAATCTCTGGATATCCTTCAGGTATTAACGGATGTTGATCTCTCCTCCATCAAGCAAAAGAGCTTTTCAAAGGGGCGTCTCGGCGGCATGGATTCTTATATTGCAAGGACTGGTTTTACAGGTGAGAAGGGGTATGAATTATTTATCCCTGCGGTTATTGCTCCCGGGATATGGGATTCAATCATGAAGCAGGGTGAACTCTTTGGTATCAGACCAGCAGGGCTTGGTGCCCGTGATACCCTGAGGCTTGAGATGGGTTATCTCCTTCATGGAAGTGATATGGATGAGAAAACAACACCTCTTGAATGCGGTCTTGATAAGGTTGTAGATCTCAAAAAGGAGGATTTTATAGGCAAAGAGGCCATACTCAGGCAGAAGGAGCAGGGGGTAGAGCGAAAACTCGTGGGATTTGAATTGCTGCAAAAGGGTGTGCCGAGACATGGATATCGTATATATTCAAATGGCAAGACCCTCGGTGTTGTAACAAGTGGTAATTTTTCCCCTACCCTTAAAAAGGGGATAGGTCTTGGTTTTGTCCATCCAAAATATTCAACACCAGGTGCTGAGATTTTAATAGATATCCGCGGAAAAGTTGCTGTTGCTATGGTGGTAGAGCTGCCATTCTATAAAAAAGGGAAGAACAAAGAGTAGATGGAATACATTCCTAATACACCTGAGGATCAGAGGGAGATGCTGAAAGCAATCGGCGTCTCCTCTATTGAAGATCTGCTTCGCGATATACCTGTTGAAGTCAGACTTAAAAAAGACCTTAACCTTCCGGAACCACTCTCAGAACTGGAGCTGCTTAAAGAGATGAAGAACTTAAGCAGCATGAATGCCAACACAGAGGATTTTATCTCCTTTCTTGGCGCAGGTGCATATGACCATTTTATTCCGAGTGTTGTTTCCCACGTTTTATCCCGTTCAGAGTTTTATACAGCATATACGCCATATCAGGCAGAGATGAGCCAGGGTTTTCTTCAGACTATTTATGAATATCAGACGATGATATGTGAGCTTACAGGGATGGAAGTGGCTAACGCATCTATGTATGATGGAGCTTCTGCAATGGCTGAGGCCGCATTAATGGGTACGAGGATAACAAAGAGAGAGGAGATTATTATATCATCTGCAGTGAATCCAAGGTACAGAAAGGTCCTGGATACTTATCTGAGGGGACTTAAATACCCTGTAAAAAATATCAAATGGGATAATGGAATAACTGATATTGAGAAACTTTCGATGGTAATATCAGATAAGACAGCGGTGGTGGTTATTCAGAATCCTAATTTCTTCGGTTCTCTTGAGGATGTCGCTGCGATAATTGAATTAGCTCACAGGCATGGTGCTGTAGCGATTATTGTGGCGGACCCAATTGCCCTTGGAATATTAAAAACAGCCGGTGAACTTGGTGCTGATATAGTTGTTGGCGAGGGTCAACCGCTTGGCATACCGCTCAATTTTGGCGGCCCTTATCTCGGCTTTTTTGCAGCGAGGATGGAACATATCCGGAAGATGCCGGGAAGGATCGTTGGTGCAACAACTGATAAGGATGGGAATGTTGGGTATTGTCTTACATTCCAGACAAGGGAACAGCATATAAAGAGAGAGCGGGCAACATCAAACATATGTACTAACGAGGCCCTTGTGGCGCTTGCTGCTACAGTGTACATGGCAGCTATGGGAAAACATGGTCTGAGAGATGTGGCTAATCTGTGCTTACAGAAGATGTCCTATGCGAAAAATAAAATCAGAGAGTTGAAAGGGTATACCATACCATTTTCTGCTCCGACGTTTAAGGAGTTTGTTGTAAAGACAACTGTTCCTTCTGAAAAGATCCAGGAAAGGTTATATTCTGAGAAGATAATCGGTGGGCTGAATTTGGGTACTTATTATCCGGAACTTAAAGATCATATCCTTTTATCTGTTACAGAGAAACGTTCCCGCCAGGATATAGAAAGATTAATACAGTGCCTCAGTCAGGTGGCCGGAAATGTCAATTAAACCAATATTCGAAAAGGGCGCTCCGGGCAGAAAGGCATATTCCCTGCCAGATATTGATGTACCTGAAGTGGAAATTAATAAATTAATCCCTTCTCAATTTTTAAATGATGGTTTTATCAATCTTCCTGAAGTTAGTGAAGTGGAGCTTATAAGGCATTTCACGAGACTTTCCCAATTAAATTTTGGTGTGGATATGGGGTTCTATCCCCTTGGTTCCTGCACAATGAAGTATAACCCAAAGGTAAATGAAGAGGCTGCGAAATTATCAGGTCTGATGAACTCCCATCCATTACAATCTGAAAATCTCTCACAGGGGGCCTTGAAACTTATGTATGAGCTTGAGGCTTTTCTCAAAGAGATTGGAGGTTTAGACAGTGTCTCACTTCAACCTGCTGCCGGCGCCCATGGAGAGCTTGCAGGTATGCTTGTAGTAAGGGCATATCATGAGGCCAATGGCAATCCAAGGAAAAAGGTTTTAATCCCTGATTCAGCGCATGGGACCAATCCTGCAAGCGCTGCTCTTGCAGGTTATGATATTGTTGTTATTAAATCAAGTAAAGATGGGCTTGTAGATATTGATGAATTAAAGAGGGCAGTAGATACAGATTGTGCTGCTGTTATGCTGACAAATCCCAATACGATCGGACTTTTTGAAAAAGATATATTGTTTATATCAAAGGTAATTCATGATGCAGGCGCCTTACTTTATATGGATGGGGCTAACCTTAATGCGCTTCTTGATATCACAAGACCAGGTGATATGGGTTTTGATATTGTGCATTTCAATCTCCATAAGACCTTTTCCACCCCGCATGGAGGCGGGGGACCGGGTTCAGGGCCTATAGGGGTTGTTGAGAAACTCTCTCCTTTCATACCGGTGCCGATTATAGAAAAGGGTGGTGATAAATATTACCTGGATTATAACAGGCCTCATAGTATAGGAAGTATTCATGGATTCTATGGTAATTTTGGTGTGCTGGTCAGGGCTTATACATATATAAGGAGGTTGGGTGCAAAGGGACTTAAAGAGGTGAGCAGAAATGCAATCCTTAATGCAAACTATATAAAGAAGCGTCTCGAAGGGATTTATTATCTGCCCAATCAGGGGGCGTGCATGCATGAGTGTGTGTTCTCCGCCAAATTCCAGAAGGCAAAAGGGGTGCATGCATGGGATATTTCAAAGAGGTTACAGGATTATGGATTCCATCCGCCTACAGTAAACTTCCCGCTGATAGTTGATGAGGCAATAATGATAGAACCTACTGAGACAGAGGCTAAAGAGACACTCGATAAGTTCTGTGATGCCATGATTGCCATAGCCAAGGAAGTTGAGACTGACCCTGAAATTGTAAAAAATGCACCGCATACAAGGGTCGTGAAAAGGCTTGATGAGGCCCAGGCCGTTAAAAAGCCTAATCTGCGATGGCAAAAAAATCTGTCTAATACCATAAAAAATCCTTGACAGATTAATTAATCAGATTATATGATTAAATCCCTTAAGGGTAAAATCAAAACAGGACAGAACTATCTGATATTACATCATAAATCATGAAGGGATATGTATGCTGCGATATGAGGGGGTTAAAATAAAATAAATATATGGACGTTATTAATCATGATATCCTGATAGTCGGCGGCGGCGGGGCAGGTCTTCGTGCAGCAATCGAGATCAGCAAGTCCAATCCTTCACTTAAGACTGCTGTGGTTTCAAAGGTATATCCAATGCGGAGCCATACAGTAGCAGCAGAGGGCGGCTCTGCTGCTGTATTGAAAGAGGATGACAATCACGATCTTCATGCCTATGACACTGTCAAAGGAAGTGATTTTCTTGCAGATCAGGATGCAGTAGAAGTTTTTGTACGTGATGCAACCAGAGAGGTCGTTCAGATTGAGCGATGGGGATGTCCGTGGAACCGTGAGGAAGACGGTCGTATAGCAACCAGATGGTTTGGCGGGATGAGCAGGAAACGAACACTCCATGCAGCAGATAAAACCGGTTTCCACCTGCTCCATGCCTTATTTCAAACCTCCCTGAAGTATGATACCCTCATGCGATATGATGAATGGTTCGTTGCTGCCCTTCTTGTGGACGAGGGTAAGCTTGGCGGGGTACTGGCATTAGATACCCGAAGGGGGGTCTTCTCAATCCTTGCAGCAAAGGCTGTTATCCTCTGTACAGGTGGAGTTGGGAGGATGTATGCCTTTACGAGTAATGCAGGTATAAAAACCGGAGATGGTGCAGCCCTGGCCTACCGTGCCGGTGCACCAATCAAGGATATGGAATTCATACAGTTCCATCCATCCGGACTTCTCAGGACAGGAATATTAATTACAGAGGCTTCAAGGGGTGAAGGTGGATATCTTTATAATAAAGATGGAAAACGGTTTATGGAAAACTATGCCCCTTCCAAGATGGAACTTGCCCCAAGGGATATTGTATCACGCTCTATTATAGAAGAGGTACTCGCAGGAAGAGGTTTTGAAGGGCCATATGGTTCTTATGTCCAACTCGATCTCCGTCATCTCGGTGAGGCAAAGATTATGGAGAAGCTTCCTATGGTGCGGGAACTATGCCTTGACTTTGCAGGGATGGACCCTGTTCATGAACCAATCCCTATACGACCGACAATGCACTATACCATGGGAGGAGTTCATACGGACAAGGATGGTAAAACCCCAATCGCAGGACTCTATGCAGCAGGTGAAGGTGGATGCGTAAGCATTCACGGCGCCAATCGTCTCGGATCTAATTCTCTTACAGAACTCCTTGTATTCGGTGCAAGGGCAGGAAGGAGTGCTGCTGAGTATGTACCAATTTCAAAACCCTGTTCATCTGAGAGACTGCAATCATTAGCCAAAAGAGAGATGGATATAATTCAGAAGAGGTACATGCAGCCAGGAAATGGAAAAGAGAAGGCAGGGGCTATCTTAGCGGATCTCCGCAAGACAATGGATGAGAAGGTGGGGATTTACAGGACTGACGATGGTCTTAAAGATGCTGTACAGATTATACAACGTCTTAAAGAACGGTTTACCGGAATACGTATCACCCAGCAGAGTAAGGTGTTCAACACAGAACTGACAGGGGCCATGGAGCTTGACAATATGCTTGAGATTGCACATGTTATTGCCATGAATGCCCGGATACGGAAGGAGTCAAGGGGCGGACATGCGAGGAAGGATTTTCCAAAACGCGACGATGAACAGTTTTTACACCATTCCCTGGTCTTTAAAACCCCTGAGGGACCTAAGCGGGAGACGTTTCCTGTTACGATTACAAAGTGGAAACCTGAAGAAAGGAAATATTAGGATTGTTCATGGGAGAAGAGATTACCCTAAATATTACCCGTTATAACCCTGATAAAGACGGCAAATATACTACACAGAGATATTCAATCCCGTATAAGAATGACTGGAGCATCCTTGATGCCTTGAATTATGTAAAGGCTGAACTGGATGGTTCACTTACATACCGCTGGTCATGCAGAATGGCTGTATGCGGAAGCTGCGGCATGATGGTCAATGGCACACCAAGACTTACCTGTTCAACTTATCTGAATGAATTCTATCCAAAAGAAATAACCATTGAACCTCTGGCAAATTTTCCTGTTATCAGGGACCTTGTGGTTGATATCAATGATTTCATGGCAAAGCTCAAGTCTGCCAAACCATGGATTATCAGAAAGAATAAAAGGGATGAAGATGATACCTCAAAAGAGTATTTACAGACAACGGGTCAGATGGATAAATATTATCAGCAAACCCTTTGTATTAATTGCACCCTCTGTTATGCGGCATGTCCTGTATACGGCCTCCACCCTGATTTCCTTGGCCCTGCTGTAATAGCGCTTGGACACCGGTATAATAAGGATTCGAGGGATGAAGGAAAGGCTGACAGGAGGGAAGTCCTTGCATCAGAGCATGGGGTGTGGAAGTGTACAGTGGTCGGAGATTGCACAGAGGTCTGTCCGAAACATGTTGACCCATCGGCTGCTATCCAGAGGACAAAAGTGGACTCAGCAATAAACTGGTTTTTCTCATTTTTGACGGGACGAAAATAATGGCGCATTCAATGAATAGTATATCAGGAAAAACAGAGGCAACAAAGACATACAGGCGTGATATCCCCAATACCTGGTGGTTAAAGAAGGGTTCATATTTTCTTTTTATATTAAGGGAGATTAGCAGTGTATTTGTTGCCCTGTATGCAATATTCTTATTAATCCAGCTTTGTGCCTTGTCCGGGGGACAGGAGCGTTATGAATCCACTGCAGCAGTGTTTAAATCCGGATGGATGATAATTTTGCATGTTGTAATCTGGGTATTTGTAATGTATAACATGGTGACATGGTTCCGTATTTCAGGACGTATATTTGGTGCCAAACCTTTATCACCGGTTTTAGTAACGATATCGAACTATATTATCTGGCTGATCGTCTCCATTGGGATAATATTTCTTTTATTAAAGGGCTAACTTATGTGTCTGTTAAAAAAGATTAATGCACTTGAACCGCTCTGGTGGTCTTTATTTGGCGCAGGTGGAATGGTAGCTGCCTTTTTGTTGCCGGCTCATATATTTATCCAGGGTATAGCTATTCCACTAGGATGGGTCTCTCCTGATATGTTCAATTACAGCAGCCTGATTGGAATTGTCGGAAACCCAATCGTCAAGATATATCTATTCTTTATGATTATTCTACCTCTGTATCACGCAGCCCACAGGATCAGGCTTACATTAGAAGATCTGCGTATAGAGTGGTTGAATCATATACTCCCCCTGATATTCTATGGTGGGGCGACCGGACTTACAGTAGTCACCCTGATTGTACTCATCCGTATATAGAATTAGAATTATAAATATTTATTAATAAAGGTATTATAAAACTTCAATAATATTGTAGAAAATATAGTAGTTTATGGTATTATAACTACCATGAAACTATCTGACTATGCGAGGCGATTGGGCATATCATACAGGACGACGTGGAATTATTTTAAGCAGGGCAAGCTCAATGCATACCAGACTCACACCGGGACGATTATAGTAAGAGAACCTGAACAGTCTGTAGGTAGTGGAGCAGCTATATATTGCAGGGTATCCTCAGCGGAGAACAAAAGAAATCTTGAATCTCAAAAACAAAGGCTGCTGGATTATTGTGCTGCAAAAGGATACAAGGTTGGTAGAGTAGTAACGGAAATTGGTTTTGGTGTAAATGATACAAGAAAACAATGGCTATCTTTATTGCAGGACAGATCTATCAGGTTAATAGTGGTTGAGCACAAAGACAGGTTTACAAGATTTGGGTTTAATGCCTGCAAGGTTTTACTCAACAACGAAGGTAGAGATATAGAAGTAATTAACGCATCTCGAAATGGGAAAGAAGACCTGATGCAAGACCTTGTATCGATAATAACGAGCTTCTGTGCAAGGCTCTACGGACAGAGAAGAAGCAAGAGGAAAACCGAGAAGATAATCAAGGAACTCCAGGATGATAAGGACGTATAATCTCAAGCATAATACCAATAAAGGCAAGCAGGTTAAAGCAGCAGCAACTGTTATGTTGTATAGGTCTACTGCCTATATCATTGCTGCTGCTCAATGGTATAGGTTCTATAAAGAGGGCAAGTCTTTTTGGAAAAACCTTGAAATAGGGCATATCCCATCTCTACTTTCTGAAAGATATAAACAGACCTGCCAGTATCAAGTAGTCAGCATCCTCAATAGTTTTATCTCTAACAGAAAGAATGACTTTAGCAGGATAGTTATGATGTCTTCACTATCAGAGCAGACCAGAATAGACCTGCTTACCATTAACAAGTATGGCTGGTGGTACAGGAAAGAACTGAAGAAGATAAATATGGACACACTCATGCTTGCCCGTAAGATATTTAACCATATTTTGTCCAGTCATAGAAGGCCTGGCTTTAAGAAGATATCCTTGCATTTAGACCAGAAGGTAGCACTAATATCCAGTAAGGTCTCTGATAAGGCAACCCAATTTGATTATTGGGTACGGCTATCTACTGTTGAAAAGAATAATCCCGTATATATCCCCATAGAGACTAATCCCTACTTTGAATCTATAGAGGGTAAGAAAAAAAACTTCTGCCAGATTGGATTAAAGGATGATGGCAACATAACGGTATCCTTTATAAAAGATGTACCTGACAAGAAAGACACCTACACACCCTTAATAGGCAAACTACCTCTTGACCTTGGACTAAAAACCCTCTTTGCTACTGATAAAGGGGATTTATGTGGAAAAAGATTTTATGAGACGCTTCTAAAGTTTGATGCCCTGATAACATCCCTTACATCCAATAGGCAGAGACAGGGACTGAAGGTCAAGAGTAAGAAATACGACAAGGTAGCTGGTAAACTTAGGGCATATCTCAAAAATGAGATATGCAGGTGTTTAAATAGATTGGTTGAGTTATATAAGCCTGCTGAAGTTGTAGTTGAGAGATTAGATTTCAGAAACCCTAATCTTTCAAAAAGATTTAATAGGCTTATTAGTAGATTTGGGAAGTCTCAAGTCAATGCAAAACTCAAGTCTTTGTCTGAAGAATACGGGATTGTAATAGTAGAAACCAATGCTTCGTACAGCTCTAGGGAATGTTCTGAGTGTGGGTATGTAGATAAGGATAATAGGAAAACACAAGAAGAGTTTGAGTGTAAGTTTTGTAGTACCGGTCTTCATGCAGATGTAAATGCAGCAAGAGTTCACCTTGCAAGAAGTTCTTGCAAGGTCATCGACATTTACAAAAGTAAGAAGGCTGTCCTTCGTGTTCTGGTAAGCAGATTTCTATCCACCTTATCAGATATGGAGCGAAAGTTTTGTATGCCTTGTAGTAAGGCTATGGGCTTACTGTCAGGGAATCCTTACTTCAGGGAAGTCCTGCACAGTCCAAAGGGTTTTTGTGGAACAGAAAGCTTTCTATAGTTTTCTATGAAAATTCATACTATGCTTATCCACTTACTCTATGCCTTTTTATTTATTCTATTCATAGCCAATCATTCTTATGCCGGAATATATAATCACATGGAGGTACTTGTTGGTGAGAAGGCTGCCGGCATGGGCGGGGCATTTACAGCAGTAGCAGATGATACGACTGCAACCTTTTATAATCCAGCCGGGATTGTTCAAATCCCCTTTAACAGCATGTCGGCATCAGCAAATGCAGTTACCTTTAAGACAAGAGAAGGAAAGTTCTTTATTGAAGATGACGAGAAGCTGACATCTTTTGATTTTATCCCAAACTTCTGGGGGGTAATTGTAAATACTAACATTGGCAAGTTCGGCCTCTCTATTGTAGTTCCTGAATCCGATAATTTTGAGCTGCATGAGAAATACTCTAATGTCTCACTATTGGGTTATACATGGAGTACAGCAAGGGAGGACATAACTATTGAAACAGACACATATTTAATAGGCCCAAGCTATGCTGTTTCAATTCTACCAGGACTATCTGCAGGGATTTCTCTATATTTGCTGTATAATACTTTTGCTGATAATATTTATAGTTATTGGGATACAGACTATATTGATGCAAGTGATGGTCTATCATATTCTTATTTGTTTGAAAACAGCATTGGACGTAATGGTACCGGTACAGGTATTACAGGGAAGGCAGGAGTCCTCTATAAGGTTAATAATCGGCTCCAAGTAAGTGGCGTATTCAGGCCTCTTTCAATGATTGCAGAAAAGGTAAAAGTACGTCAGGTGGCTTATGAAAGTAATATTAGTGAAAATGATGTTGTTATAGTTTTTCAACGTGGGGATGTTGAAGAAACAGTATCCTTTACACGAGAATTACCATATTCTTTAACAACAGGTATAACATATTTCCCTTCTGACAGAATAACAGTTGCGGTAGATATTTCTTATTATGGCGCTGCTGAATATTTCGAGAAGACAAAGATTCTGGATGTTGAATTTAATCCGAAAGATGATCAAAGGAAGGTTATATTTGAAGAGGTGATTAATGGAAATATCGGTCTTGAATACATGCTTACTTCCTCAGTACCCCTCAGAGCAGGTATCTATACAGACCTTTCAGCGGCACCTGAGGTAAAGGATAACAATATGGTACAGGCTACTCATCTTGATAAATATGGCATGTCTCTTAGTTCAGGATATATGAAGTCTAATTCAACAGTAATTGCAGGGATTAAATATGGGATGGGCAGCGGATATGGAACTGCCCCGGATTACAGCACAAGTAAACTTACCTTTAAAAAAGAGCCATACACACAAACAGATGTTGTCCTTTTTATCTCCGGTACATACATGTTTTAGATGTTTTAGATGTTTTAGATTGACACCAATATAACTTTAATATTAATATATCCACGTCTTAAAATTAAGCTGTACGAAGTTCCAGATTATAATAATCCTTCTAAGAATTACTCATCATCTGATATAAATTAAAGAGGTGGACATGAAGACTATAAGAAAGGCAATACCAGTTTTAGTTTTTATGCTCGGGATAAGCCTCTTCAGTATTTTTCAGGGATGTGCAGGCACACCGGAGAAGACGGACACTGAGAAGGTCCGCTCTCACGCTGAAGAGAGTTTTGAAGAATTAAAACAGGAAGAGAACAGGCAGAAGTAACACCGTTTTAGACACGAATTTATAAAAAGAAATCCGGCATATTTGGAATCATTCATTTCTGAAGGAGGAAATAATGAGGATATTTTATTTTTCATCTAAGATGTTAGTAATTTCCATATTGATGACCTGCCTTTTGTTAACTTCATCTGTAGTAACCGCCAAAGAGAAGGAATATAAAGGCCCGAAGAAGCGTATAGCTGTCCTTGATTTTGAGGATAAAAGCGGGCATCAGCACGCCGGCTGGAGAGATGTTGGACGTGGTATGGCTGATATGCTGGTAACATCTCTGGTAAAAACAAACAGGTTCATTGTCATTGAGCGGGAGCAGATTAATAAAATAATGGCTGAACAGGCATTTGGTTTATCAGGGGCTGTTAATCCGGATACTGCGGCAAAGATAGGTAGAATAATAGGTGTGGGTGTTATTGTTACAGGCGGTGTGACAGAGTTTGGAGTTAAGGAGTCTAAGATGGGAGTAGGAGGACTTGGACGGGTATTACCTTTTGGTGGTGGTGGCAAAATAGAGAGAAACACAGCCCGTGTGGCTTTGGATGTGCGGTTTATTGATACTACAACAGGACAGATCCTTCTGGCTGAGATGTCGGAGGGGGAAGAATCAAGCCACGGAGTGGATGTCGACCTCTCAATAGCCCCCAGCGTGGACTTCGGTAAAGAAGGCTTTGACGAGACTGTTATTGGAAAGGCCACACGAAAAACAGTTGAAAAGGTAGTTGAAAAGATTAAAGAGGCGATGGAGAATGTCCCCTGGCAGGGTTCCATTGTCAAGGTCAGCGGAGAGCAGATATATATAAATACCGGCAGTGATGATGGAAGAGAGCCCGGTAATGTATTTATTGTTTACCGTGCAGGTGAAGAGCTGATTGATCCAGATACAGGAGAATCCCTCGGGTCTGAGATGGAGAAGCTCGGAAGAATTGAGATTGTAAATGTCAAAGATAAAAAGCTTTCTATTGCCAAACCTATTGAAGGGAGCGGCTTTATGAGGGCGGATATAGTCAAAGATAAATAAATGGAATTGGTTGACGCTCAAAAATGCCAAGGGGATTTATTAATGAAACAATCATGTTACATGTTAACACAAAGGACAATGAAAATGGGCGTAGACGTAGGGACAGACCTTTAGGTCTGTCCAACAGGAAAGGGACAAAC
>Ga0209343_10007905_pt1 | contig 12459 bp, 15 predicted proteins | sample RifCSPlowO2_02_FD_184026 | JGI IMG/M metagenome (GOLD analysis project Ga0209343, IMG submission 184026) | Groundwater microbial communities from Rifle, Colorado - Rifle CSP2_plank lowO2_0.2 (SPAdes) (version 2) | ecosystem: Environmental > Aquatic > Deep subsurface > Groundwater | place... | reverse complement strand
TGCGTCTTAACGTGCCAGTGCCGGCTGCGCGTCCTTGCCGTTGCCGCTGTGTGGATACTGTTTGAGCAACAGGTCAGCCAGGGCGTTCCGCTGTTGCGCGTTCAACATCTCGCGCTCTTTGATCAGTTGCTCAATAACGCTGCGCTGCTGCGCCTCCTGCAGCGTGAAGATCGCAGCGCGCTCGCGCTCAATGACCGACGTGTCGGGCTGAGCGGAGAAAATCTCGCGCACCAGACGCTCGCGGTGAATCTGGATTTCGCCGCCGACATCATTAAGGACCTTCACGAAGTCTTGCTCCATCGCATGCCAGCGCTCTATTTGCGTGCCATCGAGCTTCAAATAGTCCGGAACGCGTTCGTGACCCATCCCGAAGAAGGCCAGTTCGCTCGCGCCTTGCGCGCGCCAGACCTGAAACCACGCGCCGGCAAGTACGCCCACGTTGACCAGCAGCGAGACGGCAAGTAGCAGATAAACCCAGTAACGTTTCATGTCAGCGACCCATTGAATTGCAGGCTTGCAGGGCCGGGCACAAAGCGCCCGGAGGAATTGCGGTAAAGGCGGCCATCTGCAGCGCCGCAGGTTGCGCCGTGATCTGCGACCCCAGCATCAGTGTGCCGCCCAGATAGACGCCGAGCGAAAGCGAGAGCGCGCCGCCGAGCGTCGCCGGTGCGAGTTGCCACCAACGCCAGCGCTGCGGCTTTGGTTTGGGCGTTGGAACGCCTGCGGCGGCGATGCGGCGATCCACCAGAAAGGCGAAATCGACGTTGGGCGTCACGTCGGGCAATGCGGCAAAGGTAGTGTGCAATTGCCTGAACTCGGCCAGCACCGGCGCACAGATCGCGCAGCCCTGGACATGCGCATCGAGCGCAGCGCGAGCGGGATCGGCCAGTTCATCGTCGACCAGGGCCGATATCGCCTCGGTTCGTGGGCACTTCTCGGCAGAGCTCATGACCGACTCCTTGCACGAATCTCAATCAGGGCGGCTCGTGCGCGCGCCAGCCGCGACTTCACCGTCCCCTCGTTCAGCGACAGCACACTTCCAATTTCTTCGTAAGACATTTCTTCCACCTCGCGCAATAAAAGTATTTGCCGATGTTCCGGTGCCAGCTTCTTCAGGCTCACGTCCAGTTGCCTCACCTCCTGCGTGACCTGCGCCTGATGCGCTGGATCGGGCTCGGAACCGGGCGCATCAAATGAGTCCTCCAGCGGCACGAATTCGATCAGCTTGCGGTGCCGCAGGGCATCGAACGCCGCGTTGTTCGCGATCCGGAACAGCCAGGTGCGGAATTGAGCCTCGGGCCGCCACTGCGGCAGCGCCTGCCAAGCCTTGATAAACGCTTCCTGCGTCAGCTCCATCGCATCGTCGTGTGAACTGAGCATGCGCAACAGATAGCGGTAGACCGACTTCTGATGACGGCGCACCAGTTCGGAAAATGCTTTCCGGTCACCTGTCTGCGCGCGCCGTACCCAGTCTTCGTCGGGGCCATCACGGGCCAGCATATCGATCATTCCAAAGGATTAACGAACGGCGACAAAATGAGTTCCTCTCGCATCATAGTCATGACTCAGCCCGGGCGGATTGACACCCTGACACGCACTGACCAAGTTCCCCGCTCTGACGATGAGCGGAGGAACATGAGCAGATGTGTCCCCTCATGTTGCGCCAGATCCTCAGTGCTGATGGGCGGCCGAGGCGGTTTCCGGCGCATTGCCGTGCGCGGAAGCGACGGTGGCGTCGTAAATCCGTTCAACTGAATGGATATAACCGACATAGGCCTTCACGTACTCCTGTCCGGCCGCCACGTCATCAACCTTGAAATCCTTCTTGGCAATGACGTCCTTGAATTGCCCGCCGACGCTTCTGTGTACAGCTTGTGTGAGCATTTCCGCCAAGGGCTTGACGGCGCCCGTGTCCAGCGCCTTGTCGCCGGCCACCACGGCCGGGCCAAGGTCGCGGCCCGCAGGCTTGATCCCCGTGTAAGGCGCCCCTTCTCCGGCGCGGTGCACGCGTACCAGAGTCTCGAAGAATGCGTAGTCAGCCAGTTTCTTGGCACTAGGGTTCAACTGCCTGACGTCGAGCGTCTTGCGGAACGCGTCCTTGATCTGCGCCTGGTCAGAAGCTTGCACCCAGATCAACACGCGATTCACGTTCCCGGTATCGAGCGCTTGTTGCGCTGCCTTGATTACCGGGCCGTCTTCGCCGTCGCAATGCGCGAAGGCAGGTGCCGCCGAGAGCAGCAATGCCGCCGAGAGGGTCGCCAGGACAGAGGCTTTGACTGTGATTTGATTGAATTTCATGATTGGCAATTCTCCAGTGTGGGTTATGGACTTCGTTTTCATCTGGGCCCGGTCTCTATTTGTCCGGGCTTGTTGATATAAACGAAGCACTTGAGAATTTGTTCCAGGAATATTTCCCGAACCGCAACGCGATTGCCGGAACCGACTGCGGTGGTCGGCCGCCGCCCAGAAACGCCAGCACCCTGGCATGTGCCGCGCTTGAGCTTCATTCAAGCGGCGTTACACGTTGGAATTGCCCACGGTTTTCAAGGACGCCTTGAGACAAGCGCTGCGCAATGCGGTGACGGCGCCGCGTCTTGAACGCCGCTACTGCGTTATCAGATGGCGGACTCGTCCAGCTCACCGGTGCGAATGCGCACGACACGCTCCACGGCGGTGATGAATATCTTGCCGTCGCCAATCTTGCCGGTGTGAGCGGCCTTGACAATGGCATCCACACAACGCTCCACATCAAGCGTCTTGACCACCACTTCCACCTTGACCTTGGGCAGGAAGTCCACGACGTACTCGGCGCCCCGATAGAGCTCGGTGTGGCCCTTTTGACGGCCAAAACCCTTGACCTCGGTGACCGTGAGGCCGGTGACACCACATTCGGCCAGTGCTTCACGCACTTCTTCAAGTTTGAACGGTTTGACGATGGCGGTAATCTGTTTCATGGTGTTCCTTAAGTGAGGTGAGTGGTCAAGCGCGAAACTTGTTGCTAATAGGATAACGCCAATCCTTGCCAAAGCTGCGGTGCGTGACACGAATCCCCACCGGGGCCTGGCGCCGCTTGTATTCGTTGATCTTGATCAGGCGCGTGACCTTTTCGACGTCAAGCCGGGCAAAACCGGCCGCAATGATGTCTTCGATGCTCTGGTCGTTCTCCATGTAGCGCTCCAGAATCGCGTCCAGCACCTCGTAGGCCGGCAGGCTGTCCTGGTCTACCTGGTTCGGGCGCAACTCGGCACTGGGCGGGCGGGTGATGATGCGCTCCGGAATCGGCGCCTGGCCAGTGCCATAGGGATCGTGTTCGTTACGCCAGCGCGCTAATCTAAACACCGTGGTTTTGGCCAGGTCCTTGATCACAGCGAAGCCACCAGCCATGTCTCCGTAGAGCGTGCAGTAGCCGGTGGCCATCTCGGACTTGTTGCCGGTGGTCAGCACGATGCTGCCAAACTTGTTGCTCAGGGCCATCAGCAGCGTGCCGCGAATGCGGGCCTGTATGTTTTCCTCGGTGGTGTCCTCGGCCAGGCCCTGGAACTCACCGGCCAGAGATTTCTTGAAAGCCTCAAATTCCGGCACGATGGAGATTTCGTCATAACGCACGCCCAGGCGCGCCGCCATGTCGCGCGCATCGATCCAGCTGATGTCCGCCGTGTAGGGCGATGGCATCATGATCGTGCGCACCCGGTCTTTGCCCAAAGCGTCCACGGCCACTGCCAGCACCAGTGCCGAATCAATACCGCCGGAGAGACCCAGAAGCACGCCGGGAAAGCCGTTCTTGCCGATGTAATCGCGTACCCCCAGCACCAGCGCGTCCCACAGGTCGGCGTCCAAGCTGCGCTCCGGTGCTATATCTGCTGCCAAATAAATAGCTTCATACGCCCGGCTGACTTGGATGACAAGCTCATTCTGTATAAAACTGGGCGCACGAGCGGCGACCTCGCCATTGGCATTGAGGGCAAATGAGCGGCCTTCAAACACCACCTCATCCTGCCCCCCGACCAGGTGCGCATAGACCAGCGGCAAACCGCAGGCCCGCACCCGTTCACGCATCATCTGCTCACGCTCGTCGCCCTTGCCGACGTGAAAGGGAGAGGCGTTGATCACGACCAACAGCTCGGCACCGGCGGCTTGGGTCTGCCGTGCGGGCGCCTCAAACCAGGCATCCTCACAGATCAGCAGGCCGACCTTGATCTTTTGGCCCATCTTGTCGGCTTCACCCGCTTCAAACACGCAGACGTCGTGCCCCGGTGTGAAATAACGGCGTTCGTCGAAGACCTGGTAGTTGGGCAATTCGCGCTTGGCGTAGGTGGCGATCACCGCGCCTTCGCGCAAGACACTGGCGGCATTGTGCCGCCTGGATACGGCCACCGAGCGGGTTCGGCTGTCACCCCCGGTTGGATGCCCGACCACCACGATCATGTCCTTTAAACCGGCCAGCTCACGAGCCACTGTTTTCACCGCATCGTCACAAGCGGCAATGAAGGCGGCCCGCAGAAACAGGTCTTCGGCGGCATAACCGCAAATAGAGAGTTCGGGGGTCAACAACAGGCGCACCCCATCGGCATAGGCCGAACGCGCCGACTCAATGATTTTTTTTGCATTGCCCGCCATGTCACCGACCACAAAATCGAGTTGGGCAACGCAGAGTTTGAGTGTCATAGGGCGATCAATAGAAGTTAAGAGCGGTCAGTCACGAATCGGGTAATTATCCTAAATATCCGGATGGACAAGGCAAAAAGCCCAACACCAGGCCACGGCCCGCTATTTACTTGTGAACGGTGACGCTGAATCTATCAAGCGCATTGAACTTCTCGATTAGCACTCTCTCACATAGAGTGCTAATATATTAAGTATGAGAAAAAGGAGTTCTGGCATGTCTTATCAATCTGGTGTTTCCGGTGCTGCCGTGGCTGTGGTCAACCCATGGTCCATGGTGCCCGCGCTGGGTAATCTTGACGCTTATATTTCTGCGGCCAATCGCCTGCCCATGCTCACCCTGGAGGAAGAGCAGGAGTTTTCGCGCAAGTTCAGACAAGACAACGATCTGGCGGCTGCCGGCAAGCTGGTGCTGTCGCACTTGCGGCTGGTGGTATCGGTCTCGCGCCAGTACCTGGGCTACGGCCTGCCGCACGGCGACCTGATCCAGGAAGGCAATGTGGGACTGATGAAGGCCGTCAAACGTTTTGACCCCGATCACGGTGTGCGTCTGGTGAGCTATGCGCTGCACTGGATCAAGGCCGAGATCCACGAGTACATCCTGAAAAACTGGCGCATGGTCAAGGTAGCGACCACCAAGGCGCAGCGCAAGCTCTTTTTCAACCTGCGCTCCATGAAGCAGCGCTACAAGTCAGACGACGCTGCCGCCGACCTTGGCACCCACCGCGACACGCTGAACGAAGACCAGATCGACGCGATGGCCCTTGAGCTCAGGGTCAAGCGCGAAGAGGTCATGGAGATGGAAACCCGGCTCTCGGGGGGTGATGTGCTGCTCGACCCCAGCCCCTCGGACGACGGTGACGACGCTTTTGGCCCGATTGCCTACCTGACCGATACCCGGCACGAACCCACGGAAATGATCGAGGCGCACCAGCGTGACCTGCTGGCCAGCGACGGCATTGCAACGGCGCTGGAGGCGCTCGACGAGCGCAGCCGGCGCATCGTGGAGGAGCGCTGGCTCAAGGTCAACGATGACAACTCGGGCGGCATGACGCTGCACGAACTGGCAGCGGTGTATGGCGTGAGCGCCGAACGTATCCGCCAGATCGAGGTGGCGGCGATGAAGAAGATGAAAAAGACGCTGGCCGAGTACGCCTGACATCCTGCGCCTGCGACACAATGCCCCTGACGGCCACGGCCCTCAGGGGCATTTTTCATTCAAGGGATAGTCATGCACCGCAAACTGCTTCAACTTACTACTATTTTTATAGCTGCTTGCGCAGTAGCTACGGGGGCTATAGGCCAAAAAGACGCTAAGCCTGCGCAGGCCTGGCCGACCAGGACGGTGCGCATCATCGTCGGCTTTCCAGCCGGCTCGTCGCCTGACCTGACCGCGCGCACCTTCGCCGAGCCGCTGGCGAAGGCGCTGGGCCAGCCCGTGATCGTGGAAAACAAGGTCGGCGCCGGCGGCAATATCGCTGCCGACTACGTCGCCCGCGCCACCGATGACCACACCCTGGGTCTCATGATCAATGGCAATCTGACGATCGCCAAATTGCTCAACCCGAAGCTCCCGTACGATCCGCTGAAAGACCTCACGCCCATCAGCCTGATCGGCGTCTCGCCCCTGGTGTTGACGGCGCCGGTTGGCTCGCCCGGCGCGAGCGCCAAGGACTTTTTGGCGGCGGCGCGCCAAGCGGGGGACAGCTGGAGCTATGGCTCGCCGGGCGTGGGCACCGTGGGCCACATCGGCATGGAGCTGCTCAAGAGCAAGACCCAGATCAAGCCGGTGCATGTGCCCTACCCCGGCTATCCGCAGGTTGCCAACGCCATGCTCGGCGGCCAGTTACAGCTGTCCATGTTGCCGCCGGCGCTGGCCATGGCGCATATCAAAGCGGGCAAGCTGCGCGCCATCGGCGTCACGTCCAGCGGACGCAGCACGCTGGTGCCGGAACTGCCCAGCCTGGCGGAGGCCGGTGTGCAGGGTTTCAATCTGGAAATCTGGAACGCCATCGCCGCGCCGAACTCGCTGCCCCAGCCGGTGGTCGCCAGACTGTCCGCCCTGTTCAGCGCCATCGCCCGCTCGCCCGACATGCGCCAGAAACTGTTCCAGCAAGGCTGGCAGGTGGTGGGCAGTTCGGCCGAGGGCCTGGCCAAGCGCATCCAGCTCGATACCGCCCTGCTGGGCGGCGTGATTGCCCTGCGGGGCATCCAACCCGATTAATTGCAAAACCCGACACCAGCCCCCGTCCATTGGACGCAATAAGCTATTGTTTTGATAGTGCTCGCAGGGCGCGGCGCACAATGTAGCGGGTCTGGGGCGCATCGGACTCGACCAGCCAGCGCTCGCCCAGCTGACCGACCCATTGCGGCTGCGACTTGCTGGCGTCGTTGAGCCAGTTGGCCACCGAGTTCTGCACATAGCGGCTGGGGTCGGCGCGTAACGGCTCCAGCAGGCCCAGGGCTCGCCACGGCTCGGCTTTGAGGGCCTCAATCTGCGCGCACCACACGCCGCGCGGGCGGGTCAACTCGCTGGCGAAGCGGCGGATGTTTTCATCCGGGTCTCGTACCCATGGCTGCAACAGCAGCAGGCCCTCATCCAGCGCCCCGGCCAGCGGGTCGCGCAATACCATCCCGGCGACTTCACGCACGCCGAAATGACGGTCCGCCGCAAAACGCCGCACCGCCTGCAGTTTGTCGGGCAACGACTGCTCCGCAAACATGAGCCACTGGGCTGCCCAGCAGCGGGCCACATCGCTGGCATGGGTAGCCAGGCGATGGGCGATCGCATCCCGCTCCGGATGGGCGGCGGTGAGGTCGTACAGGGCGCGGGCCACATGCAGGTGGCGCTTGATGGGCTTGAAAGCGTCCAGCATGGCCAGCGTGTCGTGCAGGCGCTCATGGTCGGGATCGAGCCCGACCTGATCTGCCACGCGGGTTGTGAGCCGTGCCAGGTCAATGGCCAGGAATTCGTTGAGGTTGACGGTCTCGATCAAGCCCTCATTGAGCGCGTCCAGCACCGGCGGCGCAATCAGCGCGATACGGGTCGCGCCTTTTCGCCCCAGCAGTGGCTGGACGTCGATCACGCGGCCTACTGCTGCAGCAAGAGCTTGATGTCGGCCGCAAGCAGCGCGGCGCCGCTGCCATAGCGGTTATACAGACGCAACTTGCCCTGCGGGTCGTACACGAAGCTGCCCGCCGAATGATCCATGGAGTAGCTGGTGGGCGTGGGACCATCCACTTTTTTGTAATAGACCTTGTAGTCTTTGGCCAGCACGGCCAGTTTTTCCGGCGTGGTGTAGAGCGCCAGAAAGGTCGGATCAAAGGCTGCCATATAGCCTTTGAGCACTTCGGGCGTGTCACGCGCTGGATCGACAGTGACGAACAAACCCTGCACGCGTTCGCCATCCTTGCCCAACAAGCGCTTCACCTCGGCCAGTTCAGCCATCGAGGTGGGGCAGACATCCGGGCACTGCACATAACCGAAGAACATCACCACCACCTTGCCGGCAAAGTCCTTGAGGGTCCTGGGCTGGCCATTGTGGTCGGTCAGGGCAAAATCTTTGGCGTAATCGGCGCCGGTGAGGTCAATCCCGGCAAAACTCGGCCCCTGTTTGGAACAGGCAGAAATAAGGCCGACAGCCCCCGTCAGCAGGGCGTAAGTAGCTATTAATTTAAGAGTATTTCGTTTGTTCATGGGGTGTCAAAGCAGATAGTGGTCCAGCAGCAAAGCGGCAAACAGCAGGCTCAGGTGGATCAGTGAGAAGCGAAAGGTTTTGCGGGCCAGCAAGTCCGAGTAATCACGCCAGAGAAAGAAGGCGTACAGACAAAAGCCAAGATTCAAAACCACGGCGGCAATCAGGTAAAGCCAGGAACTCATGCCGTAGACATACGGCATCAAACAAGCGGCAAACAAAATGAAGGTATAGAGCAGCACCATCAAGCGGGTGAACTCGTTGCCGTGCGTCACCGGCAGCATCGGCAGGCCCGACTTGCGGTAGTCCTCCACGCGGTACAAGGCCAGTGCCCAGAAGTGCGGTGGCGTCCACAAAAAAATAATCAGAAACAAAATCAGCGCTTCCGGCCCGACGTCGCCCGCCATGGCGGCCCAGCCCAGCACCGGCGGCATGGCGCCGGAGGCGCCGCCAATCACGATGTTTTGCGGCGTCAGCGGCTTCAGAATCACGGTGTACACCACCGCATAACCAATAAATGTGGCAAAAGTCAGCCACATGGTCAGCGGGTTGACCCAAAAATACAGCAGTAGGGAGCCCGCCGCGCACAACACGGCCGAAAACAGCAAGGTCTGCCAATCGGCCAGTTCGCCCCTTGCGGTCGGCCGCCAGGCGGTGCGCTTCATCTTGGCGTCGATGCTTTTTTCGACAATGCAATTGAAGGCCGCCGCTGCGCCCGCCACCAGCCAGATGCCCAGGCAAGCCAGCAAGGCCAGTTTGAGCTCGACCCAGGTCGGCAGGCCCGGCAGGGCCAGCACCATGCCGATCAGGGCACAAAACACGATCAACTGGATCACGCGCGGTTTGGTCAGCGCATAAAACTGCTTGATGACCGAGACCTCAACACTCAGAACATTGACGCTCATGCGGTCTGTCTCAATGCCGTGAAGTCTGGCACGACCGGCGACCGGGCGCTGCTGCCCGTGCGACTCGCGGCCACGGTCCACGTCAGAACAAGCACCAGTGCGCCCGCGCCGCCGGTGTGCAAAACGGCAGCCAGCAAAGGCCAGTCCAGCACTACATTGCTTAGGCCCGTCGCCAGTTGCAGTCCAACCAGTGCAGCGATCCAGCGCGACGGGTTGCGCAGTGCCGCCACGCGGTTCAGCCGCCAGGCCAACACACCGAGCAACGCCAATACCAGGAACGCCATCAAGCGGTGAACATAGTGAATGGCCGTCAGCGCCGCAAAGCCGATGTACTCGCCAGCCGCGGTGAAACCGAGTGGGCGCCAGAGCTCAAACCCTGCCGAGAAGTCCATCAGCGGCCACCAACTGCTCTGGCACTTGGGGAAATCGGTACAGGCCAGCACGGCGTAATTGGTGCTGACCCATGCACCCAGAGCGGCTTGCAGCACCAGCAATACAAAAGACAGCCCCAGCAACCAGCGCAAGCCAGGGGAGAGGGTAATCGGTGCGACCTTGCCTTCGAGCTGCGCAAACTGCACAACCTGCACGCACAGCAGGGCCAACAGAACCAGGCCGCCGAGCAAGTGCAAGGTCACGATGGCGGGAAAAAGCTTCATCGTGACAGTCAGCGCGCCAAAAGCACCCTGAATGCAAACCCAGAGCAAAGTCAGGGTGGGCCACCACGGGCTGATAGGCCGCACCTGCATGTTTCGCCCGCCAGCGCTGCGGCCCAGCCAGGCCACGACCGTCAGCACCAGAATCAACACACCGACGCTGGTGGCCAGATAGCGGTGAATCATTTCTACCCAGGCTTTCCCGGACGTCACCGGGCCAGTGGGCATGGCGCTTTGGGCGGCCGCGATCGCAGCATGCGCCCCAATCGGGCTGGCGTTGCCATAGCAACCGGGCCAGTCCGGGCAGCCCAGCCCGGAGTCGGTCAAGCGGGTAAAGGCCCCAAACATGACCAGATCAAAGGTGAGAAACAGGGTCAATAGCGTCAACGCCTGAACCCGACCCAAGGGAGAAGCGCGCCGATGCCGAAACCACACCCACGCCATGGGCGCCAGGGCCAGCACGGCACCGCCAAACATCATCCGCACCAGCGGTGACAGATCGTAAAGGGCTTGCACCGTCATGGCGTTGCTACTTGGCACTTTCACCCCTCCTCTCAGTCAAAGGCGCGCGCCCCGCCTGATCCCACGAGTTGGAGGCGCGCAACAGCCGCTCCAGGTCCCGCTTGACCTTGGCCGCGCTGGCCAGGTCCAGATTGGCCGGAAACCGCATCATCCAGTTGCCCAACGGGTCTATCAAATACAGATGCTCCGCCAGCTGATGGCCGCGGGCCGGTTCCAGCCAGTTAGAGAGTGCTTGCCTATCGGCGCGCAGTACCAAAGCGTCCTTCACGGCAGGCAGCAAGCGCTCGGGCACGGGGGTAGCGTCGGAGATCAACCAGACCCAGTCCACCCGCTCTTTGTCTTTGCCCAAGCCCTCGCGCAACTGGCGTTGCAGGTACAAATGGCGGCTACAGACTTCATCGCAGGCACCGTCGGCCACGCTCAACAAGAGCCATTGCCCTTTCAGCGCCTTCAGGCTGCTGGTCTGCCCGCTCAAGCTGACCACGGTCTGCTCCGGCAAGGGGCGCTGCGGGTCAATCAACTCACCGAAATTACGCCGCCCTTCCGGCCTGAGAACGTAAAAAGTCAAATAGGAGGCCAGCACCGGTGCAGCACAAACCAGCAACACGGCAAGCATCTTCCAGCGTCCAGTGGTGGTGCGCCGGGCCTGCGCGTCCATCACACGCGCCGGTGAAGGCAGGGAGTGAACCGTCAAGCCCAGCGGTTGGTCGCCGTGACCGTTGGCCCGATGCTGGGATGCTTCAGGCGCGGCGCGGGTAAATGAATCGTCTAACAATTTGGAACCAGACATAAAGAATCGCAATCAGGCTGCTCAAGGCAAACCACTGGAAAGCATAACCGTAATGCTTTTCCACGCCGACTGCAGGCAGTGGCCAGTCGCGCAACATTGCGTCGCCGGCTGCGCCCGTTTGCTGAACCGACACCGGCAAGAGCGCCAGACCCGTTTCGACGGCAAAGCCAGCCAAGTCGATATTTTGCCGGATGAGGCCGGTGTCCGAGCCGCTCAACTCGTATAACTTGGCCGGCGGCGGGGCAATACGGCCCGCAATCTCCTGCACACCAGCCGGTGTTTCAATCGTGGGCAAACGGCTGCGATCGATAAAGTCGCGCGCCACCCAACCGCGCTGAACCAGCACCACAGCTGCACTGCCCTGCAGCCGCATCGGCGTCACCACATACAGGCCGGTGCGGCCATTCATCGGGCGGTTGTCCAGAAACACCGTACGTTCGGGAATCCACTGGCCTCGCAGCGCGACACGTCGGTGCAGTTCGAGGGAAGGATCAGCGCGCGCCGCCAGGATTCGACCGTCCAGGATTGACATCGTCGACTTGGCCTCCATGCTGGCCTGCATAGCGACTTTCTGCGCGGCCCGCGACAACTGCCAACGCCCGAGCGCCAGCGTGCCGGCCGTTGACAACAGGGCAAGCGCAGTGATCAGCCAGAACCGCCAGCCAGCGTTCACGAGATAATCCAGTCGATGAAATACTTTGTCATTCTTGCATTTGTGGCCATCGTCATCAGCCTGGGAACAGCCCTGTTTTTCATGATGAAAAGCGATTCAAAAGGAAAATCCAGAAGCCAGAAAATGGCACTGGCGCTGGCCTTGCGGGTGGGGCTTTCGATTGCGCTGTTTATCGCCATCCTGCTGGCCTGGAAACTGGGGCTGATCCAGCCGAGCGGTATTTCTGCAGGGCGGTAAACGGGTCAAGCGCTACGGCAATCAAAAAGGCACCCTGCGGTGCCTCCTTTTTCACAGCCGCACGGTAGCTTACAGCCAATAGACCAGCGTGTAGAGGCCAAGCCACACCACGTCGACAAAGTGCCAGTACCAGGCGGCCCCTTCAAATCCGAAATGCCGTTCCGCCGTGAAATGACCTCGTTGCAGTCGCACAGTAATGAACAGCAGCATCAACATGCCCACAAACACGTGAAAGCCGTGAAAACCGGTCAGCATGAAAAAAGTGGAACCATACACGCCTGATGTCAGCTTCAGGTTCATCTCGTGGTACGCGTGGTAGTAC
>Ga0209343_10007904_pt1 | contig 12461 bp, 16 predicted proteins | sample RifCSPlowO2_02_FD_184026 | JGI IMG/M metagenome (GOLD analysis project Ga0209343, IMG submission 184026) | Groundwater microbial communities from Rifle, Colorado - Rifle CSP2_plank lowO2_0.2 (SPAdes) (version 2) | ecosystem: Environmental > Aquatic > Deep subsurface > Groundwater | place... | reverse complement strand
CCACGGGAAGATGCCGGAGTGGCCGAACGGGACGGATTCGAAATCCGTTGTGTTAGCGATAGCACCTAGGGTTCAAATCCCTATCTTCCCGCCATACATAGAAAAGCCCTGTAATTCAATGAGTTACGGGGCTTTTTCTTTTCTGATCTATCCAGTAACTATCCAAACTGCTCCCCGAAATTTAACGGCTAGCGTCCTGCTGCATCCGGTCTATTCTTGCCTGACACCACCAATCAAGGAGCGAACCGTGGGTAGACTCGTACTGGCAAGGAGGGAGGGGGATAGCCTTCGATTTACTATCAAGCCTGAGCAAGTGGCAGAGCTGGGCGACCTACTTCGCGACGGGATCACCATCACCATCACAGAGATACACGCCAACCAGATTAAATTGGCAGTGGTTGCCCCTGACTGTGTGTTGATCATGCGTGGCGAGCTGGTGCAGCAAACCTAACTCCCGATTGCACACACATGGATCATGCTCTGTCAGAGGCAATAGCCGAGGTGCACGCCTGTGGCACCATGCCAGCCCCCGGAAGAGCGGTGCCGGTCACGAGCAACCCGGCCAGCACAATGGCCCGCCAAGTGACCACACCAGAAATCATCACCACCACCGAATGCTTGGCGGCTTTTACATGGCAAGCTTTCTTTGTTTTGCGAGTCGACTTCATATCTACCCCTAACAGTTGGCTTCTTGAGTAACTAAAGGATAAATCGGAATCGCCAAGATCAAGTGGCAACGAACGATAACAGGATATTACCGCTCGCTAGTGGTGGGTTGCGGGTCAGAAGTGGCGTGGGCTGGTGCACTGAATAAGTTTTTATTCGTAGGGTGTTTGCGCGGTTTCTTCGGGTAGGTAAGCCCACAGCTAGAAGCCGCCATTCAGTAGCAGGTGACGATCAGCGACAGGTCTTGGCGATAGAATCAGGCAGCGAGTGATTGTCCATGTGCTGCTGGGTGTGGGTAGGTTGCGGAGCGGGGGCATGGGATGCCCCTCTTCGACAACAGGATATTGCGCTGCTAGCGTCCTGAGGCATCCGGTCTACTCTTTCCTGACTACCACCAATCAGGGACGTAAATAGATGAGAAAGCTAATCACCGGATTGATGCTGATGGCGGGGTGCTCTGCTGCAATGGCTGAGTGGCGAGATGTTGATTACTCAGCAACCTTGCCAGCACAAATGCCCTACTGTGTCGGCAATGGCGACCTAGAAGAGATGATCGGATATATCCAAGACGGAGACGACCGGGGACTAAACCGCCTGATTGATGACGGTGACTGCCGGATCAGCTCAGGCATGACAGTGAGCGTCTTCCAAGAGAATGAATATGCTGTCTCCTTTCTTGCCCCAAGCGGGAAGGCATACCGCACTTTGACTAGCTTTCTCAAATAACCCCCGCCACAAGGAATATCACCAGCCCCAATTTTCAGCCCTGCCCCTGTATGGAAATATCTGTAGGGGCGGGGTGGTAAATATCCTTTGTCTTGAAAACTCAGGAGTTACCAGCATCGCTGCCACCAGCGCGATACAAGGGGTGATAAGCACAGATATTTATGGCGGGCCAGGGGTGCCTTGAAATAATAAAATATTTGGGTGGAGTCATCGTTGCTGCCTCTGGATGGGTTGTCGCTATCGCTAGGGATGGTACGGAAGGGGCTAAAGCGTGGCCTACAGCCTCACAGGACGGGCGTTAGGGTGAAGGGTAAGGGCATGGCAAGGGGTAGCAGAAAGACCGCCTAAATAGGGCTGTTTTCCAATAGAAAAGCCCCCGGAAAGGAGGCTTATAGATGGTCGTTTGGGGCTGGTGGTAGTCGCTATCGCTCCTGTAGTGGCATGCCTTATGCCCATAAGCGTTTAACTGTAGAGAGGCTGACTTCCAATTCTTTGACCACTTGGCTTTGGCTCATGCCTTCCAACTTCAAAGCCTGCACAGCTTCTTTGCTGGCAGCAGCAGGGCGACCTAGAGTCTTACCCTCGGACTTCGCACGCTCAAGACCAGCTTGGGTACGCTCGATCAACAAGTCACGCTCAAACTCAGCTACAGCAGCAAGAACGCCCATGGTCATCTTTCCGGCAGGGCTGGTGAGGTCTACGCCACCAAGGGCCAAGCAGTGAACCCGTATGCCTTTCCCTTCCAGCATCTGGACAGTGGATTGCACGTCGATGGCATTACGGCCTAGGCGGTCAAGCTTGGTCACTACCAGTACGTCCCCAGCTTCCATGCGCTCCAAGAGTTTCTGGAAGCCCTTACGCTCGCTGGCGCTGGTGCTGCCACTGATAGTCTCTTCGACAATGCGTTGGGCCTGGATAGCAAAGCCTGCGGCCTTCACTTCCTGCACTTGATTGGTGGTGGTCTGGTCGGTGGTCGATACGCGGCAATACAGGAAGGTGCGGGACATGGGCTGATTCTCTCTAGGTGTCAATAACGTAGTGTCATTATAGCTATTGGGTTCAAAAGTGCAAACCCTAATTTATGACACTAGAAAGAGGCATCGGGGGTGATGGGGTCAGAATCGGTCGTTTGTGACACTACCTATCAGGCGAGCTGCTGGTTGCTGCTGCTGTAGCAATCAACAAAGTTATTGAAGCTCTCCAGCGTGTGGACGTAGCCCAGCGATGCAGGCCGAGACATGCACTCGTTCATCCATCCCAAGGCGAACCAATCCACTGTGTCAGCCCAGGCGTAGAAGCTCTGAGGCTCTCTAGTGGATGTGAACAAGATCGACTGAAGCCCGTTGTGGGTGATGCAAACATCTAAGGAAATGGGCTGCCAGTAGGTCAGGAAGCTTTCCACTGATGAGGATGGCGTTAGACGAGCGTGGAACCAGAAGTAATAGATCATGCTTTTTCTCTTTTTATTTTATTGAATGACGGCAATGGAGTTGCTGACGCTTGTGGCAATCCGGGTCTCATAGCCTGCGTGTCGTTCAGCTTCAGCCATGCGAGCTTCTAGACGTGCGAGACGGACATTGATGTGTCGAACGAAGGCAGCGTCTTGGATTTCTGCCACTACCCGATCACTAACGCGCTCTGATAACAGAAGAGGGTCTATGTACGGCTGTGCGGTGGGGGTGGGTGCTTGTGTGATGAATGCGAATACCAATGCAGCAATGAGAGCTGTGTTGACGAAATGTAGTGTGTTGTTCATTTTCGACTCTTCTTGTCTTAGTTGATCATTTTTTAATCAGTGAATGTAATAAGATTACAGATTGGGGATGAAATACGCTTAGCCACTAACTATCAAACCCCAGTAAATATGCGGGCTGTGGAGAAGTGAGGAAATAATGAACCCCCTCACCAAAGATCAGACTTGATAAATATAGTTGTTGCTAATAGTTCTCAATAAGAGAATCTATTCTCACTCTTATTCCGTCTGCCCAAACTGCAACAGGGCAGCACCCATTAGGTTGCCTGCACTACGATCAAAAATACTGTTGATATGGGGTTCTAACTCACGAGCTAAGGATTCGGCATCTGTAGCGCTGGTGTGGATGACGAAGGCACCGGGGGCCACGCTGACAGAAGATGTGTTGACCGTGGAGCTGGAGCCTCCCATTAGGGAATTAATTGCGTTCTCTTTGATCTGAGATGCTCTGTTCTCCCAATCCTTTTTTACGGGGATTAGCGGGCTTGGTTGGGCGAAGTTGTATTCCTTTTCACCAATACCCAGGGCTTTGGCTCCTTTGTAGCTCCAGAATGCAGCCGCTGTAACTGGATTCATCTGGCTGAGATAGCCATAGGGGAGTTCTTGAGCTGCTTTCCAAGTAGCTGATTTCGAGCCTGCTTCACCCTTGGCAATACCCCTGATACCTAAAGAGAAATCAGCCATTGCACCAAGCGATTGCGCAAAGCTCACTGCCATTTCCTGAGCATGTGGGGCTAGGTCTTTAGCAAACATGCCAATAGCTTTGTTAACCCGATAAAACCCATCTTCTACGCCCTGAATACTGGCTTCATTCATAACAAATGATCGGGTGTTTGCGATGCGGTTTGCTTCTGCTTGGGATGTTTGTGTACTTAAGGCTAAGCCCGGCTTAGCAGAGATAGAGGCTAACTCTAAGGCACGGAGCATTACATCACTCTTAACTTGGCCTTTTCCCATAGCCTTTAGGAGAGCGCCCATAGCCTCACCCCCTGTAGCACCACTCTTTGTACGCTCGGCCCATGCCTTTGCGACGAATGCGGGGAAGGTGGGGGAGGCATCGCCAATCTGGCCCTTGAGTTCTTCTGCCATTACCTGCCCTTTAGCGAAGATTTGAGCAAGAGCTACTGACAAGCGTTTAGTGTTCTCACCACTCAAGTGTAGGACTGTAGCGTGTTCGCTCATCTGACTAAACATCTTCTGACTTGTCTTTAGGTCAAAGCCACTGGCCATAGAACCGGCGATGAGCTTGGCGTATGTCTCAGAATTGTCCTTGGCGTTTAGACCTAATCTGTTTGATTCGTCGTATAGGTAATTGAATGCCTTAGTACCACGAGCTTTATTCTCTTTTTTAGACAGGGTGGGGTCGGCTACTACGTTCTGAATCAAGTTACGTGCTTGTACTGCGTCTTGGTTGCCCGAATAAAGGGCTCTTGTTCCCGCTACCGTAGCATAAGCAGCACCAGCACCAGCTAATGCAGGGCCACCTAAGATCATTGATCCGGCACTAAGGCCAGCCATAGCACCAGAACCTAAAGGACTGTGCGCGTTTTTAGCGTAGGGGGTGGAAGTCATATAACGATGACCGGCGGCAGATGGTTTGCCTGCATCAAATACACCAAAGCCTCCGCTATTGCCTGTGAATGTTTTTGTGTAAACACGGGCTTGGTTAGCTGCTCGCTGGACACTGGTTTGCATCTGGCGGTTTAGCTTAGTTTGGTCAATCTCAAAATTGTTGATCTGTAGACGGAGGAGGCGACTTGTTCTATTAAGGCTGGTTTGTGCTGCCTTTTGTAAAGCCAGTTCATCAAATTGGAATCTCTTAAATTTGAGGAGAGGCATATTCTTTGTGTCGAAAGCGAGGGACATGCTCTTCTTGAATTGTAATGCTTGCTTGGCAATCTTGGCTTCCATCTGCTTAAGGTGTTTATCTACCCGTTTTACGGATGGTAGGTCTACCCTGAAGCCGATGCTCGTATAGTAGCTGGCAATCTGCATATTGTTATTCTCTTATATCGTTAGCTTAGATAGCAGCCCCACGAGGGGGCTGTATGTGTTCTTACTTGTTGAGCTTAAAGCCACGGGAAGAACTATCCGATTTAAATAGGATGCTTTCACTTTCTTCATTCTCTTGTTGTTCTAAGGCTGTTTTAATGCCTTCTACGAATGCTAATAGCTCTGCTGTTTTCTTTTCCTTCTCGGCTTTCTGTTCTGCCCACTTATCAGGGTGGTGAGTCTTCATTATCAACTCTCTTACAGCGCGTTTGCTTTTCTCAATATTGTCTTGCATTAGTTTTGCTCCTTGATCAAATTTTCATAATAGTCATTGGCTTCGGATTCTGCTTTGGCTTTCATCTTGGCTAGACGCTCCTGCTCCTTGCGTTCTTCTCTAGCAATCTCAGCATCGAGAAGTTGCTGGGCAAGAAGCGCTTTCATCGAAGTATTAAAAACTTCAATTTCTTGCTTGTACTGGTCTTCTGCTTCTTGGTATAGGATTTCAAGATCAGCGCTAATCTCATCTTGAGGCTTGTAGATTCGGATTGAATAGAAGCCAATACCACATTGCATTGGTTCTTCTTTGAAGCGGGGTTGACCGGCAAGGGCTTTCTCTATAGCGAAGTCCACGAGTTCTTCACAAGATACGAAACTTTGCTGTTGAGTGGCGGGGTATATGAAGCTGCCTCCGGCGTACTGATATGATTGGTAGTAGCCCGTCATATAGCGGTCTTTTACGGCCTCTTTGCGTTGGGCTAGTTCTTCTTGATTGAAGATCATTGGTTGTTTGACTACTTGTTTAATGGTGCTCATTTTTATTTCCTTTTTGTTTTGGGCAATAGGTGCCCGTTGGTTGCACTCTTGCGAGTGAATTAGTTTTAATGGTTTGGGGTTTATAAGGGCGGGAAAAGCTTTCTTACGCTCAGCTATCGCTTCGCTTACGTCAATATACGCTCGATGCTCTCGCTTCTATTGACTAACTGAATCTAATTAGAAAAAGACCGTACAAAGGTGTCACCCTGTCACCTTTTCTCTATAGCCCGCATATACAGGGCTTTGTAGAGGTGACACCTACTATGACAAGCTGTCACCCAAGCCGTCACCCTGTCACCTTCTGCTGTCACCTTTTTAGAAACTACCGTCAGGCATAGCAGCTTCAAGGCTTTTAGCGGTTGAATCCATAGACAATCCTGATTCAAATCCGGTTGCTGTGATGTAGTAACGACAATGCTTTGTCCTGCGCTGCTTGCAGCCCATAGCCAGTAGAGCGTTGGCAATAGCCATATCGGATAAGCCGTGGTCGAAGTCTTCAGCATAACGTTCTTTAATCAACTTAACGGTTAGAACCTTCTGAGTCTCTACAAGATCACACAATACTTCTTCAAGCTTGTCAGTTGTAGAGAAGCCCATAAGCTCTTGCTTGGCCTGTGTCATGGGTGGAGCGTCAGTTGCACGGAATTTCGCTAAATCCACTTGCTGTAAGTAATCACGCACTAGTTGAAAACCACCACTCACTAGCCAAGGCTTTAGAGTTTCGTTAATAAACTCGCCAGTCTCACTTACAGACTCTTTGTGCTTGATGAACTGTGGAATCCAGAAGCGGCGGTCACCACGCTCCAGAACCAGCGGTAAGTGATCATTGCTGGTAATGATAAAATTCAAATAATTGTCAATTGTGATTGTGGGCTTGTGTTTACGATGCAGCGGAATAGTAGCGTTGCCCTGGAAGCTCTTTAGAGCGTCTGTGGTGCTTTTCTTACTCTTGTAGACCTCATCTATCAGTAACAGTGTTTTACCTTCTACAACGTCGTTAAAATCGCCTACAATGTCTTTTAAGCCGCACACGGCTACTGATGACCTACCAAGTAAACCAGATAGCAGGGTTTCTACTAAGAAGCCTTTGCCAACACCGTGTTCAGAACGAAGAACAGGAGTGGAGATAATGCGAGTTTCTGGTGTTCTGATGGAGTGAGCTAACCACCATCCGAAGTATTGTCTTTCAAGATCGTTAGGGAACCAGCGTCGCAGAAATTCTAAAAATGGTTGTACTTGATCTTGCGTAATTCGCTGGCCAGTTGGTTGAATGTTTGAGGGCTTCCAGAGGTTAAGGAGGCCACCGTCTAAAACATTACAACCGTTTGGTTTGAATCCTTCGCCATATACCCAGTCTAAACAGTTAACCAGATACTGAGGCTCAGGTGTATCGTCTGTTTTGTCAGAATGCTTGTTGTAGTAGTGACAAAGAATAGCGGCGTCAGCCTGTTCTATGCCGGTAACTGTATCTCGGAAGCGGGGATAGGTATTGGCAGAAGGTAAGCGGACAAATCGGTCTTTTACTGCTTGAATGGCATTTTTATTATTACTGGTTGCTGGTGCTGCTTGGCTCATTACTTAGTTCCTCACGTAGGGATAGATAAAATTTGTGGATGATGATATTTGCTGCGTGTGTGGGGTTGGATATTTCCAACTCCTTCATTAATTGGAGTAGGTCAGAAGTCGCTGTGTCTGAGAGCGTGACCCTGATGTTAGATTTCATTATCTGAGTGCTCCTTTATAAGTTTGTTGATTAACTCGCTTGGAGTGGTTCCGAGCTTGATGCTTTGGCATTGCAACCAACACAAATTTTCAAGCCCGATCAAGACGACTTCACGGGAATAAGCTTCTTCTTTTATATAGATGTAGTCATTTTTCTGTCGCATCTAATACCTCGTTCGTAAGTAATGAAAAAAGTTCGTCTTGCTCATCAATAGTTCGATCAAGCTGTAGGGCCAGTAGTTCGAACTGCTCAACTGTACACAATGAGTTTACAAGCTGACTGAACAAGTTCTTCATCTGCTTGCGCGTGCCTTTGTATTCGTCGTTTTTAAACATTTGTATTTTCCTTTTTGTTTGGTTGTGATTTGTTATGTTTTTTAGGCAATAGAGTCTCTAAAATCATTACCCGTATGTGGATACCTGATTTAATCAAACGTCAATTTTATGGGTGTTTTTCGTAGGAAAAGCGGGTTTTGATTTGATCTATTGCGGGGGTGTGTCAGTTGTTACTGGCTTCAGCTTCGATCAACAGTTGTTCGATTTGCTCAGAGAGTGTAATCAAGCTTTCTTCACTACCCAATTTGAATAGTAATTCATCGAACGTCAGGTTAAGGCGTTTTCTTGCTCGATGTAATCTAACTCTCAAGGTCACTGCTGCTGGCGTATTAGTGCGTGGTCTCATATTCTGGTTCCTCAATGTTATTTAGGGGATGTTGTGGGTTTGGGTGGCGACCTTTGGCAAGCTCTGTTTCAATAAACAGAAATCCTGTTGCTGGTCCTTGTCCGGGCAATGCTTTCTGTCTCCAGCGATGGAAGGCTACATGGCACCGGGAGGAATCCAGCTTTTTGTTCTGGTATGTTGTGGGCATTGATTCACCACACCACATACATGGCTTTATTAAGATTGGCATAAACCCTCCTTTAAGTTTTAATATATGTAAGAAATTCAAATTTGAGTCAAAAGAAAACTCTGAAGGCCCAAGAAGAGGGTTTGGGCGCTTTCAGAGATAAGAAAAACTAGGTTTTTGCTTTGGACGGTAAGACTAGGTACAAGAAGAAAAACCTAGTCTTACAGATAGGTTGGAGGAACAACCTAAGATGGGGGATGTTGTTGTCAAGGGAAAGAAGAAACTTTCTCTCCCTATACACTCTATTATACCATGTTATTTCTATTTTTCATATAGTTTGGAGGTTTTAAATTGAAACTTTTCAAAGTCTAACAGCAACTAAAACAGTGAACCATTGATATATAAAGGGTTGTAGGCGTATTTGATAAATTTCGAACTTGAAACAATCCGACGAGCGGTATATATGCGAATATATATACAGTCCAAATACAGGCGTGAGGAGATGAAATACTTAATTTATCAGTCAGTGAGGTCGTAGTTTTTGATCTGTTTTTGATCTTTACTATCTTGTATTTGATTGCGGTGTGTCAGTATGATCTGCGGTGGGTCATACACCGCTAGCGATCTGTGGTGTTTTCAAAAGCGGGGTGTAGCATTTTAAAGCAATATATAAAGTCGTCAAGCAACTTTACACTTAGAGAGTGCATTAATTTAATACACGTAAAATAAGGGTGTTTTAAGCGTGCACTGAGCTACCCGCTACCCTACATAGGGGTGAGGGGCTAAAACGCTTTAAACATGCCATAAAGCCCACTAAATAAGCCGTTTGCGTTGATGTATGGCATGTAGGAGGGGAGAGTATTCCCCCTTGGTTAGAAATTGAATGAAAGCAGGTTGATTGCTTCGGTCTTCTGCTCAAAGCTTGGGCCTTTGGAGTATTGGCTGAGAGTGAAGCTGCCTGTCTCGTGACCGAGGATGTAGGGAAGGATATCCATATGTATTCCCTGCTGCACCAGCAGAGTGGTGACTGAGTGGCGGATGCTGTGAAATGTGTGGTCTTTGCCATAGTCCGAAGATTTGAGCCTGCCAAACTGCTTAGAAAGCATGTCCAGGCGATTACCGTACTTATTCTGACCACCAGCAAACAGGAAGCCGCCATTCTCTGAGGCTTTCGCTGACAGCTCTGTGAACAGAGGAACAAGGGCAGGGTGTAGCGGCATATCCCTAACCCCGGCCTCTGTCTTGCTCTCGGTAATCTTGAATCCTACAGGCTCGCCACTGGTATTAAATATCGTGTCCTCTGGCTTGATCCTGCCTATCTCTTCCAGGCGCGCGCCTGTGTACGCAGCGAACTGGATTAGGTGAGCAAGTGGGGTGCTGCCTTTCTCCAATGCTTTGACGTGTAAAGCTTCGATCTGCTGTTGGGTGAAGGCTAACCGCTTACGGCCTGCTGCTTCGCCGGTCTTTGCCAGTTCGTGACCATCAAAGGGGCAGGGGGATTTATCAAACTGCTCTCTAAACGCCTGCTGGTATTTGTTCGCCCATTTCCAGAAGGTGCGCCCGGCCCACAGATAATTTGCACGAGTTTGGCGAGCTTCTGGCAGGGTGCTCAGGAAGGCATGCACGGTGTCGAAATTAAGGGGCTTGCCTTCGCTGGTGAGGTAGTCGCTAAAGCGCTGCATGGATTTCTTGAGGCGGTCGCGGGTCTTCTCGGTCTCGATCTGCGTGGCAAGGTGAACAGCCCAGCTATCAAGCATTGATTTGGTAATGGGGCTTTTGGGCTTATAGGTCTTTGGGCTAGCAAGGAGGGTGGCAGCTTCGGCCTGTTCGCTGCTGGTGAGCTGATACCGATTGGATGCAGCCTGTACACGGGCCTGATTGATCAAGGCGGTGGTGTTCTGAATCATCGGGATGCTTTCAAGGCCACTGATGGATAGGTGGGCCTTTGTAGTCTCAAGAATGCTGGTTATAAGCTCATCCGATATGCCGTCTTCCCTAAGCCCGGCTGCGTACTTTTCATAGACAGGACGAAGCGAGTCCATCAATCCGTCTATGTACGCTGGTCCCTTCCGTTCGAGCATGGAGGGTTGGCCCTGTACGGCCTTCATCACTTTACGGGTTAGGGTTCGCTGGCTCAGGGTGCCCGCCTTGGCTAGTTCCTCCCGCCATTGCTCAGCCTGTAATGATTGGATCTGGCGAGCTTGTGCAATCTGGTCTTTCCAATCCAGCAGGATGGCCCGTGCTCTGTCCTTGGCTTCTTGCTGTAGGCCAGTTTTCAGCGATTGAGACAGCAGCTTCCTGTTACCGAAGAATGGGCGAACATCGGCAGGCAGGGCCAGTCTGACGTGGTACGTGTTGCCCCTCAGAATCAGATTGTCTCGCATGGTGTGGGTGCCTTCTGAATGGCTGGATTTTCAGCGATTCTATCCAAAAACTATCCAAAACAGTACCCAAACTTGCTGTAAGGCCCGTAACATGCGGGTTTGCTGGGCTTGAGGGTGGTTATCTGAGAGTCCCTATCTTCCCGCCATACATGTAACGCTAAGCCCCTGACGTCTATAAAGACTTCAGGGGCTTTTGCGTTTCTGGAGTGCCGGCTATGCCAAATCCGGCGCCTGCTTACCTATAGGGCGCCTGTTTACCTATAGCCTGCAGCCAAATTCGGGATGTCGTCGTGCCTGTGTGAAAAAGCTATTTAGATGCAGCTAGATGCACGTGAATTGTGTATTTTTGCACAGGGCTTTTGCACGGGAATCAAGCGATGGATTGGGACAATCTGCGTTACTTCCTCGAGCTGTCGAGGGCGGGCAAGTTGACCGCGGCGGCTCGTCGTCTGGGGGTCGATCACACCACGGTAGCGCGCCGCGTGCAGGCGCTGGAGAAGAGCCTGGGCCAGCCACTGTTCATTCGCGGTGGTGCCGGCTACAGCCTGACGGAGGTTGGCCGGCGCTTGTTGTCGCAGGTGGAGGCGATGGAGAGTGCTTACCTGTCGATCGAGCAGGATGATGGCGAGGGTGGGGGAGGAGGTGTTTCCGGCCTGGTGCGCATTGGCGCTACCGAAGGCTATGGGGTTGAACTGCTGGCTGGACAATTGGCGTCCTTGTCCAAGCGCCATCCCAATCTGGGTCTCGACCTGCTTGCCGTGCCGCGCATGGTGCGTCTCGCGCGGCACGAGGCGGATATCGTGATCACTCTGGAGCGCCCGGAGCGCGGCCCCTACATCATCACCAAACTGACCGATTACTGTCTGCGGTTGTACGCCTCGACGGAGTACCTCGACAGCCATCCGCCGATCCACAGCCGCGAGGATCTGCGCCAGCACACCTTCGTCAGCTATATCGAGGATCTGCTCTACAGCAAGGAGCTGCATTACCTGGATGAGATCGGCAAACCGCTGCAGATCGCCCTGCGCAGCACCAGTATCCTGGCCCAGCAGAACGCCGCCATTGCCGGTGCCGGCATCGCCATTCTGCCCAGTTTTTCCGCGCGTAGGGTGCCGCAGCTTCAGGAGATCCTCGCCGATCAGGTCGAGTTCATCCGCACCTTCTGGATGCTGATGCCGGTGGAAGGCAAGGACCTGGCGCGCATCCGTGTGACCTGGGACTTTCTGCGCGAGATGGCGCAGCAAAATCAGGATCTGATGATGGGGCGTTAGCAGGCAGCTGTCTCCTGACTGCTGCGGCAGCCAGGAGACAGCTTGGGGTGGATCGGTATTCTGGCGATCTGCCGCGGGCATCAGAGATCGCCAGCAAGCTGGCTCCGACAAAGGGCATCGCTTGGCCGGGTGACCTTAGAGCAGCTTTTCCAGCTCAGGTACGACCTCGAACAGATCCGCCACCAGGCCGTAATCGGCCACCTGGAAGATCGGCGCCTCTTCGTCCTTGTTGATCGCGACGATCACCTTGGAGTCCTTCATGCCGGCCAGGTGCTGGATCGCGCCG
>Ga0209343_10007903_pt1 | contig 12461 bp, 10 predicted proteins | sample RifCSPlowO2_02_FD_184026 | JGI IMG/M metagenome (GOLD analysis project Ga0209343, IMG submission 184026) | Groundwater microbial communities from Rifle, Colorado - Rifle CSP2_plank lowO2_0.2 (SPAdes) (version 2) | ecosystem: Environmental > Aquatic > Deep subsurface > Groundwater | place... | reverse complement strand
TGTTCTCGGTCAGCGAATCATCGTTCAGATCCACCTCGCGGCTGGCATGGTCCATCGCCACGTTTTCCAGGATGGTGCCGAAGCGCCGGGTCGCCGCGTAAATCTCCGGCTCCGCGATGGAAGACAGCCGGATCATCTTCGCGTAGCAGCCGGCCTCGATGTTGAAAATCCCGTCGTCGCTCCAGCCGTGCTCATCGTCCCCGATCAGGGTGCGGCGCGGATCGGCCGAGAGCGACGTCTTGCCGGTTCCGGAGAGGCCAAAGAACAGCGCGACATCGCCGCTCGAGCCGACATTCGCCGCGCAGTGCATCGACAGGATGCCGTCCAACGGCAGGAGATAATTCATGACCGTAAAGGCGGATTTCTTGATCTCGCCGGCGTAGCTGGTCCCGCCGATCAGCACCAGCCGCTTGCCGAAATGGATCAGGATGCAGGTGGGCGACTGGGTGCCGTCCCGTTCCGGCTCGGCCGAGAAGTTGGGGGCGTGGAGGATGGTGAAGTCCGGTTCGAACGCGTCCGCTCCGGCGTATCCTGCCGGCGCGAGAAACATCGTCCCGGCGAAGGCGCTGTGCCAGGCGGTTTCGGTGACGACACGAACCGTGCGCTGGGAGGCGGGGTCCGTCCCGACCACGCGGTCTTGAATGAAGAGATCCTTGCCGCGGTAGTACGACAGGAGGCGGCGGTGGAGCTGGTCGAACCGCCGCGGCTCAAACGGCCTGTTGACCGCGCCCCAGCCGATCGCGCCGTCACTTGAGGACTCCCGCACGATGAACTTGTCGTTCGGCGCGCGGCCGGTGTGCTGGCCGGTCCTGACGACCAGCACGCCGCCCAGGGCCAGGTGCCCTTCCCGACGCCGCACAGCCTCCTCAAGGAGGGAAGGCACGCCGAGATTCCAGAACACCTGCCCGACTCGCTCGAGTCCGTGGCGCTGCAGGGCGGTGCTGACTGCTGGCGATTCTTCTGTCACCGGCTTTTTCGATGGCATTTACGCGGCACACTCCCCAGGTCCCATGCCGCCCAGCGAAAAGTCAGTCTCCGCGCCCCAATCGCGGTACGCCTCCGGGGCATCGGTGTAGGCGGGCAACGTCGTGAATGGCGAAAGCGCCGCTTTCCAGTACGCCACACCGGCGCGCGTGACAAAAGCCCGGAACGGCTCCTGCGCGGAGGTTCGGTCCTGCCGATAGCGCTGGAGGATGCCGACGATCGCCTCCGGGATCCGCCGGGCGGGCAGCTTCAGGATCGGCTCGCCGAAGAGCGCCTTGCCTTCCTCGGTCAGGCCGCCGAGCATCAACTGGAAGTGGGGGGCTAAGTGGTCGTTGACCTTGCGCGCGCCGCCGAAGAACCCGATGTCGGCGATGTGATGCTGGCCGCACGAGTTGGGGCATCCGCTGATCTTGATGCGGAGGCGCTCCACGTCCTCGCCGGAGATCCCGGCCTGCTTCAACTGCGTCTCGACTGCCCGCGCCAGCCCGCGGGAGGCGGCGATGCCCAGCTGGCACGTCTCCGCACCAGGACAGGACGTCACATCATACAGGGTGTTGGCGTCGGTCTCCGCCAGGCCGATCGGTGAAAGTTCCCCAAAGAGCGCGGCGAGATGCTCGTGGCGAATCCAGCACAGCAGCAGGTTTTGCTCGATGGAGATACGCAGCCGTCCCCCGCAGTAGCGGCGAGTGATCTTCGCGAGTGAGCGCATCTGCTCAGAGGAGATGTCGCCGAGCCGCAGCCGGATCGTCACGATGGAATAGCCCGGCTGTTTCTGGCCCAGCACGTTGGTGAACATCCAGCGCTTAAACATCCCGTTTCCGCCGGAGGCGGATCCGCCATGCACTGTGGCGGACACCGAGACCGACGACGGAATGTCCTTGGCTGGAACCGGCGGCTTCTCGTCCGTCTCGGTGGCGGACATCTCCGGGTACGGATACGACGGGAGTTTCTCACGCTCCGCGAACACCTCGTGGCGAAACGCGTCGGGGCCAAGACGCTTGACGACAAACTTGATGCGAGCCGTCGCTTTGTTTTTTCGGTCCCCTAACCGATCATGGACTCGGACGACGGCTTCGCAGGTTCGCAGCAGGTCGGTGGCCGGGGTGAAGGGCTCCAGCAGAATCGCGGTCATGGGGGCCGCGCCCAATCCGCCGCCGGCATAGACGCGGAATCCCAGCACCGTCTTGCCGCCTTCCTGTTGGATCGCCGCCACCGCGCCGATGTCGTGAATCGGGGTGCGCGCATGATCGACCGGACAGCCTTCGAAGGCGATCTTGAATTTCCGAGGCAGCTTTTGACTGGCCGGGTTGCGCAGGAAATGCCGCGTCACCGCGTAGGCGTGCTTGGTCACATCAAACGCTTCCGTGGGGCTCACACCCGCGAGGGGACAGGCGGTCACGTTGCGCACGCTGTTGCCGCACGCCTCGCGGGTCGTCAGGCCGACCGAGGCCGCTTTGGCCATCGCCTGCGGCGCTTCCGAGGTGGGGATCCAGTACAACTGCATGTCCTGGCGGGTCGTCAGGTGGCCGATCCCTTTGGAGTACGCCTGGGCCAGGTCGGCGAGGCATTCGAGTTGGTCGGCGTTGAGCTGGCCCTGGGGGATTTTGATCCGCATCATGTGGATGTCTTTCGTGCCGCGGATCCCGTACGTCCCCATGTGCAGGCGCTTCGCCTTGAACTCATCGGGCGAGAGCTCACCCACGAAGTACTGCTCCACTAGCTGCTTGAACTGCGCGATCTCCTCGCGGGAAGCGTCAGGCAGCTCGCGGAGAAACTCTTCCAGACGCTTGTCGGCTAAGGTTTCGGCCATGGAATGTCTTGGGTTGTCGTCGAGAAATGAAGAAATTTCAGTATAACCGGGAGCGCCGCTTGCGTCAACGAAAAATGGCAGCGCTAGGCAAGATCCTGCGGGTCGCCGATGAGGAGGAAGGGTTCACCCCACTGGCGGGGGTCGTCGAGGCGCCAGGCGGTCGCTCCGTCCACCGGCTGCAGGCGCAAGCCGGCCTCACCGCCGGAGACCAGCGTGGTTGTGCCCTCGCCGGAGTCATCCACCTTGCGGGCCACGGCCTCACAGGGAGCGTGCTCCAGCGTCCAGCCGGTGACGAGACACCACGCGGGCGTCCCCGGCTCGCGCTCGAGACGGATTTGGCTGATCTGACGGGGCCCTTCGAGGTCGTGGAAGATCCGCATCTCCACCGCCTCGCAGTTGGGATTCGGTGGGATTTCGATGACCATCATTCGCGAATCCGCTCAGCCTCGAGCTGACCCTGCCGGGCGTAGTCGATCGCCTCCGCGAGAATCCGCGCGGCTTCCTGCGGGGCGTGAAAGCCCATCGAGTTTTCCGCCGAGATGAAATCGAGCCGGAACTGGGCCTTGCGCTGTAGCTGCCTCGCGGGGGCCAGATTCCGTTCGGTCGCCCCACGCCGTTTGGCGGCGAGGAGCGCGTCCAACAGGGCGACCAGCGCCGTCTCCGCGCGGTCGAGCAGGTCTTGGGTGCGCCCCTGGATCGCTTCCGCGCGCGCAAGCATCTCCGCCTCGGAAAAATGATGGCACTGCAGGCAGGCGCGCGAGACGTTCAGCAGGGGCGAGCGGATGTGGTGGTCGGTCACCTTTGCGGCGCCTTCCCGCTTGTACGGCATGTGGCAGTCGGCGCACGCCACCCCGCTGCGCGCGTGCACCCCCTGGCTCCACATCTCGAATTCCGGGTGCTGGGCTTTCAAGACCGGCGCACCGGTCTCCGCATGCGTCCAGTCGGTGTGGCCGACCTCGTCATAATAGGCTTCGATCTGCTCGACCTTCAGCCCCTTATGCCAGGGATACGTCAACAATTTTTCCTTGCCTTTGAAGTAGTACTCGACGTGGCATTGGCCGCACACGAACGTCCGCATCTCCTGGCGGGTCGCCATGGTGTTCGGATCATAGTTAGGAATCCCCTCCGCTGCCTTCACCAACTTGATGGCATTGAGGAATCCCGGGCGGGTGACGCGCAGCTGCATCGTCACCGGATCATGGCAATCGATGCAGGCGATCGGGTGCTCGACATGCTTCCAGGCGTCCTCGAGCGGCATCGCGTTCACCTTCTCGAAGCCGGTCTGCACATCCCCGCCACCGACGGTTTCATAAACGCGCCGCATGCCGCCGGCATGGCACTGGAGGCAGGCGCCTGGCTGCTTGAACTGCTTCGTCCGCAGCGTCTGCTTCTGGTCCTCCAGCGAATACGCGTGTCCGCGCTCCTCGCGGTAATCCACGCCGAAGGCGTAGCCAGCGAAGATGCGCCGCCAGACCGGGTCCTCATCGAGCTTGGAAACATTCTCGCTGCCGCCGTAGCGCGTGCGCTGCGTGTCGACGGTGCGCTTGTACCCGTCATATTCGCGGGGAAAATTCCTGCCCCATTCGGCCGGATCGACGGTCTCCTCTGACAGCTCCACGAGTTGGACGTAGGTCTGGCGCGCCTCGTGCTTGCGCTCGCGGATGTTCATCAGCAGCGCCACCACCGCCGCCGTCAACGCTGCCGTCACGACCATCGCCACCCCATAGGCCACCCAGTGTCGTCTCATCTCTGATCTGTCCCGCCTCGCGTGTCGCCTGTCGCTTGTCGCCTGTCGCTAATCGAGAGCTAGATGCCCCACCGACCGATGACAGTCGGTGCAGCGCGCCGTGCCCTCCTCGACGTCGCGGTGACCGGCGATGTCCTGGACCGCCGCACGATGGCACTCGACGCAGTTATGCTGCAGCGCCAGGAGATTGCTACGCCGGATGCGGATCGGCTCGCGGAAGTTCTGCAGCGTGAATTTCTTGGAATGGTTCCAGCCGTTGTCCATCTTCACCAGGTATTTCTCCGGGAAGGCATGCGGCACATGGCAGTCGTTGCAGGTCGCCCCCGTCTGATGGCTGGAGCGTGCCCAGGAGTCGTAGTGCTCGCGCATGACGTGGCAGTTCATGCAGGCCTTCGGGTTGTTGCTCAGGTAGGACAAGCCTTCGGCGTATCGAAAGGTGTACGTGCCAACCCCGACCAAGGCCCCGACCATCACGCACAACGCCCACGGCAGCCAGCGTGTCGCCTGTCCCATCGGGTGTTAATTGTACCACCGTCAGCGGGTTGGCGACACGGGTGAGGTGATGCGCAACCGGCGCTTGGCGTCTTCGTGCAGGCGTTCAAACGTGCCCGCGGCCGCCGGCCGCATGACGTAGGGCGCGATGAAGACGAGCCAGCTCATCCCCCCCGCCATCCACGCGATCGACGCCCCGGCCAATAAGGGGAAATAGTGCGAGGGCATGACGTCGGCCAGGACGCGAGCGGCCGTCGCCACGCCGAGGGCCGCCGCCACCACCCACAAGGCCCACATGGGCCGCTGCAACCGTTGACCCTCGCCTGCGTGACTTAAGGCAACCATCGTGCCGACTGCAAAGGCCATCAAACTGAAGCCTCCCACAAACGTCAGGTGGAGCATCGCGATCCGATACCGAGGCCAGAGTCCCGCGCCCCAAAGACCTGCCACGACCATCCAGAGTGAGATCCAGAGCAACCGCGCGTAGAGCGCCCTCACGCGAGGCGGTTGATGCAGGGGCACCGACCACTCCCACATGGCCGTCACCACCGCAGCCCGCAGGAGATAGGCCATCCGCATCCACCCCAGACCCTCCAGCGCGAAGCTTAAGAGGAAGGCGCCGGCGCTGAAGAGATGGAGGCCGATGCGCCGTCGACGCATCCGACGGATCTGCTCAGCCGTCAACCCGTGAGGCATCACCAGCGGCATCTCACGCCCGAGCAATCGCGGCGCCATGAATCCCGCGATACCCACGACCACCGCCAGCAGAAATCCCTGATGGGCAAGCGGCGGCGCGGCGGCGATGACCCAGACGGGCGCATCGCCCCGCAGACCCCACAGCGTCAGAAGGCTTCCGAGGATCCCGCACGTCACGCCGACGGGAACCCAGAGAAATTCCGTCGGAGGCGACACGGTCACCTGCCGGTTGGCGAAACGACGCGCCGCAAACACCAAGAGCGTCGCCAGCAACCCGATCCAACAGACCAACGCTCTGGCCCACCACCCCAGGGACAGGCTCAGCACCTGGCCGATGAGCAGGCCGAGCACCGTCAGGACTTCACCGCTCGTGGCTGGATGAGAGGACGAAAACCTCGGCATGGCCGTCATCAGAAACCCGGCGACGAAGCTGAAGAGGTACGCGCCAAGCTGCACGCGGGCGTGGAAGGTGTGGGAGGCCGTCCCTCCCATCGCATACCCCACCCAGTGCCCGACCCCGAGGAGCCCGAAGAGGACCCCGAGGGGAAAGAACAGCCGGTACGGCTCACGTCGCAGGTCGGACCACGAAATCATGAAGACGCAACGGCGTGGAGGGACGTAGGTACGTAGGCGCAGGAGGGATCTTCGGCGAGGTAGTCGCCGGTGAGCGCATAGGCTCTGGCGCGGGAGCCCCCGCAGATCATCCGGAACTCGCAGCACCCGCAGCGGCCCTTCAGCAGGGCCGGGTCGCGAAGCTGGCGCATCAGCGGAGCCTCGCGATAGAGCTGGGCCAGCGGCGAGCGCCGGATGTTGCCGACGGAGAGCGGGAGAAATCCGCTGGGGCACACCTCGCCGACCGAGGAAATGAACACATGGCCCTTGCCGGCGTTGACCACCTGGGGAGAGATCCCAATCGGCCCGTGGCCGTTCTTTGAAGGAGGCGCCATGCCCTCGGCACATTGCCGCTGTAGCACGTACCGACGGTAATGCATCCCTTCGGTCACTTTAACGATGAACGGCGCCCTCCGGGACAGCTCGTAGAGCTTGGCGAAGACCTCCTCATGCTGCGAGGCGGTCAACGCGGGCACAGCACTCCCTCGGCCCACCGGTACTAGAAAAAACACCTCCCAGAACACAATCCCCAGGCGTTGAACGAGGGCGATCAGCCCCTCGAGGTCGTTGAGGTTCATGGCGCTGAGGACGGTGTTGAGCTGCAGCGGCAACGAGGCGCGATGCGCCCAGCCGGCTGCCTCCATCACTTTCGCAAACGCCCCCGCCACACCTCGGAACCGATCATGGGCTTCGGCCGTGCTGAAGTCAAGGCTCAGCGCCATCTGATCCAACCCGGCGGCCGTCAGGTCGCGGACCACATCCTCGGTCAGGCGCGGGGTCGCGGCGGGAATCGTCCCCATGCGCAGCCCGCGCTGCTTGCCGTGCCGGATCAGCGTCAGCAGATCCTGCCGCTTGAGCGGATCGCCCCCGCTGAGCACACAGATGGCTGCGCCTAAGTCGGCGATCTGATCGAGCAGCGCCGTCCCTTCGCTCGTCGTCAGCTCTCCGGGCAACGCAGCCGGCTGGGCTTCGGCGCGACAGTGCACGCATGCCAAGTCACAGGCCTGCGTGGTCTCCCAGATCACGATGAAGGGAGTCTGTGAAAAGTCCATCTCCGAGGCGTCAGACACTTTTTGGCGATTGCGTGTCTGACACGTGCGCGAAGGGCCAGGTGCCGCCGTCGGTCGTAAAAGCGCACTCCTGCTCGAAGCAGGCTTTGTCTTTATCCAGGCAGTTGACGATCCGCCAGGACCCGTCCGCCTGTTTGGTGAGAATCGCCCACACCTCCTTCTTCACGAAGGGACACTGCCGAGGCAGGTACTTCATCTCAGGCCGGTCGGTCATCCCCTCACCTGTGCCGCCACCCAGTGGATGGGAACCGCAGGAAACTTCCAGTGCGGCCGGCACCCCAACATGGACGCATTGGTTTCGTAAAACGTCGGCGGTTCGTACGTCCAGCCGGCCTTCAGGCGACGGGCTTCCTGCCGAAGCTTCGACCAGACGATCCGGCCGGCCAACGGCGCGACCAACCTCGCTTTCAGCCCGACCTCCCGTTTCATGTCGTCCAACAACGTCGTGAGTTTGCGGAACACCAGCGGGTTGCGCTCGCGGAACCACTGGCGGGCGGCCCACAGCGACGCCGGGAACGTCACCGTCAAATCCCTCGCCTCCCACGCAAAGCGGTTCCGAATGCGCGCATCCGCGTGATTCTTGTAGCGTTTCCATCCGGCCAGGACGGTGCGCGCGATCCGTAGGACGCTCGGGCCGTTCACCTCGAAATCCCGCCGGAACGCCTTGAGGATGAACTCGGTCTCCTGACCCCGCTTGATGTGTGGATGGCGGTGCCGGAAGATAAATTGCCCGTGGACATCTCCTTCCTGATATTCGCTGGGATCTTTGAGCGTCTGGTTGGCCAGATGCTCCGCGTAGAGCTGGGTGCCGGGGATGGGGGTATAGAGCATGAACTGGTGAAAGTCGCTGGCATGGCTGACCGCGTACTCGATGGCCTCGTCGATGTTGTCCGGGGTGTGCTCCTCGAGGCCGATGATGCTGGAGCCGAGGACCCGGATCCCATGTGACTGGAGGCTGCGCACCAGCTCACGGGTATCAATGCCTTGCAGCTTGACGTACCGGCTGTTCTTGCCTTCCAGCCCCATCCAGATCCACGAGATGCCCAGCCGCACCAGTTGTTCGATGGGGTAGGATCGCACCACGTGCGCCGAGCTGAAGACATACAACGACCACGACTTGCCGTGCTCCTCGATCAGCTCCAAGAGCCGCAGGGCGCGCTTTTTGTGCAGCAGGAAGTTCTCATCCATGACAAAAAAGGACCGGATCCCCATCCCCCGCTCGATCCCGCACATGACCTGGAACAGCTCATCGCCGGTCTCATAGAAATTGATGAACTTGCCCCTCCCCCCGAACATCGCGGAGGTGGCGCAAAAATTGCAGCCCATCGGGCAGCCGACGGAAGGGAGCAGGGCGGCGGCCACGTTACGCCCGCTGTTTCCCGCCTGGAACCCCATCACCCGCGTGCCGATGGCGGAGGAGATCAGCGGATGGCGGATCGGCTGGGTGGGGTCCTCGCCCAGGAATTGCCGAAACCACCGTATGCCTTCCCCCGGCACGACGTAGTCCGCGTTGATATGCTCCTTGAGCCCCGGGGCGTTGGCGACATGGCCGCCCACGACGATGGTGGCGCGAGGCAGATGTTCCCGCACCAGGCTGCACATCTTCTTGACCTTCTCGACATTCGTCAGAATCGAGCTGATCCCCACGATGTCATACTCATAGCTTGTCAGCTCGCTGATAAAACGCTCCAGCGTCGGAAAATCCAGCAGGGTGCAGGGCGCGCTGATATTCGTCTGGATCAGCATGATGCCCCAGGAGCGGTGGAACATGCGCAGGGAAAACGGCCCCTCCGCGCGCGTGACCTGGTTCTGATACAGTTCCATCGGATTGATCGCACGGCTGCCGTACTCATCGTCTTTGGCGTACGGTCCGAAGACGCTGGTCAGCAAGATCTTGGCGCGCGAGCCCAGGGGATGGACCGGCGGCGCCTGGCGCGTTGCTTCAGTCGCGATGCTCATCCCCCCTCCTGTGCGTACCCGCTCATGAGGCCACCATCCGCGCAAACAGGCGGGTGATGAGGCGGGAGAAAAACAACGTGGCGAACGTGGTGAACAACGCCACCTCCTGCGCGACGTTGAACAGCAGCCCGCTGACATCCAGGTCGTGGAGGCGCCCGCGCTTCCACTGGACCAGGCACCGCTTCCAAAACCGGTGCAGCGGCCGCCGCGACCAGGTCAGCGAGTGGGACCAGGGATTCACGCGACGCAGCCAGAGGCTCAGGCGCGTCGGGATCGCGGGGGCCTGCGGCCGGAACCGCGGCATCCGCCGCTGCAGCGCGGCGGCGACCCGCCCGTAGGCGCGCTGGACGTCGGCAATGCGCAGCCGGCGCCATCCCCTGACGCTGGACGGAATCCGCCGCAGCTCTTCGATGACGCCCAGCTCCAGGCGCGATCGCGCGCGCGTTTGGAGCCACACTTCCTCCATCTCCAGCGCCAGGCGCGGCCACAGCCGGGCATAGCGCCAGAAGTCGCGCATCCGCCGCTGCAGGTACGCCCAGCGGCTTTCCAGCGGCAGGCCTGGGCGGCGATCGCGCCGCGCCTTGAGGCGCACGAACCCGTGCACCATGGGATGCCCCTGCTCGACCATGATCGAGTGCTTGCACCAAATGAAATTGCCGAAGACCGGCCAATAATTCTCGCGGCGCACCCGCCGCAAAATCCGCTGCATGTTTTCGACGCTGTAAAACGTCTTCCAGGCGCTCTCGTAAGCCCGCGTCCATTCGTCCCGCGACATCCGGGGATGGGCCACCGTGGCGCGGAAGGAATCATAGCGGTTCAGATCAGGGTCCAAGGGCTCGCCGCGCTGCAGCAGCTGCAGATGGTCCTGCGAGCCGGGTAGTGGCGTGAGCATGAAAAACGAGGCCTGTTCAGGCCCCAGCTCCTCGACCAGGCGCCGGATATCTGCGGCCACCGACGCAGGCTCGTCGAATGGAAACCCGATAATGTACGCGACATGGGTGTTGATGCCGGAGGCCCGGTAGGCCTCGATCAGCGCGCGGAACTCCGCGGTCCGGTTCTGGCGCTTGCCGGCGGCTTCCAGGTTAGCGGGATTGAGGCTCTCCAGGCCGATGAACACCTGCGAGCAGCCGGCCGCCTTGGCCTTGGCGATGAAATTCGGCAGCTTGTACGACTGGGTGTCCGCCTGGATCATGAACGTGATGCGCAGGCCCTCGCGGCGCAGTCCCATCAGCCCGTCGAGGATGGCCTCCCAGTGCTTGTTGCGGCAGAAATTGTCGTCGGTGAAGAAATAGTAGGAAATCCCGCGGCGGTAGTTGTCCCGGACCCACTCCAGCAGCCGCGTCACGTCCCGGAAGCGCATGCTCCGGCCCTGCACGTTGATGACCGTGCAGAACGAGCAGCTGAACGGGCAGCCCCGCCCGCAATCCAGCATGCCGAAATTCGGCGCGACGAACCGCCGCAGATGCCGGGGGCTGATCTTCGGCAGCGGGGCGTGCTGCAGCGGCGGCGGTTCCAAAAGGAAGTTGTACACCGGCTGCAGCGTCCCGGCCAGGGCGTCGGCCAGCACGCGCTCCCACCGGCCTTCGATCTCCCCGGCCACGAGGCTGACGCCGGCCTCCAGCAAGCGCTGGAGCTCCGGCGGTGTCTCCGGCTGCATGGCCAATGACCCGCTGACATGGAATCCCCCGACGAGCACCGCCACGCCGCCGGCGCGCAGCGCCAGCGCCAAGTCGCCGGCCCGCACGAACTGGTTGGATTGTACGCCGACCAGGCAGGCGATGACGCGCGTGGAGCGCCGGCGGCTGCGGCGCACGATGGCCGACACGTCGACGCGCTGCACCGACTCATCCACGAGCTCGATCCGCCACCGCAGGCGGCGGCCCAGCACGCCCCGCTGCCGGACGTCCTCGGTCAGGCCGTGGAGGCACGCCAGCGTATTGCTCGGCAGCACGCCGCGCCAATGCCGGATCACATAGCCCTGGTCGTCGTATTTGGAGGGTTTGATCAAATAGATGACGAGGCGGTCGGTCATCCCTTCACCACCGCGATTTCCTCGTCGGTCAGGTAACAAGCCGGGTCCGCCGCCCACGGGTCTCCGGTGGCTTGCAGCGCGCGGACGCGGAACGACCCGCCGCACATCGCCTGCCACCGGCACGACGCGCAGCGGCCCGTGAGCAGGGGCAGCCGGTTGCGCAACCCGCGCAAGATCGCATCGTCGTTGGACGTCCAGATCTCGCTGAAGGGGCGTTCGCGCACGTTGCCAAGCCGGTGCGTCTGCCAGAACTGATCGGGGTGGACGTCCCCGACGGCATCGATGTTGGCGATCCCGATGCCGGAGGAATTGGCCCCGCCGCCGTTCCATTCGATCAGGCGCCGCGTCGCCTCGGCCCGCGCGGAATCCTCCGCCAGGAGCTTGCGATAGAGGTAGACGCCGTCGACGTGATTGTCGACGGTCAGCACCTCAACCGAGAGATTCCGCTCGCGCAGGCGGCGGGTCCACGCGCAGATTTGATCCAGGGCCTGCCGCGTCTCCTCATGGGTCAGGTCGTCGTGCGCCAGACGAGCCCCCCGCCCCGAGTACACCAAGTGGTAGAAGCAAACGCGGTGGATGCCCTCCCGCTCGACGAGCTCGAAAATGTTGGGCAGGGCCTCGAAGTTGCGACGGGTCATGGTGAACCTTAAACCCACCTTCTGCCCCACGGTCTGCAGATGGCGCACGCCCGCCAGCGCCGCGTCGAACGCGCCGCGCCGTCCCCGGAACCGGTCGTTGAGGGCCCCAAGCCCGTCGAACGAAATGCCCACGTACGAAAATCCCGTCTGCTTGATGCGCTCGGCCGTTGTGCGGTCAATCAAGGTGCCGTTCGTCGAGAGGGTCAATCGCAATCCCAGCCGTCGGGCCGAGCCCGCCAGCTCAAAGAGGTGTGGATGGTAGAGCGGCTCGCCGCCAGAGAGCAAGAGCGCGGGGATCTGAAAGCGCGCGAGATCCTCCAGCATACGGTTCGCGTCATCGACCGTCAGTTCGCCGGGATAGTCGCGATCGGCCGAGTTGGAATAGCAGTGCACGCAGTGGAGATTGCAGCGCTTTCAGATC
>Ga0209343_10007899_pt1 | contig 12463 bp, 14 predicted proteins | sample RifCSPlowO2_02_FD_184026 | JGI IMG/M metagenome (GOLD analysis project Ga0209343, IMG submission 184026) | Groundwater microbial communities from Rifle, Colorado - Rifle CSP2_plank lowO2_0.2 (SPAdes) (version 2) | ecosystem: Environmental > Aquatic > Deep subsurface > Groundwater | place... | reverse complement strand
CGTCCCGGAAGTCCTGAACCTTGAAATCTTGAGGACTTGCTCCTCTTGAATACTTGAGCCTTCGGCGCGATTTTTTTTCGCAGCGCCGGAGGCTCATTTTCTTTTATAAAGATACTTGATACAATTTTATTGTCTGCTAATGCAGGTGCGGTCACGGCTTCACCTCGCGGACGCCTCTCTTTTGAGGATTGCCAGAATACCGTCGTTTACGGATTACGGTAGCGTGCGATAAAAAGTAGAGATTGAACTTCTTGCCTGTCTTTAGTGGAGGTTCTGTTTAAAAGCAGATGCTCCCGAATAAAATTCAGAGTTGAGAGGATATAGACCGCAAGATAGTAAGCCTCAAGACTCAGTGACTTGGATGGAGACAGGCATCATGCGTTCTCTTTGGCCAACGCTGGCAACGTCTCGTGTGTCGGCAACTTCAACGAGAACGGCCTCAACGTCAACAACTGGAACGGCAATCGCAACGACAACGTTGGCGTGGGTGCGTCCCGGAACTTCTTTCTCTCTTACGAGAAATATCCTCCATCTGGAGGATATTTCTTTAGCGATCGCGAGTCGACCTAATCCACCCGCCAAACATTCTACCTATTTCATCTATATTCTGTTCCAATTGAATATATTTCTTGTCATCCAAAATTTTCGTATCCTTACAAAGTCGGATAAGTACTCTAAGAAAGTTAAGTTTAATGCTACCCTTTTGAAGAATAGGCAACTTTTCCAACTTAGAAAGTTGGCTTGCCGCTACAACATTCTCAAGAACTTCGAGAATGAGGTTTTCACAGCGTAACCAAATAGCAAATTTGTCCTGTCTCGGCACCCCATTACGCAGACTGTAAAAGTCCTTATATAAGTCATATGACTTCTTAAAAATTGGTATATCTAAGTCTTCCATATTATGAAAATTTATAAAAATGTATTTGAAAAGTTAATTTCATTGGAGAATCTTTTCGCTGCCTGGGACGCCTTCAAAAGTGACAAAAGCAATCGGTACGACGTACAAGTTTTTGAGCGTAAACTGGAAGAGAATATTTTTGAATTGCATCGCGATCTGCAAGCTAAAAAATATAAACACGGAGCCTATACTGGCTTTTGGATTCGCGATCCAAAACCTCGACATATTCACAAAGCTACGGTTCGAGATCGAGTATTGCATCACGCAATTTTTAAAATCTTGAATCCCATCTTTGAACCAACATTTATAGCCCAATCTTTTTCTTGTCGTGTAGGCAAAGGAACCCACAAAGGGATTAGGGAGCTCAAAGAAATTGCTAACAAAATTGGTAGGAATGGACATAAAAATGTGTTTGCCTTAAAGTGTGATGTTAAAAAGTTTTTTGATTCGATAGATCATGATGTTTTAATCAAAATCCTTGGTAGGAAAATTGGGGATAGCGATGCAATGTGGCTATTATCTGAAATTGTAAAAAGTTTTATTTCCAAAGATGCTAACATTTTTGAGCATAAAGGCGTGCCGATCGGAAATCTCACCTCCCAGCTCTTCGCGAACGTCTACATGAACGAATTTGACCAGTTTATGAAACATGATATTCGGGTAAAACATTACTTAAGGTATACTGATGACTTTGTAGTTGTTTCGGACAATAAAGAATATTTGGGAGAACTTATTCCGCTTATCAGTAATTTTCTGAGAGAAAAGCTTGCCCTTAGCCTGCATCCGAATAAAGTTACAATCCGTAAATTTCATCAAGGCATAGACTTCTTGGGATATGTTATCTTGCCACACTACAGACAGCTTAGAACTAAGACCAAGAAGCGTATATTCAACAAAATCTTTCGCCGTGTTCTTGAAAAAAAGCAGGGTCTTATTTCTGATGAAACTCTCAAACAATCACTGCAATCCTATCTTGGCGTCTTGGGCCATGCTAACTCATATAAACTGTCCCAAGAATTAATAAACCAATTCTGGTTCTGGTTAACCGAAAAATAAAAAACCGTTTATCACGGCCTGTATAGCAAAACCAAACAAACTCTTAAAATTTAGGTTGGTTGGTTGGTTGGTTGGTTGGTTGGTTGGTTGGTTGGTTGGTTGGTTGGTTGGTTAAATTCCATTATAATAATCATAGCAGATTATAGTAAAATTGTCTAAAAACTTATAATATTATATCCTTAGCTATATGATTAGAATTCTTTCTGGAATAAGGCCTTCCGGTAAACTCCACTTAGGCAACTACCTGGGCGCTATAAAAAACTGGATAGAACTGCAAAATAGTCCCGACATAGAAAGGGCCGTTTTTGCTGTTGTGGACTACCACGGCATCACTACACCTTTTGACCCAAAAACCTACCGCCAGCAAGTCATGGATGCGGTTTTGGACTATCTGGCCGCCGGTATTAATCCTGAAAAATCTTTGCTTATACGCCAGTCAAAAATTCCACAACACACAGAGCTTGCCTGGATTTTTAATACAATCACTCCTGTAAGCTGGCTCGATCGTCTGCCCACCTACAAAGAAAAGATTGAGCAAACGCATGGCAAATATACTCATATGGGAATCTTGGATTATCCAGTACTGATGGCGGCTGACATTTTAATCTACAAATCAAACCTCATACCCGTCGGTGACGACCAGCTCCCCCACATTGACCTTACCAATGAAATAGCCAAAAAATTCAACCATCTTTTTGGCGAAACCTTCCAGGCGGTCAAACCACACCTTACTGAAGGCGCCCGGATCATGTCACTACAAGATCCAATCAAAAAAATGTCCAAAACCGGTGACGAGGGCATCGCTTTATCTGATGCCCCAGATGTCGTCAGAGAAAAAATTAAAAAGGCGGTTACCGACTCGGGCAAAGAAATAAAATTTGATGAAGACAAAAAACCGGCAATCTCCAATTTGCTGACAATTTATCAACTGCTTTCAGGTAGAGCGGTAGAGGAAATTGAAAAAGACTATGAGAGCAAAACTTATGCCGACTTCAAAAACGACCTAGCCGAAGTCGTTGTACATTTCCTAAAGCCTTTTCAAAAAAAATATAGTGAACTCAAGGACAACATGGACTATGTTGAGAAGGTATTGACGGAGTCAGAAGAAAAAGCTAGAATAATCACTAGCAGTACCTTGAAAGAAGTCAAAGAAAAAATAGGTTTATAGGGAGAAAAGAGTGTCAGAACCAATTTTTGTGTTTAATGTGTTAAATTTAATTGCGACTGTTTCAGACCTTAACAAAAAATTTAACGAACAAGAAGAAGGATTTATAGAACTTCGGAAAACCATTGATATCCTGGAAGATAAGCTTAAAGCGAAAAAAAGTTTAGAAATTATGGCAATGGCGAAAGCTTTTGCTCCAGTAGTTGAAAACCTTGCGGGTTACCCCGAACCGATGATAGCGGTGAAAGAATTTGGTGGTCTGGAATTCCTGGAATTCAAAGTAGGTTTAAAATGCAAAGCTGTGTTTTTGGGAGTAGTTTTTTGGGATCCCAAACAAAACGATACTTGTTTTGCCCTGTTTTTATCCAAAAACCACCTGTCAATTCTCCGCCAGAATGGTTCTGTCTTTGACAACCAACCCGTCAACAGTTTGATGGACAAAGACGGTTCTTTGTATATTACCCTATCCAGAAATCCCATATATAGCATACGCAAAATACACGAAAGACTATATGCCGAATTACACACGGCCAAAAAAAAGCTGGGCAGGTTTTTGACGGAAGCGGAAACAGGAAAAAAAGCTCTGGAAATAAAACAAAAAAAGCTCGAAGAAAAGCTTAAAGAAGTTTAATAATCCTCTTAGTTTCTTTCGGTCCCTTGACCGCGACACACTCTACACCGATTTTAAGAGCGGCATAGTCATTGCCGCCGGGGAAAAGAGCATCGCCGACAAACAGCATCTCGCTGAATTTAATTCCGAGATGCTTTTTTATTTGATTCAAACCGTAGGCCTTGTCTATCCCCTTCTTGGTAACATCAATTGAAGTATAGCCCGCCGCGCTGACTTCCAGGTCAGGCAACTTTTTTTGAAGCATCTTTGCCAGCTTTAACTTGAGTTTGGTATTTTTGTCCCGCCATTCTTTTTTCATTTCAACCCCTTTTTTACCCAAAACCTTAACCAAATCTTGGCCAAAAACAGAAAAGGTGACTTGTGAACCCCTGTCTTCAATAGCCTCTCCATAAGTCTTATCAGGATGCTTATAGTTTACCTCCTTGAAAACCTCTTCAAAAGCTTTCTTGATTCTAACTCGTGTTTCTTCTGGAAGCTCCCTAGAATATACTTTTCTCCAACCATTCTTGTAACGGTAAAAGGACGAGGCCGAAGTTGGAAATATAAAAAGTTTTTTGAGAAGTTTATCAGACAGTTTTAGTTTGCTTAAAAAAATTTCTTTAAAAACTTCGTATTTTCCTCCGCCGATAACCGCAACCGTTTTTTTCTCCAAAAGCTTGTCCAAAAGTCCGGCCATTTCGGCATCAACTGCCGACTTGGTTTCAACCAGCGTGCCGTCCAAATCAAAAACAATCAGTTTTTTACTTTTAATATTTTCTTTTAAACTACTTGTGAGTTTAGTCATAATTTTGCTATTATCCTAACATGTTATCTATCGGTATTGTAGGTCTGCCTAATGTCGGTAAATCTACCCTCTTTAAGGCATTGACCAAAAAACAAATAGACATCTCCAACTACCCGTTCACAACCATTGACCCAAATGTGGGGATAGTTGAGGTGCCAGATGAAAGACTGAAAATACTGGCCGAACTTTCTCATTCAAAAAAAATCGTTCCCACAACAATTGAGTTTATTGATATCGCCGGTCTTATTAAAGGCGCCGCCGAAGGAGAGGGTCTGGGCAATAAATTTTTATCAAACATCAGGGAAGTTGATGCTATCGCCCATGTGGTCAGGGTCTTTGAAGACAAAAACATCACTCACGTGCACAGTAAAGTAGATCCAATTCATGACATAGAAGTTATCAAGACGGAACTTGAACTGGCCGACTTGGAGTCCAAAGAAAAACGAGAAGCTAAAAAAAATAAGAACGAGGAATTGCCGGAGCTGGAACTGCTTACCCAAAAAAAAGTGATCTATATTCTTAACGCTTCAGAAGAGCAGGTCAAAAACCATTGGCAACCGGAGCCGGAACTGGTTAAGGCTATGGGCGAATCGCAACACGTAGTCTTATCAGCCAACTTTGAACTGCTGTTGTCCGAAGCTTCTGCCGAAGAAATGGCCCTATACCTTAAGGAAGTCTCTCTGAAACGCTCTGGTTTAGATGAGCTCATAACCAAAAGCTATAAACTTTTAGAATTAATCACTTTTTTAACCACGGGCGAAGACGAGACCCGGGCTTGGACCGCACCCAGAAATACTCCCATCCCCAAAGCCTCCAGAGCTATACACACAGACTTTGAAAAACTCTTTATTCGGGCAGAGGTTATTAATTGGCAAAAGTTAGTGGAAGCCGGCTCCTGGGGCAAGGCCAGAGAAAGCGGCACTCTCAAATTAGTCGGCAGGGACTATATTGTTGAAGACGGCGATGTTGTTGAAATTAAAATTTAAAACCTGCTTGGTTTAAGCAGGTTCTTTAGTTTCTTTTAAAACACGGTCTTTGTAAGAAGCCGGCGGATCTAAACTAAGCAGATAAGCAGTCGTCAGAAACCCCGCCAACTGAAGCATATCCAAACCACCTTCCTGCCAACGTATATATTTACCAAGAGAGAAAATAAATACAGCGTCAGCAAAAACCCTGCATAAAAACAGTCCTCGGCGGCGCTCCCTTATAGCCGTGTCACTAGCCTCATCTCTAATTTCGCGTTGAGCCTTAACTTCGCAAAAATATATGGAGTAAAAAAGAAAAACACTAACCAGCGCCACCGCACTGATAGGCAAGCCGACAGCGATATCAATCAGGCTCCAGACCAGCACCACTGTCTTGGCAAGAAAAAAGTTATCCTTATCTGTCAGGCTATGAAATTTCTTGGCCGAAGCATCAAACAATTTTAGCAACTGGTTATCAAGCCAATTTATGGGGTTCATTTCAAACCTCTTTTGTTTTCAAGGTATAATTGACTTTCAAATTATTGTTTGTTAGCATACTACAATACCAAAAAAAAATGGAAGACACCCAGCAAAAAAACAATAATTACGAGCTCGGTTTTCACCTTGTGCCTGAACTAGAGGAAAGCGCAACTGCGGGAAAGTTAAAGGAAATAGAAGATGTAATTTCCCGACTTGGCGGCACTATTTTAAATTCCCGAGAACCTAAGAAACAAAGACTTTCTTATCCGCTCAACCACAAGCGCTTTTCTTTCTTTGGAGTTGTTGAATTTAAATCGCCAACGGAAGCGATTAAGCCATTGGAAAATCAGCTTAAACTCAATGACTCTTTGCTTAGATTTCTAATACTTAAAGTCAAAGAAAATCAGAGAGTTTTAAGAAGCATCAAAGAAACTTCCTCAAGACCTAGAATCAGAACCCACACACCCCCAGCACCTGACCAGAAACCGAAAGAGGAAGTTAAGCCCGAAGAAATTGAAAAACAAATTGAAGACGTTATAACAAAGCTTTAAAATAATTAATTTAATCCCGATATTGCAATTTGCCGAGTTTTCACACTGTTTGCTGGGATAAAGTCAAAAGGGACTTTGCCAAAGGCGGAGTGTGTCAAAGACAAGTTCGATATCGGCATTGGGACGATGAACTTAAACCGAGTTATATTAGTGGGCCGTTTGGCAGCTGACCCGGAAAGCCGAACCACCGCCACAGGACAAGAAGTTGTCAGCATGAGAGTCGCAACAAACAGAGTCTGGACGAACCAGTCAGGACAAAAACAAGAGCAGGTTGAATTTCACAGCATCACTTTGTGGGGCAGACTGGCTCAAATTGCCAGCCAATATTTAAAAAAGGGCGGACTGGTAATGATTGAAGGCAGATTACAGACGCGATCTTGGACCGGACAGGACAATTTAAAACGCTACAGAACAGAAGTAGTTGCCGAAAATATACAGCTGGGTCCGCGCACGGCAAACGAATCCGGCTCAAGAAGCTTTGGTAACAGCAATGGTTACTCTCAAAACTCCAGCCCGATGTCCCAGAAATTCACCTCACAAAAACCGGCAATAACGGCCAAAGAAATTGAAGACGAAGAAATACCGGTCATCAACGAAAACGAACCGATCAACGAGCCGATTATTTCCGACAGTGAAATTGAAGAAGCAGAAGTAGATCTTAAAGATATTCCTTTTTAATTATGTGTATTTGCTGTCAGGAAAAAATAAATACGATTGATTACAAAGACGCACGTTTGTTGCGCAAATTTACTACGGGTCAGTTCAAGGTTATTTCGGGCAAAAGAACCGGTTTGTGCCCCAAGCACCAGCGCCAAATCGCCGCCGCCGTCAAGCACGCCCGCTTCATGGCTCTGATGCCGTACACCCGTTCTCAAACAAGAAAGTAATCAGTAAGTTTTAGAAGTTCTACGCTCCAAAGAAAAAACCAAAATAACTCTCTCTGTTATTTTAACTTTGTAAAAAACCCTATATGCCCCGACTCGCCGTCGCCACACATTTATTTCGCCTTTCATTTTCTGTATGTCTCCAAAGTAAGGATCTACAGGCAAAAGCCTGATAACTTCTAAAATTACCTCGGCATAATGCCGAGGTAATTTTTTGAGAGTCTTAAAAACACTAGGGTCAATTTGTAAATCCCAATTTTCGGACAAGAGTATTTAAAGACAAGGTTTTACCTGATTTAAGATTTTTTTCAGCCCTTAGCAAAGCTTTTTTTTGGGTCGGCGTTGGTTTGAATTCTTTTATGGCTTTTGTTTTTAGCAACCTTTCGTATTCGCGTCTAGGAACAAGAACCAACTCTTCTCCGGCCATTTTTTTGGGAATAATAACTGTAGTCATAATTAGATATTAACAAATTTTATTTTGTTTTACAAGTTTATAAAAATAGTGAAGCCCTGAACCATACAGTTCAGGGCTTTTTGTTTTCAAGAGTCAAAACTCCAACTTATATTATACCCCAAAAGTAGGCGCTTGCGCAATACCTAAAAGCCCTTGTTTTACAAGGGCTTTTAGGGTGCCAAAATATATTAAAGCGTAGTCTCCGCCCTCCCCGGAACGTCCCGCAGACGAGAAGAGTCTCAAAAGATGGCTGGGCTAGCATTGCTTTTTGAGGCTCTGTGGGCTGTGGATTGCTCGCGAGTCACTATTTTCAGCCCATTCGCCAAGGCGAATAAGATGAAAAAGTGACGAGCTGGTCGGAAAAAGTATAATTAGTCCCTTACTTTTTCCGAATCCACAGACCACAAAGAGCGAGTTTATTCGCTGGAAAGAAACGAGCGTCCGAAAAAAGCAATGCTAGCCAGCCATCAAACTACACCTCTTTAACCGCCGCCGCTTTTCTTATACCCAAGAGAATTTCTTTTTCTACCTTAGGATTTTCTTTGAGAAACTGGCGCGAGCCCTCTATGCCCTGCCCCAGTTTTTGTTCGCCAAAATTGTACCAACTGCCGGATTTGGCAACTACTCCCAAATTTACTCCGGTGTTTACCAAGTCGGCCAAACGCGAAATGCCTTCATTGTATAAAATATCAAACTCAGCAGTTTTGAAAGGCGCCGCCACTTTGTTTTTGACTATTTTGGCTTTTGTTCGATTGCCGATAATTTTCTCGCCGGACTGTATCTGCGCCGCCCGCCTGATTTCAACTCTGACTGAAGCGTAAAATTTCAATGCCAAGCCCCCGGTTGTGGTTTCCGGATTGCCGAACATGACACCGATTTTATGCCTAATTTGGTTTATAAAAATTATCGTGGTGTTGGTTTTAGAAACAATGCCGGTAAGTTTGCGCAAAGCGTGAGACATTAAACGAGCCTGCAAACCCATATGCTGTTGATCCATCTCCCCTTCAATTTCCGCTCTAGGCGTCAGAGCCGCAACCGAGTCTATGACTATCAAACTAATGCCTCCGGAACGGACAAGTGTTTCGGCAATTTCTAAAGCCTGTTCGCCGTGATCCGGCTGTGATATCAAAAGATCTTTAACTTTTACACCAATTTTTCCGGCATACTCCGGATCCAGAGCATGTTCGGCGTCAATATAGGCCGCTACGCCGCCCATCTTCTGCATCTCGGCGACAACATGCAAAGCCAAAGTAGTTTTACCGGAACTCTCCGGTCCATAAACCTCAATAATCCTGCCCCTGGGTATGCCACCAACACCGAGAGCTAAATCCAAAGAGATTGAACCCGTGGATATGACATCCACATCAACTTTTCTAGCATCGCCCAACTTCATAATAGAGCCATCACCATATTTTTCTTGTATCTCTTTGATGGCTAGGTCAACACTTCGACTATTCTCGGTGCCGACTCCCTTGTTTAAACCGGACTCTTGTTTTTTTTCCTTTGCCATAACGTCCCAATGCCGATATTGTCTTTCTTAAAATTCCCGAGCCCCGACTTTGTCTGCGGTCCCTTCTGGTTTACCTTCGCAGACCGTGTGAAAACTCGGCAAATTGCAATATCGGGATTAAATTGATTATTTTTGCTCTTTAAATTTCTTCTTCTGTCGGCGCCTCTTCAGCTATTACAACTCCTATGGTCTGAACAACCTCTGGTTTCAACTTCGGAAGTTAAGAGATTGTCTATATTCCACGGCTTTCTTCTTCAGCCACACTTCCGTCATCCGGCTCAATGTTTCTTCCTATACTCATGTCAACATTGGAACGAGCAACGAAAACTTCTCTCGGCTTGGCACCTTCACCCGGACCAATCACACCTTTCTCTTCCAACAAGTCCAATAGCCGTGCCGCTCTAGCATAGCCTACCCGCAATCTGCGCTGGAGTAAAGAAGCCGAGGCTTTGCCCGCTTGCACAACCACATCTTTGGCATCCAAGTACATATCATCACCCATGTCTTCTCTCTCTCCGCCTCGGCTATCAGCCACCACCGCGTCAGGTTCAATGTTCAAATTACTTACTTCGGCCGTACCCTCTTCCGCCGACTGCTCCGCCTGCATCCTGATAAATTTAACGACATCTTTGACTTCTTTTTCAGAGACAAAAGCTCCTTGAATACGTCTTGGTTTTGCCGTGTCACCGGCTTGGAAAAGCATATCGCCTCTGCCCAACAATTTTTCGGCGCCAGACATGTCCAAAATAGTTCTGGAATCTATACCCGAAGCAACTTGAAAAGCAATGCGAGAGGTTATGTTGGCCTTAATTAAACCGGTTATAACTTCAACCGAAGGCCTTTGAGTGGAAACGATGAGGTGTATGCCCACCGCCCTAGCCATCTGCGCCAAACGGACGATTGCACCTTCGATATCTCTGCCATGTGAAGCCATCAGGTCAGCCAGCTCGTCTATGACTATGACCACAAAAGGCATAAGTTCAGCGTCCTTTTTGGTAGAGATCTTGGAGTTGTAAGAGAAAATATCTCTGGAACCAGCTGCCGAAAGCAACTCGTATCTTTTCTCCATTTCCCTAACCGCCCACCTCAAAGCATTGACGGCTTTTTTGGGTTCCACAATTGTCGGCGTAATCAGGTGAGGAATGCCATTATAGGCTGTAAGCTCAACACGCTTTGGGTCAATAAATATGAATTTTAAAATATCAGGAGAATGTTTATACAAAAGAGAAAGAATCACGGCATTGATACAAACCGATTTCCCGGTGCCGGTCGCTCCGGCAATTAACATATGCGGCATTTTTTCCAAACCGGCAAAAACCGGAAAACCAGCCACGTCCCTGCCCAGACCAATCGGCAAAACCGCACTGCCTTTTTTAAATTCATCGTTATCAATTAAATTTCTCAAACCGACTAAGGCAAACTTTTTATTAGGCACCTCTATACCAACAAGAGATTTGCCCGGAATAGGGGCCTCTACTCTGATTGGGTGAGCCGCCAAGGCTAAAGATAAATCCGGCTGTAAGGTGGTGATTTTGGAAAGCTTGACTCCGACCGCTGGACGCAAAGTATATTGAGTGACAGTCGGACCGATGGAAACCTCACCCATCTCTACTTCTATGTTGAAATTAGACAAAGTTCTCTTGATTATGTTGACATGAGCATTGATGTCGCCGGAGCGAGGCTGTTCGGTGTCAGTATGCAAAAGCTCCAATGGTGGCAGAGCCCAGTTGCCTGATTTGCTCATTTTCAAAACAAACTCTTTTTCCTCGTCAACAGTACTTTTTTTAACCGGCACAGTTTTAGGAGCAGGTTCATGTTTTCTTGACTCCTCTTTCATGTCCACCACTTCCGTCCCCCTTTTCACCACAACGTTGTCTTGCAATGGCATCTCTTCTTCTTTCTTTTTGAAGAGCAGGTTGGTTACGGAAATATTAAGAGCAACCAAAAGAGAGACTAGCAAAAGCAAAATTAAAACAATCAGAGAAGATGTAAAACCTAAAGCTTTAATAACCGGGAAACCTATCAGGACACCCAGATATCCGCCTTGCGCCACCCGAGCTTGAAAGTCGCCTTCGCCAATAATGAAGAACAGAGCCAAGAAAGTGAGAACAAAAAGCAGGGTACCAAAAATAGCGCTGGTATAAATTTTCCTGGAAACTGATTTTACAAAAGAGATTCCTAAAATTAAAAAGGCCAGCGGAACCAAGAACATTCCCCAGCCAAAAAGTGAGTTTGCCAAGCTGTTAAAAATATCCCCCGCCCGTCCGGCTTTATCAAAAAAAGCCAAAGTCGCCAAGATTGCCAAGCCAAAACTCAACACCCCCCAAATGCCGTTTTTGGTCTCTTGAGACAGGTCAAAAAGAGGTTTGGAGTCTGCTGTTTCAGTATTCATTCTTCTGCCGTTTTTCTTTTTAGACATAAGTACATTATAGCATATTAAAATGCTTTCAAAAAAGCAAAAACGTAAGCCTTTGAAGTCAGGCAAACAAAAAACGGGTTGTGCCGCCCGTTTTAACCAATCATACAAAACTTCAGTCTTTGATAGCCAAATTTTTTAAAGCTCCGAAAACTTTCTCGTCAAATTTCACAAAATTTTCCAATTCCACAAAAAGTTGTTCCGCTTGCTTAAGACCTACTTCCGCAAAAGCGATGTCAACAACCTGTGGGTCAACTTTCGGTAACGGTTCAACAAGTTCCCCATGGCCTTTCAAGACACCTACCTTGTAGGCCAGGTCTCTGGCATCGTAAAAATACATCACTGCCCCCGCATATTCAATCCAACAGGTCGTTTTCAGTACTCGACAACTCATACCTTCCGCAACCAACTTTTTCACTTTTTCAAAGAAAACCTTGAAAGCTTCTCCGAAGCTTTCAAGAGAACCCACATTCTCCATCGCAACTACAACATTAAATTTGAACATTTGCTCTCCTTCTTTTTTGATACTGCTTCTGAAGCATATCAATTAAAAAAGACTCTGTCAAGAGTCTCGTTATGGCTAGGGAGTGCTGGCAAACCCTGCTTTTGTAGGCTCTGTGAGCTGTGGATTGCTCGCGAGCCGCTTTTTCAGCCCATTCAGCAGAATAA
>Ga0209343_10007897_pt1 | contig 12465 bp, 7 predicted proteins | sample RifCSPlowO2_02_FD_184026 | JGI IMG/M metagenome (GOLD analysis project Ga0209343, IMG submission 184026) | Groundwater microbial communities from Rifle, Colorado - Rifle CSP2_plank lowO2_0.2 (SPAdes) (version 2) | ecosystem: Environmental > Aquatic > Deep subsurface > Groundwater | place: Rifle... | reverse complement strand
TGATGTGGCCGCCAGCATTTGGCATCAACTCAAGGCAACGCATCTGGCACCGATCGAACACCAGGTGCATCCGCGCCTGGCGCTGCCCGTGGATCGGCTGGACCACAGCCTGAGCGTCGAGCCGCCGGCCTTGATCAAGGGCTATTTGCGACTGGGCGCCAAGATTCTGGGGGCGCCCGCCTGGGACCCGGATTTCAACACGGCCGACCTCCCCATGCTGATGCGCATCAACGACTTGCCGCCGCGCTACCGCAAGCATTTTCTGGGCGCGTGATGCGAGCCATGACCATGAGCACAGCACTTTCAAAATCCAATGGCGCGTGGTCATTTTCGCGGCAAATACGGGTCGTGCTGTCGCTGGTTCTGGCGGTTGCCCTGTTGGGCTCGGCGCTGGGGGTCTGGTCTTTGCAACGGGTCGCCAACGAGACCAGCCACATGGTCGATGACGCCATGGCAACCGAGCGTCTGGCGGTGGATTTGTACCGGCATCTCGCGCTCAATGTGGCGCGCTCCAAGGCACTCGCCCTGAGTTCGGAACCCCAGGTCGGTGATGTGTTGACCCCGGAGATCAACCAGACTTCCACCGTGGTGGAGGAGTTGCTGCGTCAATTGGGCTCTCGGCTGAGCAGTCCCGACGATCAATTGATGCTCGGGCACATGTTGCAGGCCAATCGCGAATTTTTGCGGGCGCGGCAAGAATTGACACTCGCCCGCGATGGCGGTGTGACGGCCAACATTGAACAGGTGTATGCCAAGCGTTTTTCCCCGACTGCGCAGGCCTTGCTGGAAGCCGTTGCCCGGCTGCGGGATTCCCGGCAAGCCAGGATCGATGCTTCTGTCGTTGAAATCGCGGGTTTGAGCCGGTCAGCGCAATGGGGTTTGGTTCTCTTTGGCTGTGGTGCCCTGTTGCTGGGCGGCCTGCTGTCGGCGTGGCTTGTGCGGGCCATCACCCGGCCCATCCATCAGGCGGTGGATGCCGCTGACCGGGTGGCGGCGCTGGACCTGAGTGACCCCATCGACGGACATGATCGCGATGAAGGCGGCCGCCTGCTGGCCGCACTGAGCCGAATGCAGTCGTCTCTGCACACCTTGGTGTCTGAAGTTCAGGGTGCCAGTCACGGTGTGGCCGAGGGCGCCACGCAGATCGCAACTGGTAATCTTGACTTCTCCAGCCGAACCGAACTGGCCGCCTCCTTTCTGCAGCAGACCGCCGCTGCGGTGGAGCAGATCGCGGCGACCCTGCATCAGTCCCTGGCGGCAGCCTCGCGCGGCGAAGCACTGGCCAGATCGGCAGCTGTGGAGGCAACAGCCGGCCGCAAGGCCATGACCGAAGTGATGCAGACCATGAGCGACATCAGCCAGTCGTCGCACCAGATTGCGCAGATCACGGCAGTCATCGACGGCATCGCTTTCCAGACCAACATCCTGGCGCTCAATGCCGCCGTTGAGGCTGCCCGCGCCGGTGAGCACGGGCGCGGCTTTGCGGTGGTGGCCGCCGAAGTTCGCGCGCTGGCCAACCGGAGCGCCGTGGCAGCGCGGGAAATCAGGTCTTTGATCGGCGTCTCGGTGGACAAGGCAAAACTGGGTACGCTCAATGTACGCCAGGCGCGTGACACCATGAGCGCCATCGATGATGCCGTGGCGCGGGTGGTGCAGGTGATTGGCGACATCAGCACCGGCACCCGTGAGCAAAGCGCCAGCATGGCGAGTATCAATACGGCTCTGAGTCGTCTCGATCAAATGACCCAGCAAAACGCGGCTGTCGTCGAGCAGTCGGCGGCCGCTGCCCAAAGCTTGCAGGCGCAGGCTGGCGATTTGCGGGATATGGCCGGGCAGTTTCGATTGCCGGCGCTTGCCCTTGCCCTTCGCTGAGGGGGTCGGCAGCTTGCCATGCTGAAACCATTCCTGTTTATTGAAAGAAAGCAATGCTATTGAACACGGTTCAACCGGGCGCAGCGACGGCGCGGCCTGCCGTTAACTTCAATTCGGCTGACGCGCGCGGCAGGCCGATCGGCAGTGCCAGGTCGATGCTGATGGTGACACGCTCCTATGCCGTGCGGCGCGGTTGCGGGCCGCTGGCTGACCTGATGCGCGGCACCGGGCTGTACCCGGTCTATCAGCCCATTGTGTCGCTGGGGGGTGGTGCCATTTATTCCCATGAGGCCCTGATTCGCGGGCCACAAGGCACCTCATTGCATACGCCCGATATGTTGTTGGCAGCAGCGGCACATGAGAGGCTGAACTTCGAGTTTGAAACCCTGTGTGTCATTGCCGCACTGGATCAATGGGGCACGCTGCTTCAAAACGGGCGACTGTTTGTCAATATCAGCGCGCAGGTGCTGGTACAGGTCTTGAAACAATGCGGGCGTGATGCCCTGATCGAGATGGTCAGCGGCTTGGGCGTTTTGCCACGCCGCCTGGTGCTGGAGATCACCGAGTATGAGCGGGTGACCGACATGGATTATTTCGCCAGCGTCGTGGGCGAGCTGCGTGCGATCGGCGTCTCCATCGCACTGGACGATTTTGGCGATGGTCGCTCAAGTCTGCGCCTGTGGTCGCAACTCAAGCCCGAGATCGTGAAGATCGACAAATACTTTACCAAGGACCTCAGCCTGCACGCCGACAAAGTCAAGACGATTCAGGCTTTGCAGCAGATTGCCGCCATCTTTGATACCGCCCTGGTCGCCGAAGGCATTGAGACCGAGGACGACTTGCGCGTTCTGCGCGATCTTGGCATTTCTTATGGACAAGGTTATCTTCTTGGGCGCCCGGCCGCGCTGCCGCGGGAGCAGATTGAAGAACCGGCAATGGCCGTGATGCAGGACCGTCGGGTCGCCGTGTTCCCTGAGTTGCGGCGGGCGTCCAACACGGGCTCTTTAAAACGCCTGCTGGTGCTGGAGGCGCCCGCGGTCGGCTTGGATGCGACCAACGATGAATTGGCGTCGCTGTTCATGACGCATACCAGGCTGCATGCCGCGGCAGTTGTTGATGGCACCCGCCCGGTGGGGATCATTAACCGTTCACGCTTCATGAACGAATACAGCAGGCTGTATTACCGTGAAGTGTGGGGCCGCAAGCCGTGCCTGGTTCATGCCAATCTGGAGCCCCGCTTGATTGAGCGCGACCACAATGTTGACGAGTTGATCGGCATCCTCACGTCGGACGACCAACGTTACCTCGCGGATGGATTTGTCGTGACGGACAACGGCCGCTATGCTGGCTTGGGCACCGGCGATCAGCTGGTTCGCACAGTCACTGAGACACGCATTGAAGCGGCCCGCCATGCCAATCCACTGACTTTCTTGCCGGGCAATATCCCGATCAGTCAACATATCGAGCGGCTCTTGAACAGCGGCGTCGATTTTGTTGCCTGCTACGCCGACCTGAATAATTTCAAACCCTTTAACGACCAATATGGTTATTGGCGCGGCGACGAAATGATTCGTCTGGTGGCCCGGCTCGCCCAGGCGCATTGTGATCCACGGCGTGATTTTGTCGGGCACGTCGGTGGCGACGACTTCATCATTCTGTATCAGAGTGATGACTGGCGGGTGCAATGCGAGCAATTCATCGCTGAATTTGCCAAGCGCGCGGTGGAGCTGTTTGATCCGTCGGCGCGCGCGGCGGGCGGTATTGAAGCTGAAGATCGCTTCGGCGTGCCCCGGTTTTTCCCTTTGACCACCATCTCGATCGGTGCCGTCAAGGTTGCGCGCGATGAATATGCCAATGCCGAGCAGGTCGCGTCGGAGGCCGCACGGGCCAAGCACGACGCCAAGACGCATGGCGTGGGTCTGCTGGTGCGCGATACCCTTGACTTCAGCACTCGCTGAGAATCATCAGCCCACAAGTCGACCGTCCGGGGTAAGCATGCTTTGCGTAACGTAAGACCCGCCGCGTCCCTGCGCGTTGAAGCTGACGCGAAACCCGCTCAAATCAACCGTATGACGTTGTTGGAATGCCTGTAATGCTGTCTGGCGCGTCACGACGCCTTCCACGGTGCTTAATACTTCACTGGTGTAGCGTGCCGCGATATAACCGGCCAGGCTTTGCGGTGTTGGCGGCTCATCAAACAGTCGAGCCAGCGTCTGACGGTAGGACTTCACGATGGGCGACGGGGAGTTGATCATGGGGACCACCTGCGTGGCCATGATGGGTGTATGGCGCGATGCACCCATTTGCATCAGGGTTTGCAGGTTCACATCAGCCAGCGCAACCAGATAGCGTTGCCGAGCCTGCTTGTCAATGCTCTGGGTAAACTGCAAGAGCTCAGGTGTGCCGCCCATAAACAACAGAATCCGGGGCGTGTCGGCGTTCAGGCTTTTTCCAACTTGTGCCAGACCTGCACCTGGTTTGAAAGACATGAGCTTGATTTTCAAGGCAGCACTCGCCCGCTCAACATCGTCGCGGTACAGTGAGTACTCTTGCTCAGACGCGTAGACGGCACCCATCTCAGGTACGCCCATCAAGGACAGCGATTTAATGGCTTGAGCGATTTGATCCTGACGCGATGCAAAAATGGGAAACGTGTGATTGTCCCCATCCAGATCAGAATTTTGTAACCAGGGCGCAACGTGGGCGATGTCGTGCTGATCTTGCTTCAACAACGCCACGAGCTGGCTGGCGGCACGGTCACCCGCTGTGCCACAAAGCACCACGCAATTGGCCGTTTTCTTGATCGTCTCAAGGGCTGCACGCAGGCTGGTGGAACTACCGTCGACCTCCAGGACCAAATGCTGGATAGAGCGGCCATTGACGCCCCCTGTTTTGTTGACCTCTTGCCAGGCAGCGCGGGACCCAATCAGAAAGTCCCTGGACACGTCCAACTGACCTGGTGTGTTGTCCACGACCTGGGCCACCACCAAAATACGCGGGGCGCCTGCAGATTTTCCTGACTGCGCCCAGGCTGGCGCTGCCGTGCAAGCAACCAGACTCACTGCGCCGCGCAAGACACTGCGCCGGGTCCATTCAGACGGATACACCCTCATTTCTTTTGAGCGGTAGCGCACCCGGCCAACGCAGCGGCAACAGGGGCAAAACCCAAAGCTCGACGGTTCAACATGAAAGACGCTCCCGGTCAATGAAAGACCGAGGATAGTTTTGTCCTGTGACAGGCCGGTGACTATTGCCCTAATTTCGCTCTGTGCGCGAAACCCCCGACTTCAGCTGTTGCTGAGGCTCAATGACCAAGGTGTTTTTTGCCACGCCAGCACTTCCTCGCGCAACAGGTGCGCCGACTGGGGAAAAGCCTGGGCCCAGCCGGCCCGCCAGTCGAGGCTGAAGCTGTTGGCATGGCCCGTCCGCGCCAGTGTCAAACCGCCCAGGTCGGGGTCGCGACGGGCGTGGCACAAAATAACCGCCAGGCGCAAGCACAGCAGTTGTTGGACAAACAGCTCGTCTTCAAAGTTCACATCAAGTTTTCGCAGCTTGCCCCGGTGCCCCAAGACCAGCAGGCTGAGCTTGTGCAGTTCGGGCAAGGTAAAACCCATGGCATCGGCATTGTCCAGAATGTAGGCGCCGTGTTTGTGGTAGTCGCTGTGGGAAATGTGGCTGCCAATGTCATGCAATCGGGCCGCCCATTCGAGCTTGCGCAGCATGCGTTCAGTGAGTGGGTCCTCGGGCAGGCTTTGCGGCTTCAAAGCGCTGCCTTGAAGCTGCGCCAGCAAGTGGCTGGCGACTTTGCCAACGCGCAGGCCATGCGCCGTGTTGGTGCCAAATTTGGTCGCCAGCCGCTGCACCGAGCGCTCGCGCACATCCGACTGGTCTTGCGTGTCGCCCATCAAGTCAATCAAAAGTCCGTGCCGCAGGCCGCCCGTGGCCTGTTGCATTTGATCGATTTCCAGCAAGTCGAAAACCGCCCGCAAAACGCTCAAGCCCCCACCGATGATGGCGCGCCGGTCCTCCCGCACGCCCATCAGCCGAAGGCGATCGGCGCTTTGGGCGCTGAGCAACTTGTCTTGCAGCCAGTCCAGTCCTTCGCGGCTCACGTAGCCGGTCGGCCAACCCGCCGCGGCCAACGCATCGGCGACCGCGTTCACGGTGCCCGCCGAGCCATAAGCCACGTCCCAGGCGTCACGCCGGTAGGTGTTGAGCGCCTCGTCCAGCACCGCCTTGGCCGCGATTTCCGCCATTTCAAAGGCGCGCTTGGTGAATTGGTTGTCGGCAAAATAGCGGCTCGACCAGGCAACGCTGCCAACCCGGTACGACTCCATCTGGCTGGGCTCCAGGCCCTGACCCAGAATCAGCTCGGTCGAGCGCCCGCCAATGTCAACCACCAGACGGCGCTCGTCCCCGTGCGGCAGCGCCTGGGCCACGCCCTGGTAGATCAGACGGGCTTCTTCCCGGCCCGAGATGACGTCAATCTGGAACCCCAGCAGCTTGTTGGCGGGCTTCAAAAACTCGACCCGGTTACGTGCTTCGCGCAAGGTTTGTGTCGCCACGGCGCGTACCTCGGCCGCACCAAAGCCAGCCAGACGTTCGCCGAAACGTGCCAGGCAATCCCAGCCACGCTGCATCGCCTCAGGCGTTAAATTTCGGTCAGGATCCAGGCCGTTGCCCTGGCGCACGGTTTCCTTCAAGTATTCTGTGCGGAAGAACTGACCGTGTTCAATCCTTCCAATTTCAAGGCGAAAGCTGTTGGAGCCCAAATCGACAGCCGCCAGGCGCGTTCCTTCTTGCATCGGTAATCTTCCTGTGTTTGGGCGTGCAGCATAGCATTCGGGTTGGATGGCCCGGCGATGCTTGTCATTTGCTATATTTATAATAGCAATACACGCTTATTTTACGGGGGCTACAGCTTGATTTTGCATATATTTATCGGTGGTCAAGCAACCTTCGTTTCTGCCCATTTACGCCGTGTGGGTATGGCCGCGAACCGACCGGGCCATCCGGCGCTGCTGGCGCCAGCGTGGCGGCACAAAGCCCTTTTTGACCGGGTGCCGGGCGGCCGGGGTCATGAAGGCGGTGTAATAGCCGCTGTGCAAAATCAATCCAAACAACCCAATCAGGAGTCATTCGCTTGAGTACCGACGATCTGGCGGGCCTGTCGCTGGCCGCTTTTGACCAGATGGTGGACGCCACGGCGGGTTTCCGCTCCCGCCCCGGCCAGCGTGACATGGCGCAGCAGATTGCCAGTGCCTTGTCAGGCGTGACGCTGGGCGAGCATGCCGAGCCCAACAAGTCTATTTCGGTCATTCAGGCCGGTACTGGCGTGGGCAAGTCGGCGGCTTACCTGGCTACGACCGTGGCGCTGGCGCTGGCGCGCAAGACCCGGGTCGTCATTTCAACCGCCACGGTGGCGCTGCAAGAGCAACTGATGACCAAGGACTTGCCCGCGCTGGCCGCGGTGCTGGAAACCCCTTTTGTCTTTGCGCTGGCCAAGGGGCGTGGCCGCTACGTGTGCAAGTTCAAGCTGGAGCGCCTGGCCGGTCCGGGCGGCGACGAACTGAACGACGAGCTGTTTGGCGTGGATGAAGACACGCCACCCCCGCGCGGCGCGTTTGCCGCCCAGTTGCAGGGCGTCGATCCGGAAGAGCGCCGCATGAAGCTCTATGACGCGCTGGCCACTGCCTTGAGCCAGGGTAAATGGGACGGCGACCGCGACAAGCTCGCCGAGCAGCCCGATGCGCGCGACTGGTCGGCGGTGGCGGCGGAGCGCCACAGTTGCACCGCGCGGCATTGCCCGCGTTTTCGCGACTGCAGCTACTACCAGGCGCGCACGCAACTGGCCGAGGCGAATGTCATCGTGGCCAACCATGACCTGGTGCTGGCCTCGCTCGGCATGAATGCGCTGCCCGAGCTGGAAAAATGCCTGGTGGTGTTTGACGAAGGGCACCACCTGCCAGCCGTCGCGCTGGACCAGTTTTCCAGCAGCATGGACCTATCAAGCCTGCGCTGGCTCGACAAACTGCCCAAAATCTTGCTGGAGGTGAGCGAGAAGATCAATCGCACGCCTGATCAGGATGTCAACACCCTGGCGCAGCAGCTCAAGACCGCCTTGCTCGATGTCAGCCGCATCGCCATGGATTTGTTGCGGACCGGCGGCAGCGGTTTTGATGGCACCCAGCGCTTTAGAAACGGCGTGTTGCCGGCCGTGCTGCAAGAACCCATGGCGCTGATTCAGGGCCACGCCAGGGGCTTGTCCGGCGTGCTCGAAGCCCTGGGCGCTGAGTTGAAACGGCGCGCCAAGGAAGACCCGTCGCTGGCCTTGAGCAGCTCCCTGTTGTATGCCAAGCTCGGTCCGATGGCGCCCAGGCTGGGCAGTGTGCTGGCCACCAGCGGCATGTTGCTGCAACAGGGTCCGCAACCGCTGGCCAAGTGGCTCAAGTCCGACACCAGCTCGGGCCTGGTTTTTATGAGCGCCCACGCCTGCCCGATTGTGCCGGGCGAGCTGTTGCAGCAAAGCCTGTGGCGCCAGGTGCGCGGCGCCGTCATCACCTCGGCGACGCTGACGAGTTGCGGCAGTTTTGATTTTTTTCTGCAGGAAGCCGGGCTCGACAACGACGCGACGGTGTCAACGCTGGAGGTCGCCAGCCCTTTTAATTACGCCGCCCAAGGCCGCTTGATCGTGGTCGAGACCGTGGCTGACCCGAAGAACGTCGAGGTCTACACGCGCGAGCTGGTGGCGGAGTTGCTGCTCGATTTGAGCCAAATCGAACACGGCGCGCTGGCCCTGTTCACCTCGCGTGTGCAGATGAAAGCGGCGGTCGACGCCCTGAGCCCCACGCTGCAGGACGTGGTGCTGGTGCAGGGGCAGATGGCGCGCACCCGGCTGTTGGCCACGCATCAGGCGCGGGTGGAGGCGGGGCGGCCTTCAGTCATTTTTGGCCTGCAGTCGTTTGGCGAAGGGCTGGACTTGCCCGGGCGGCTGTGCGAAACCGTGTTGATTGCCAAATTGCCCTTCAGCCCACCGTCGGACCCGGTGGAAGAAGCGCGCTCCGAGTGGCTCAAAAGTGTCGGGCGCGACCCGTTTTCGGAACTGGTGGTGCCTGCCACCGGTATTCGGCTGCTGCAGTGGACGGGGCGGGCGATTCGCACCGAAGAAGATGTGGCGACCGTCATCTGTTATGACCGGCGCCTGCTCACCATGGCGTTTGGGCGGCGCATGCTGCAGGGTTTGCCCGCCTACGCGGTGCTGCGCCGCTCGGCGGGCGTGCTGCGGGCGATGTAGCTTGAGGAGCCCTTGCCTTGCATTCGGGGCCCGCGACCGCAGTTGAGGTCAGGGCAGAGGTAAGAAATTAAGGACAGGCGTTTTGAATTGAAAGCGATGATGAATACGATTTTTGGTTTTGTTGTGCGGGTGGTGCTGCTACTGGCAGGCTTGATTTTCATGGCCAGTCTGCTGGTTGCCGCCTTGCTGGTGTTGGTGCTGTGGCTGCTGCGCGCATTGTGGGCCAAGCTGACCGGTCAGCCGGTGCGTCCGTGGACGTTTCAGGTCAATCGGCAAGCGATGTGGCAGCACTTTTATCGGCAGCCGGGGCGGGATGCTGCGCCCGGGCGCGACGACTCCAATGTGATTGACGCGGAGGTCAAGGAAATCAAGGAAGTCAGGGAAGACAAGCGGCCGGATTCTTGAAGGGTTTGGGATTTTTTGGCGTTCTTGCCCCCACTCATACCCCCACCCCCTTTCTCGCCCCGCCGGGCGAAAAAGGGGAGCTTCATGTGGCCGCGTCTATTTAGGTGGGAAATTGGCGCGCAACGGCACGTTGGCCTTTAACTGATTGAATGGCTTTGTGGTCTGTTGCAGCCACTTCGCAAGAAGCCACTACAAAAATCAGAGCGCATCACCCATATAGGACGGGGGCTAGAGCCCTGTTTTATCTATAAGAAGTCAGCGCGACGGCGTTTCGGCATCGATGACGATCTCTTTCGAAAACAAATCGATTGTCGTCTTGGCCACTTGTTGCGTGTCAAAGTAGGCGTAGGCGCTGACGCCGACTGCGCCAAGCAAGGGCACAAAGCGGCTTGCACTCTTGCCGATGATGCGTTGCGTTACCTTGACGCCCAGCAGCCGCGCGGCCGATTGAATGAACCCCAGCGACGCGGTTTGAACCACATAGCGCTCGCCCACGCGCACCACCACGTCGCGAAACAGCTGCGCCGAGACGTGCTTGAACAGGCAATAAATCATTTGCTCCCGGCCCAGCGTGGCGTGTTTGCCATAGACCGCCGCGATGTCTGACACCAGTTGCGCCTGCAGCTTCCACACCCCCACCAGTTCCGGCAGCACCGTCAGCCAGCCCAGAAAGCCCGGCGGCAGTGCCAGCGACCCGGCCATCACACCGGCCTGGCGGGCGGCGGCGCGGCCCAATGCGCGGGCGCGCTTCTCGGGCTGCTCGATTTCTCTTTCGCCGGAGGTGGGCACGCGCAACACCAAGCCCAGAATGGCGTCGCCCACTTTGTGGCGCAGTCCGCTTGGGGCGTCAGTTGCGGCGACGTCGGTGACATCAAGTCTGGAGCGTGCAGATTTGGACATGGTGCGTCATTATGTGACCGCTATTGCCTGTTGGGGCCCGTCATGACAGCTGTTGCGCCGCTTTGCCTAAGCCTCAGCTTGGGAGCACGGCTGGCGGACAAGGCAGAATGTAATGATGAGAAACAATATGTTAGCGCCGACCCTGCGTTTATGGGGTGCCCTGATCTGCCAGCTTGGCAGCGTCGGACTGGCCATTGCGCAGACACCTGAGCCCGTCAGCGTCAGCGCCGCGAACGCCACGGTGCTGTCCGAGGCCGATTTTCTGACCGAGATGCCGGTTGTGTTGTCGGTATCGAGGCTGCCGCAGCGCCTGGACGAGACGCCGGGTGCCGTGACCATCATCGACCGCGACATGATCCGGCTCTCTGGCGCACGCGACGTGGCTGACCTGCTGCGCCTGGTGCCAGGGTTCCAGACCAGCACGGCTTTTGAAACCGGCGCGCCATTGGCCAGCTACCACGGGGGTTTTGACGCCTACTCGGTACGAATGCAAGTGCTGGTCGATGGTCGTTCGGTTTATTCGCCTTACTTTTTCGGCGGCACCGGGAGCGGCCTGGAGACGGTGGCTCTGGCCGATATCGAGCGCATCGAGGTACTGCGCGGTTCCAACTCGGCGGCCTATGGCGCGCGCGCCATGCTCGGGGTCATCAACATCATCACACGCCACACGGCCGACACGCTGGGTTTGCAGGCCGGGCTGAGTGCTGGGGAAAACGGGGTTCGCGATGCCCAGGCGCGCATCGGCTGGGGCAGGGGCGATGCCAGTTACCGTTTGACGGTGGACCGCCGCGGCGATGATGGTCTGGCAGGTTCGAATGGCCACAACCGGATCAGTCGCGTTAATTTTCGAGCCGATCTGAGCGTCAATGCGCGCGATGAAATCCAGCTGCGCGCAGGCAGTCTGGCGATCGATGCCGGAAAAGGTTTGTTTGGCTATGTCGACAATGCGCCACGCGAGTCTTCTCTCGGTTCGGGCTACCTGCAGCTTGATTGGCGGAGAAATCTTGGTCAGGATCAAGACATTGCATTCAGTGCCTCGCATGGCGAAGAAACCTACCGGGATAATTTTCCCTACGTGCCGGTTCCGGGACTCAGCTTCGATTTTGGTGGCCGTTCAAGCAGCGACACGGTGTCGCTTCAGCACACCTTGCGCTACAGCGCCAATGTGCGTTTTGTTTGGGGCGGTGAATTCAGGCGTGAGCAGGTGAGCTCCAGGCCGCTCTACAACACCGATGCCGCTCTGGTCACTGATTTCACCCGTTTGTTTGGCAATGCCGAATGGCGGCTGAGCCAGGCCCTGATTCTCAATGCGGGCGCCATGGCTGAAAAGAGCAGCATCAACGGCGATAGTGTTGCGCCCCGGCTGATGCTCAATTGGCACGTCGCTGGGGGTCAAACACTGCGGGCCGGTGTCTCCAGGGCATTTCGGCCACCGAGTACTTTTGAGAATTCCGGCGACATTCGCTATGCCTTGAATAGCGTTGTGCTGCAAGCCGTCTCTGTTTCTCGCGGGAACATTCAGCCAGAAAGCATACTGGCGCGCGAGATCGGCTACCTTGGTGAATTTCCAAAGTTGGCGGCCAGTCTGGATGTGCGTGTTTTTCATGAGCAGATTGGCGGTTTTGTCCGGCGTCAGCAATATGCCTTGCCGGCCGGAACCACTGTTTATCCGTCCTATCCCTGGGACTTCATCAATGACGAAGATTTCGCGATCAAGGGGATCGAATACCAGTTGAAATGGCGACCGTGGCAGGGGGCACAGCTCATCTTTAACCAGGCTTATACGGATATTGGCTCCGCCGAGCTCGGCGGCTCTGCCTTGGCAGCGCCCAAGCTGGCAAGTTCGCTCACATTTTTCCAGAAATTGCCGGGTGGTCTGGACCTGAGCCTGCTGCATCAGGACAGTGGCACGGTGACCCCGCAGGGCGGCGGCATTGACAGCAAGCAGGCGATAACCCGGACTGATCTGCGATTGGGCTTGCCGTTGCGTTTTG
>Ga0209343_10007894_pt1 | contig 12469 bp, 16 predicted proteins | sample RifCSPlowO2_02_FD_184026 | JGI IMG/M metagenome (GOLD analysis project Ga0209343, IMG submission 184026) | Groundwater microbial communities from Rifle, Colorado - Rifle CSP2_plank lowO2_0.2 (SPAdes) (version 2) | ecosystem: Environmental > Aquatic > Deep subsurface > Groundwater | place... | reverse complement strand
TATGAAAGTTTGATATATATTAAAAAATAATGGAAAATCAGATAGTTATTATCCTCGATAAGATCCTTTTGTCATTGTTTAGTTTCTCTTATTGTAGAATATCTCACGACGAGCTATATACTTACAGTTTTATGCACGTTACACAATGGATAAAAAAGTATTTATGAATTTCTATGATTTCTCCAAACCACACAAAACTTAATAAACCTCTTATTCCATGTTTTTTTAGCATAATGGAAAAAGATATAGGAAGAATAAAAAAGAATGATGTTACAGAAATTGTTGTTCGATTAGATGATTTCGGGGGGAAAGTTGGGCTTACTATCAGAGAGTTTACTACCTCTGATAGATACACAGGATTTACAAAATCAGGAACTCGAATTCCAGCAGAATCCTTTAAAGAATTTAAAGAGATGATAAACAGCATTGATGAGTCTGATTTTGGCTCATTCACTGAAGAGAAAGAAGAGCCAAAAAAGGAAATAAAAAAAGACAAAAAGCAAAAAACTTTGGGCGAAACTGAAGATTCTTCAGATGAAACAGAGGAAATAGAAGAAGAGGTTTTTTAACGAATAAGTTTTTAATTCTACAATACTTTTGTAATACATGAAATTGTGTAATAGTAAATAACAAACATGATATTTCACTCAACTGAAACAAGTCAAGGAAACCAATTAGAAAAAATTGTTGGAATAGAGAATTTTGAAAAAATAGGGGTATCAAAATTCTCTAAGAAGAACTTTGATGAATTTTCCTTAGGAATAAAAAATCCCAATCTCAACGAGCAAGAGGTATTTTTTAAGCCTCCAATTGGGAACGAAAAATATTGTTACTGGATATTAAACCCAATTGGAGCAATTAAAATTCCTAATCCTTCAACTTCAAAGAAGATTGAAGTCTTAAAAAATAAATTTTTTAATCCATTCATTTTCAGAGAAAATGAAGTCTTCGGAAATGAGGGTTATTCAAAGTACTCAACAGAAAATCCAGAGATACCTGATCCTAGCTTAAAAAATTACTCATATGAACCAAATATTTTTAGCAGGGAATTTAGGCTTACACATCCAAGAGTTATTTTAGATGGCATTATAATTAATAATGTATTGCCTTACATGATGCCAAAAGGAGTGTTAGGATTTAATAGTATATGGGATAAACAAATTACTACTGATGCCCTGCAAGAAGATGAAGGTCATGATTATGCACAAACATTAGAGCATGAAATAAGACATTATAAAGGAGATAACGAGTATTTGGCGAGGTTTCATACAAGAGACCCTTATGTAGCATTAGGAGCTTAACCTACAAATGAACAAAATGAAAAATATTCTTTTTGTTTGTACATATAATCTTCAGAGAAGTCCGACTGCTGAAGATATTATTAACAATAGTCCATATCATAACACTAAATACAATGCAAAATCTGCTGGAATATCTTCTATTGCAAAGGTTAAGATTACAAAACAATCCATTGAATGGAGCGATATGATTTTTGTTATGGAACATATTCATAAAGAATTTTTATTAAAAAATTTTCCAGGAGCCAAGAAAAAAATTATAGTGTTAGATATTCCAGATATGTATCTAAGAAATGATCCATATTTAATAAATCTCCTTAAAGAAAAATTAAAGAGATATCTTTAATACATTTGGATACAACAAAAAAATAAATACTCATTAGATATTATTTATTCATGAAAATCTATACTGTAAATCAGATAACGAATTATCTTAAGAGTTTGATAGAATCAGATGACAATCTTAAAAATATTTATATTCAGGGAGAGATATCTAATCTTAGGAAGGTTAATGAACATTTTTATTTCACCTTAAAAGATGAATTTTCAGTTATAGAATGTGCAATGTTTTCAAGAAGTTCTTTGTTTCTTGATTTTATGCCAGAAGAAGGAATGCAAGTTATTGTAAATGGCTCAATTGAAGTATACAAAAAAAGAGGCTATTATCAATTAATAGTGGAGGAAATGAAAATAAGTGGAAAGGGGGATTTGTATAAACAATTCCTTGAATTAAAAGAAAAACTCGCGAAAGAAGGGCTTTTTGATAAAGAGCATAAAAAACTTCTACCATTTTTCCCAAAAAATATAGGCGTTATTACATCTACAGAAGGAGCTGCTTTAAGGGATATATTAAAAGTTTTTAAGAAAAAAATTCCTGCAAATATATTTATTTATCCTTCGTTAGTGCAGGGAGAAAAAGCAGTATTAAACATTGCCAAGGGGATAAGATTGTTTAATGTTTTGGAACACTTGAATATAGAAGTAATAATTATTGCGCGAGGCGGGGGAAGTTTTGAGGATCTATCTGTTTTTAATGAGGAGCTTATTGCAGGAGAAATTTTTAATTCAAAGATTCCTATTATAACAGGGATAGGGCATGAGACAGATGTTACTATTACTGATTTTGTTGCTGATATATATGCATCAACACCAACTGCAGCAGCTAACTCTGTTTTGCCAGATAAGGAAGAGTATGAAGTTAGAATTTCTGAAATAAAATATAAACTTTATATTTTCTCGAAAAATATAATTGATAACTATAAAAAAGAATTAAGGTTTAGTGAAGAAAAAACAATATTCAAAAAGCCATTCACTAAAATTCTGGAATACAAACAATTAGTTGATGATAAGCAAATAATCTTGAATAAAATATTATATAATAACCTAAAAATTTTTAAGAAAGATACAGATAAAAGCGAAACTATCTTACATTCATTAAATCCCGAAGCAGTTTTAAAAAGAGGGTATACTATAACGCTAAGGAATGAAGAAATAGCCACAATAGAAAATATAAAAGGAGGGGATGAGATTACAACAATATTCAAAAATGGAAAAGTTGAATCAAGGGTAATAAAGAAGGTTGAAAATGAAAATTAAAAATTTTCAATTCCTCATTTGAGGGATCAAATTTCGGAAAATGAAAACATTTGAAGAAGCATTAAGAGAACTTGAAAAAATCATTGAAGATTTAGAAAGAGGAGAGCTTACATTGAATGAAAATGTAGAAAAATTCAAACAGGGAGTAGAATTAATTAACTTCTGCAAGAAAGAGTTAAATGAAGCAGAAACAATAATCAAAAAAATTATGGAGGATAATGGAGAAATAAATATAGAGAAGTTTGAAGATAATGAAGATGTTTAAAGAAAAGGATACTGTCAACTTCTAGTGATATCCTCGATATGCAATAAACTCGATTAAGGTCAACAATTTGTTTCTTCCAAGAGGAATAAATATCTCTGCTTTTTCTGCAGGAGTTTTACCTTTAAGTTCTTGATGTGGATTGACAAAGTTATGGATGATTCTTCTTAGATTCATAAAATCTCTTGCAAATTTAAAACTTCCAAACCCTCCCCTGATATTTTTTATCCTATCTTTTGTTTTTCCATTATATCTTTCAACTGCATTATTGTTATACTCAAGGTTATATTTTTTGCATGCAATTGGAACTCCGAATTGCAGTTCAGCAACCCTATAAAACAATTTGTTAAAAGCTGTTTTATAATTTGCAAATTTGTCACAAACAAATATTACCAATCTCTCTTTCTTTTTTCCCCTGCTATATTTTCTGATATAATATTTTGCTAAAATTTGATTATAACAATTGGTTTTTATCTGCAATAAAAACTCTATACATTTTTTAATAGTCCTTTTCTCGACGAATAAGTGGGCAAGAACAAATTTGGTTACACTATCAACAGCATTCAAATCAAAATTATCATCACCATTTACCTTTACATATTTTTCATCATAATGAATCCTACCTTTTATTATTGGCTTTACTTCCTCGTTTATCGGATTTTAAAAAAACACTATACTTTTTAATCCATAATCGAACAGCCTCTCTGCTTACCTTAACACAATCATGTTGCCATAGATGATTTTTTACTTGGAACAAAGACAGCCCATCATTATGAAGATGGATTGCCCTAACAATATCTTTCTTATTTTTTCTCATTCTTTCAAAACCATCATGTTCAATAAATGTTAAATTGCATTTGACACAAAGATAAAGTTGTTTTTTCCCAGACTTATTATATCTCTTACCTCTTTTTACGATGTGGCTACCGCCACATTTTGGACATTTTTGAGATTCCATTACTCACCTCCTTTAAGATAAATAATCAATCTCGACTATATAAATCTCACGTTAATTTGACAATATCAAAGAAAAGAAAATTATAAATAAGGACTTTAAAGTGAAGACCTTATTAAGTATCAGAAAAGATTTAAATAAATATAAATGGTGCAAGAATATGCCTGCTGAAAAAATAAGTTTGAACAATGCAAAGAAAGATAAATTATTTTATTTTGTGGCTAATGTTGTTGTCTTTCGTGAAGAAGACAGAAAATGTTTAATTTTAAAACGTGATGTGAGAGAGAAAGTGCATCCTGGAAAATATGCGGTTCCTGGAGGCAAATTAGAATGGTCAAATTTAGATATTAACAATCCAACAAGGATAAATGGTGATGTTTTAGATTTTGAAAATGCGGTAGAGAATTTGTTGAAAAGAGAAGTAAAAGAAGAGGCAGGTATTGAGATAGATTCTGGTTTAAAGTATATTAATAGTGTGGCTTTTATTAGACCAGACGGAATTCCAGTAGTCTTAGTAAAGTTTGCAGCAAAATATAAATCTGGTGAGGTTATATTAGAACAAGGAGCGTTTACAGACTTTAAATGGGTTGATGATATGGAAGCCAGAAGCTATGACTGTATTGAAGGAATTCATAAGGAAATAGAAGAAACTATTAATTTGTTTAAACCTTAATAAGGTACTCAAAAAGGATACCTTATTATAAATTTAGTGTACGGAAGTGTCCACTATATTTTTTTAGTGGTTTGAAAAGTGTCTGATATACTAAGAATATATTGGAAATCATTTCTTTTTCCAAGATTGAATTAAAATACCGGCTACAATAATAACTAATCCAATAACCGAACTAATTAAGATAGTTTCTTCTAGAAATAGCCAGATATATATTAAGGAAACGAAAGGAGTTAGATAAAGAGAGGTAGAAAGAATAGAGGTTTCCACAGATTCAAGAGCTTTAAACCACCAGATATAAGTCACTCCGTTAACCAAGATTCCATTATACAACAACCACATCAAGATGTTTAAGGAAGGTATTTTGAAAGAAGAAAACAAAATCAGAGTAATTGTTATGAATATCAATGCAGACAGAAAGTAAATGAAAGCGCTAACAGTTTTATCAAATTTATGTTTTTTACCTAAAATAGAAAAGAGAGCAAAAACAAAAGCGCCAGACAAAGCAAGTAAATTACCCCCAGTATTTGTTAATTGAAATGAATATATTTGACCTTGAGTAACTATGATAATTATTCCAATGAAGCTTATTAGAATGGCAATAATTTTCTTTATAGTCACTTGCTCTTTTAATATAATAAATGTAAGAATTAAAACTAAAATTGGCCAAGTATATGCTAAAATAAACCCTTCTTGAGCTGAAGTTAAAGCAAGTGCTCCGTAAAGTAAAACATAATAGAGATATGTTCCAAGAAAACCTAGGAAAGCCAAATTCAAATAATCTTTTCGTGAATAATTTTTCATTAATTTGTGCTTCTTTTGGACTAGCAAGATTATTCCCAAAACAAGGAAAGAAAAAATCGTCGAATAAAACAACATTTGCAAATTGTTAAGCTCGACTAATATCTTCTTAGAGGCTACTGGAATTGATGCCCAAAAAATAATACATAGACTAAGATAGAGGTAGCCTTTTAGATTTCTTTCCATTATTTGATTAACTTTGCTAGAATTATAAAACTTGTCATAAGAAATGTAATAAATTATCTGATAAAAAATGTAACACAATTTATAAATATGTGTGACACTTTTTATGATACATTATGTAATACAATTTATTACAGTTTTTATTACACCTCCTACGCTTTTAGTAAAGATTCTAAGAAGTTACTAGTTTTATCAACAGCAGTTGCAACAGTTCTCCAAGGAGCGTTCGCATATTGCATTTCCTCAACCAAACCACGATAAAGTTCTTGTGCGTGTTTTATATCAGCTTCACCATGAACATCTGTATATCCAAAGTCTTTACATTCTAACCTTTTGCCTAATTTTGCCAAATAAGGAATAAATTCAAGAGACGTGTTCTCTAAGGTTGCAGCTACGGTAACATTTGTTAAACCATTATCATTGCTAAAAAGCCTCCACATATCCAACACTGGTCTTGAGAGGCTGTGTTACAATTCAATTTGATTATTCTCAATAATCAGATAAAAAATTGAAATTTTATTATTGATAGATAATTTTCCTCTTGCTATCCATATTTTTTTCAAATTATGTGCAATACTTGCTAAATTCAGCTCTAACTTTGCTCCATCCAATCCTTTTATCAAGAATTCATCGAATCCAAGATTGTATTTTATGTTTCCTATCACAGGCTCAACTACGGTTTTTCTTAAACCATATGTCTGCTTCGCTTCTTTAGTTTCCATTTTCTTTTTCATTCGCAACCTTTCTCGGAAAAACTCTATCACTCTCTTAATCATTTTTCCATCATCAGAGCGATATATTCTTCTTAGACATTTATCTTTTCCTTGGCTCCATGTCCCCGCATACTCCAATTTTACTCCTTCTGATATGATCTCATCTTTTTCCCAATCATATTCATAATCATCCTCCTTGAGAGTCTTTTCTCTTTCACCAATTTCTTGAGCTTGAAATTGAGTTGGGATATACCCATCTATTTTCTCATCTTCTAGAAATTTTAAATTTTCTCCACAATTGTAACTGCAATCTAACACAACTTTTGTATCTTTCTTCAATTCTATATTTTCCTTAACATTTTTTATTTGTGGTTGCAATTGATAAGTATCGGTTCTATCCTGGCAAACATCATTTGCAATGATGATTTGATTTTTTGAATCCACTGTAAATTGGACATTATAATCCATTTCAAAAAATCCTTTCTTATTCTTCATCATCCTACATTCAGGATCTGATAAAGAGACTCCCTTTATTTTGGTGTCTTTATCAAATTCCATTATTGCATTTTTACATTTCTCTTTTATCTTCTCTTTATTCTTACTATCTCTATATGTCTTTACTATTCCTTTGAGATTTTTAATCTCAAGATTTGTTAAATTCTCTTCTTTATTTCCACAAATCTCTTTATCTATTTCGTCTTGGTTTATGTCTTCTTCAATCATTTTATCGATGATTGAATCTAATTTTCCTATTTGCTCTTTTGTCAAGCACATTTTTTTACTTGCATTTGCTTTTATCTTGCTTCCATCTGTGCATATCAAATTCAAGTCTATTAGATCATTTTCATCAGCTAACTTTACAGTCACTTTGAAAGTTTCTTTAATAAATTCTCTATTGTTTCTTCTAAACCTACAAATTGTACTAAACTCTGGCTGAACTTTCTCAGCCAAGTACATAAAAACAAAATTCTCTCTACATGCGCCTGCTAACTTTCTAGAAGACCTCTCTTTAGAAAGCATTCCTTGAATAATTATTTTCATAATTATTCTCGGATGATATGAAGGGTGTCCTGGTCTTTCAGAAATCATATCAAAATTTGAAAAATCCAATGAATCAACAAACTCTTCAACAAAAAAACAGATATGATTTTTTGGTATCATATCTTGAATTGATTGAGGAATCAACCAATTCTGCCCTTTAAAAGAATTCATATATACCATTTTAACCTCTTTTATTTTACCGTCGGCAAAATATTAAATTTAATTAATATATAGACGATGAACTAATATTTATATTTTACTAATTATGCCACAGCCTCTCTGACCTATGGTTTTTGACATAAGCAAATCCAGCAAAATTACCTAGAATATCGATTTTTCCAAATTTTTTTATTGCGTTCTCTACAATAATTTCAGCAGAAGACTCATGGGCTATATCTAAATCAAGTCCGCTAAATTCATGATGATAACAATATTGATGAACAAATCCATAAATGTCCTTTATTGCATTTGGATATAATCTAGAATCAGCTCTAGAAAAATAACATCCAAATACTTTTGCTCCAGCTTCTAGAAAAGCTCTCGTTGTTGCTCCGCCTAATCCAGAAGAACATCCTGTAATAATTGCAATTTTATCTTCTAAAATCCTTCCAACAGGAACTTTAAATTTCTCATCCTGCTCAACTCCAAATTTAATTTCTTTTCTAGATAGAATTTTTTCTGACATATCAAATTATAAGTATTAACCCAACCACCTTAAAACTCTTCTCACACCTTCTCTGGTTTGTTCAGGATTTCTTTCATCAATATTTCTGACTTCAATGCACACGCCAAGATCAGGATGGTTTTCTCGGATATATCGAAAGAAATTTTCAAAAGATTCTTTTCCCATTCTTCCATCTCCTGGAATTGGCCCATCAATTGCCTTAGATATATTTGGAATCCAGTAATGTAAGCAATCAACAACATGCAAATGATATAAATGATCTTTTAGCATTTTTACAGGTTTTGTTAAATCTACATATCCTCCTCTATTAATTCCATAATGTGCTGTATCAAATGTGAATTTTAAAGGAGTTCCTCGTATAACTTCACAAACATCTTCAGGTTGTTCAACACAATCACTCCAAACTGTTTCAGGATTTGAATCAAAATCACAAGCAGAAGGAGAAGGAAGATTTTCAAGTCCAATAGGAATACCATCAGAAATGCTTAATCCATAAAGCAAATTTTTTCTAATTCTTTGTAATCGTTCAGATTTATTTTCAGGTTCTTTAATTCCTTGAAATCCAGCAGAGCCATGCACATGAACATAACTGCTGTTTAATCTTTTTCCTAAGCCAATATATCGTTCCAAAAGACTTTTTCCAACATCGTCACTCATATCTGCAATTCCTGCAGTATACACTTCTAATCCTGCAAATCCATGAACCACAGTTTTTACACCACCAGCAACTGATCTCATATACTCATAAATTTGATCAATTGGTTCCTGGCTAGAGAAATGTTTTGCCAAACCACCAATTTCTAAACCAATATCAAATTTTCCTTCATAATTTGCATTATGATAAACTTCATCTTCCAATAATTTTAAGCGAGATTCTATATCTTCCTTAAACGCCGCAAATGTTGGAACATAAATCGTGTGCATATCATAAAGATAAATTTTCAGTTTTTAAAGATTATTATAATTTAATAGATGTAATTAGTAAGGACTTTACTTTAATGGAATGATTTGAATTTCCCAATCAACACCATATTCCAATCATTTTCTGTTAATTCTTTACTAAAATCAAAACTAGGACATATACGAATTAGTTCAAATCCTATATCTTCCATATATCTTTTTAATTCAAGTGGAAAGAAAAATCTAACTGTATGATCTTCTATATATTCTGTTAATAACTCATTATCTTTAAAAACTTTAACATTGAATCTTACCTTATTTATATGATTTTTACTATCCAATTCTGGAAGGCTTTTTCTTATTATTTTTAGTTCATTTCTTTCAACAATTTTTTCACGAGAGCTTGGCAATTCTCGCATAACTCCTAATCCATTCCACACATCTAAGATTAATAATCCATTATCTTTTAAATGGTCTCTGCAGCTTATAAAAAAATCTTCTAGTTGTTTATTTTCTGTTAAATAACCTAAAGCAGAAAACATACAGATAATTGCATCAAACTTATTGCTTAAATTAAAATTATTCATATTTCCAATGTGAAATTTAGCAGAGGGATTCCTTTTCTTTGCGATATCGATCATTTCTTCAGATAAATCCAAACCTGTAATTTCATATCCTCTTTCTAATAATTCTTTAGTATGCAATCCTGTTCCACATCCTAAATCCAAAATCTTTTTAACATTCCCATATTTTTTAAAAACTTCTTCCAGAAAATCTGCTTCATTTTTGTAATCTTTTGCCTGATTAAATAAATCATAATATTTTGCATAATCTTTGTCAAATCTCATTTTCTTTTAATATTATTTTTAATCTTTCTCTGAATTTATCTTCAGAGAAAAATTCAGCCCTTTTTATGAAACCTTCCGGATTAATTTTATTAATAGAAAGCCCTTTAATTATTTTATTTAACTTATAACCAGATTCTTCAATACTCTCAAATCCCACTCCGTATTTTCCATTATCTAAAACTTCTTTATATGTTCCGCCATTTTTATACACTAACACAACAACTCCTGCAGCCAAACATTCTATTGATGTCATCGTTAAGCTGATATTTCTTTGAGCTTCAATTAAGATTTTGCTTTCCTCCACATTTTTCCTTAATTCATCAAAACTAGGATTTCCAATAAATTCTAATCTTTCTAAGATTCCTTCTTCTTTTGCTATGTTTTCTAAATATTCCTTGTAATCTTCTGAATCAGGAGTTATTCCTCCAACTATTTTTAATTTATAATCATTTTCATTAGCTCCTATCGCAAAAATTCTTATAGATTCCTCTATCATTTTGTTAGGAGAAATCCTGCCTAATACAATTGCCTGATTTTTCTTTAGGAATGGCTTATAAGAAATATCTTTTGTTTTTACAGCAGGATAAAGGCATAATCTTTCAGGTTTTAAATGCCATTTTTCTACCATTAAATTTTTAGTCCACTCATCAACAGCATAAATTTTTTTATTTAATGGAAGAGTCTTTTCTTGAGGGCTGATTGTTTTTTTGATAAATCTTTTCACAACCATTTTCCAGTTTTTCCACTGCTCTTTAATAGTTTCACTATCAATGCCTGAAATTCTCCATATGATATATTTTTTATTTTCAGGAAGGTATCTGTCCAATACCCCACCATCAACATCTATAATAAAATCAACATTTTCAGCCATATTAATAAATTCTTTTTTCATTAATTTTCTGGAAAAATTCTTTTCAACAAAAAATTTTAATTTATAAGCAGGAGCATTGTATTCTTTCTCTATTTTAATAGGTTCAAACAATTTTTCTATTTTTTCATGATTAAGTTTCCAGGGAGTTAAAAAATGAATTTTATATCCGAATGAATTTAAGGCTTTTATTAAATCAACAACAACTCTGGGCCCTCCACCGCCACTATCAATTTTAAACATAACTACAATTCCAATTTTTTTATCTTTAATCATTTTAATCATTAACAAAAATAATTTAAAAACTTATGCAACAATATTATTAAAATTATTTATTTCCTCGCATACCTTTCTTAGTTCTTTATCAGTAAGCTCAGGAAACATTGGAAGTGATAAAATTTCATTTGAAAATTTTTCTGCATTGGGAAAATCTCCTTTCCTATATTTTAAATAAGAAAATGCTTCTTGTAAATGTATAGGAATAGGATAATGTATTTGTGTAAGAATTTCTTTTTCTTTTAAATAATTTATCAATTCATATCTTTTTTTATGTCTAATAACATACAAATGATAAACATGTCCTTCCTCATAATCTGGAATAATAACCCCCTTTACCTCACTTAATAATTCATTATATTTTTTCGCATTTTCTCTTCTTTTTTTATTAAACTCTTCCAAGTATTTTAATTTAATTCTTAAAATTGCAGCTTGTAATTCATCTAATCTAGAATTTATACCAAAAATTCTAGCATTATATTTATCTTCTTGTCCATAATTGCTTAATAAAATCAATTTTTCCTTTATTCTTTCATTATTTGTTATAATCATTCCCCCATCTCCCAATGCACCCAAATTTTTACTAGGATAAAAACTAAAACACCCTATTTCTCCAATAGGAACTTTTTTTCCTTTATATTCAGCTCCATGAGCTTGACAGCAATCTTCTATAACTTTTAAATTATGTTTTTTTGCAATCTCAATAATCTTATCCATATCACATACCTTTCCATATAAATGTACAGGCATAATAACCTTTGTTTTTTTATTTATAACTGGTTCAATTTTCTTACTATCAATTAAATAATTTTCATTGACATCAATTAATCTAGGAATAGATCCAATAGCTCTAATAGCCATTATAGTTGGAATAGCTGTGTTTACAGGAACAATAATTTCTTCTTTTCGTTTTATATTCAATGAATGTAGAGCAAGGATTAATGCATCAGTTCCAGAATTAATACCAATACCATATTTTTTCCCACAATATTCTGCAAATTCTTGTTCAAATAATTTTTTTTCCTCTCCTAAAATAAAATGAGAGTTTTTAATAACTTTATTTATTGCGTTATCAATTTCTTTTTTAAGAAATTCATGCTGTCTTTTTAGCTCTAAAAAAGGTATCATTTTACTATAGAGAATTTTGTTTTTCAGAGTTTTTCAATATTCTCTATAAATATGTGGAATTCGGACATTTAAATACATTATAATTATAGAAGATATATTTTAATAAATAAAAATAATTTTATTCTCCGATATCCTGTTACAACTAAATAATGATAGATACAAAGATTTAAAAAGAATGTTTTCTACAATATTATAATAAAAACTACTATAGAGTAGTTAAATAAATCTTTACAAGAGGAGTATCT
>Ga0209343_10007892_pt1 | contig 12470 bp, 8 predicted proteins | sample RifCSPlowO2_02_FD_184026 | JGI IMG/M metagenome (GOLD analysis project Ga0209343, IMG submission 184026) | Groundwater microbial communities from Rifle, Colorado - Rifle CSP2_plank lowO2_0.2 (SPAdes) (version 2) | ecosystem: Environmental > Aquatic > Deep subsurface > Groundwater | place: Rifle... | reverse complement strand
CGAGGGCACGCGCACGCTGCGCCAGGACGGCATCGAAAAATGCCTGCGGGGCCTGACCGACCTGGTGGAAGTGCGCGCGGCCTGCGCCTGATGCGCACTGCTCCACGTGCGTAAGACGTGCTGCTACTGATATTCCGACATCGCGTCGCGCAGCCATCCGATGAGATAACGGGCGAACGAGTTGCAGACGTAGAGATGGAATTGGGCAAGCGCCACGCGATGCACGATTCCCTGGGTACGGGCGAGGTTCGTCTGGGCGCAACGGCCGACCGCGAATGCGCGCGGGTGAAAGTCCAGGGTGGCCGCCTTCGCAAGCACTTGCTCGGCCTTGGTGCCCGCAAGTTCGAGCACGGTTCGGCTTGCCCCCACATCGACCACCGCCACGTGCTCGCCGATCAGGCTCTGCCTTATCTTGTGCAGGTCGCAGGAACCGCCGACAAGAAGCCATTCGTCCGGACCCAGCCAGAGCGCGACGCAGCGATCGGATGTCGCGGTGGTGTTGGGCTCGGTTGGAAGGAGCATTGCGAGCGCGCGACCGAGGACAGCCGCCTCACCGCGAAGCGTGAGCTGCGGCACGCGCGGAAGTTCGCACAGCGTGACGCCCTCAGCCACGCTGACGCGCTCCTTCAGGATCAAGAAAAACCGGGTGCACGATCCTCGCCTGGGCTGCGCGGCCCTCGAGTGGCACGTGGATCGTGCTGCCCAGCCGCGAGCGCCCGGCCTTTACAAGTGCAAGGGCAAAGGAGCGACCCAGGTTTGGGCTGAAATAGCTGGAGCTTACGTGGCCCACCATGGGTATCGGAGCGCTACCGAGCCGGGCGGGAAGGGGCACGGCTTCGACGGTGATCTGTGCTCCTTCGGGCAAGACCTCGTTGGGGTCGGCGGGGAGCAAGCCGACGAGCTGCTTGCGATCCTCGCGCCGCGTATCGCCTCGCTCCAGAGAACGCTTGCCGAGAAAGTCCTTGCTCTTTGCCACCATGCGGCTGAGGCCAAGGTCGTGTGGAGCGACCGTTCCGTCGGTTTCCTGGCCCACGATGATGAAGCCCTTTTCCGCACGCAGCAGGTGAATCGCCTCGGTGCCGTACGCAGTGATGCCGAGCCGTGCACCAGCGTCCATGATGGCTTGCCATAAGGCGAGCCCGTGGTGGCTTTGCACGTTGATCTCGTAGGCAAGCTCGCCCGTAAAGCTGATACGAAACACGTTCGCATCGATCCCCGCGACGCGCGCCTCGCGCATCGAGAGGAACGGGAACGAATCGGGATCGAGCGGCATCTCCGGCGCGATCCGCGCCATCAATTCGCGCGCTTTCGGCCCGGACACCGCTACGGTCGCCCATTGCTCGGTGATCGAGGTGCAGTACACCTCCAGATCGATCCACTCGGTCTGCAGCCACTCTTCCAGCCAGTCGAGGACGCGAGCCGCGCCTCCCGTGGTGGTTGTCATCCAGAAATGCTGCTCGCCGAGGCGCGTTGTCACGCCGTCGTCGAACACCATGCCGTCCTCGCGGCACATGAGCCCGTAGCGCGCGCGGCCAATGCCGAGCGAGCTGAACGTATTGGTGTAGATGCGATCGAGGAACTGCGCCGCATCGCGGCCCTGGATATCGATCTTTCCGAGTGTGCTTGCATCGACCACGCCGAGCGCGGAGCGCACGGCTTTCGCCTCGCGCTGGACCGCCTGGTGCATCGATTCGCCCCGCGTGGAGCGATAGAACCAGGGTCGCTTCCACTGGCCGACATTCTCGAACACCGCGTCCTGCGCCTCGTGCCAGGAGTGGATGGGAGTTACGCGGATCGGGTCGAGAAAATCGCCAAGGTCGCGTCCCGCCAGGGCGCCGTACGAGATCGGCGTGTAAGGCGCGCGGAAAGTCGTGGTACCGGTTTCCGGAATGGTCCTGGCCGTCGCTGCCGAAAGGAGCGCGAGCCCATTCAGGTTCGAGGTCTTTCCCTGGTCGCTCGACATGCCGGTCGTGGTGTAGCGCTTGAAGTGCTCAACCGATCGGAAACCTTCCCGAGCCGCGAGCGCCACGTCCTCGGCCGTGACATCACCCTCGAGATCGACGAATGCCTTGCGCTTCCTCAGTTGGGACGGAACCTGCCAAAGCGCCTGAATCCGGTAGGGCAGGTCGTCTTTCGCGATCGGGACCGTAAGGCGCGAGTCGGGCGCGAAGCCAGCATCGCGCGCGGCGCGTGCGCCGGCTTCGTGCCCCTCTACGAGCGCCGCAGCGAGTCCGAAGCAGCCGTTTGCCGCCCCAGCGCAGCGTACGGCCTGGGCAGGGCGTCCCGGAAGGAAGCAGAGCTTCGACTCGTCCCATTGCAGCTTGCCTTGCGCCTGGCTGAAAAGATGCACCACCGGGCTGTACCCGCCCGACATGGCGATAAGGTCGCATTCGAGCTCCGTCGCAGGGCCGCCCTCCATCGGGACGACACGCGCGCCGCTTACGCGAGCCCGCCCTATGGCGTCGCCGATCACCGATCCGCTGATCGTTCGGATCTCGGCGTCCTCTGCGAGCCTTAGCGCCTGCGCACCTGCCTCGCGCCGCGGGTCCACGATTGCTGCGATTCCCACGCCCGAGCGCGCCAGCGCCGCCGCCTGAGCGTACCCCGCATCATTGTTCGCGAAGACAAGCACCCGGCGGCCTGCGGCGACTCCGTAGCGGCGCGCATACTTCAGAACTGCCCCGGCGAGCATTACGCCCGGCACGTCGTTGCCGCCGAAAACCAGCGGCCTCTCGTGCGCTCCGGCAGCGAGGACGACGTGTCGCGCCCTGAAATGCCAGAGGCGTTCCCGGACGACTTTGTTCCTGCGCTCCACCGCGCAGAGAAAGTTATGGTCGTAGTAGCCGAACAGGGTGGTTCGCGGGAGCAGGGTGACTTCTGGCAAGGCACGAAGCTCGGCGAGCACCGATTGCACCCAAAGCGTGAAAGGCTGCCCGCCGATCGGCGCGCCGCTGCCAAGCAGTTGCCCCCCGAATTCGGGTTGCTCGTCCACGAGCACGACCCGCGCTCCGCCGCTTGCTGAGGCTCGTGCTGCGGCGAGTCCTGCGGGTCCGCCGCCCACGACGAGCACGTCACAATGGACGTGGGTCTTGTCGTAACGATCAGGGTCCGGCCCACGCGGCGCTTCTCCGGGGCCCGCCATGCGGCGAATAAGCGGCTCGTACACACGTTGCCATAGCCGGCGCGGCCACATGAAGGTTTTGTAGTAAAAGCCCGCGACGAGCAGTCCTGAGAGGGCGCCAGCGAGGGCCCCGACGTCAAGGCTCAGGCTGGGCCAGCCGTGGAGCGAGCGCGCAGTCAGACCTTCGTAAAGCTCGACGCTCGTAGCCCGGCTGTTGGTATCGACACGCGGCTCATCGCCAACCGATACGAGCGCATTCGTTTCTTCCACGCCGGCCGCCAGAATTCCGCGGGGACGGTGGTACTTGAAACTGCGTCCCACGAGGTGCACGTCGCTCGCGAGGAGCGCTGAGGCAAGCGTGTCGCCCGGATGGCCGGAAAAGCCGACCCCGTCGAAGCGGAAAGCGAGGCTGCGGCTGCGGTCGATAAGGCCGCCCTGCGGCAGGCGAAAGGAGCTCATACGGGTGGCTCCGGCGGCGTCTCATCCACGCGATACGTTGCCTCGATCTCGTGGCTGACGGTGTGGCGAAGCGCGTTGAACCAGCGCCGGCATCCGGCGGCGTGCACCCACCGTTCTCGAAACCAGCCTTTCGGGTTGTCGCGGATGAAAAGGTATTCGCCCCACGCCGCTTCATCCGTGGTGGTCGGTTCGCGAGGGCGGACGATGTGTGCCGGGCCGCCGTTGCGGAACTCGGTCTCGTCGCGCGGGCCGCACCACGGGCAGCGGATCAATAGCACGTCAGTGCGCTACCCCGGCGGCGCCATGCTCATCGATCAGCGCGCCGCTCGTGAAGCGCTCGAGCGCGAACGGCCGCGCGAGCGGGTGCGGCTCGCCTTTCGCGATGTTCCAGGCGAAGACATGCCCCGAGCCGGGCGTGGACTTGAAGCCGCCTGTTCCCCAACCCCCGTTCATGAACAGCCCTTCCACCGGAAGCTCGCCGATGATCGGCGAGGCATCCGGGCAGACGTCCACGATTCCTCCCCAGGTGCGCATCATGCGAAGCCGGCTGAAGACCGGAAAGAGCGCGAGGCAAGCGGCCATCTGATGCTCGATGACGTGAAACGAGCCGCGCTGCGCATAAGAGTTGAAGCCATCGATCCCGGCGCCCATGACCAGCTCGCCCCGATCGGACTGGCTGACGTATACGTGCACGGCGTTGGACATCACCACGCACGGGAGCACCGGCTTCACCGGCTCGGACACCAGCGCCTGCAGCGGATGGCTTTGCAGCGGCAGTCGCACGCCGGCAAGCTGGGCAAGCACCGAATTGTGTCCAGCTGCCACGATCGCCACCCTGCCCGCCGCGATGGCGCCGCGGGTGGTACGCACACCCTTCACCCTGCCACCCTGGATGTCGAACCCGGTTACTTCGCAGTTCTGGATGAGGTCCACGCCGAGGGCGTCGGCCGCACGCGCGTATCCCCATGCGACGGCATCGTGCCGCGCCACGCCGGCGCGGCGCTGCAGTGTTCCGCCGAGGACCGGGTAGCGCGCCTCGGGCGATATGTCCAGGACCGGGCAGAACGCCTTGGCCTCTGCGACATCGAGCCACTCGGCGTCGATGCCGTTCAGCCGGTTGGCGTGAATGCGCCGCCTCGCCTCCCGCACGTCGCCATGCGAGTGCGCGAGGTTCAGCACGCCGCGCTGGCTCAGCATCACGTTGATGTTCAGCTCCTCCGCGAGCGACTCCCACATCCTCAGGCTGTGCTCGTAGAGGAACGCGCTTTCATCCCACAGATAATTGGAGCGCACGATGGTGGTGTTGCGGCCCGTATTGCCGCCGCCGAGCCAGCCGCGCTCCAGCACCCCGACATTGCGCATGCCGTGCTCGCGCGCGAGGTAATACGCCGTCGCGAGCCCGTGCCCGCCCGCTCCAATGATGATGACGTCGTACGCGCGCTTGGGATCTGGAAAGCGCCAGTAAGACGGCCAGTCGAGATGCGCCGACCAGGCGCTTCGCATGAGCGAAAGCAGGGAAAAGCGTTTCATCCGGATGCCGTTGTGTCCAGATGCTACCCAAGGATGGGTTTCCCATGCTTTCACTTTAGCGACATACTGTTTAACTTATGCGCCATGCGGCCTCAGTGAGGAAGGGTAGTCGGCCGGGCCTCCGGGTCGGCTTCGTCTTGACGCCGCGTTTCACGCTGACGGCGTTCGCGGGCTTCGTCGACACGCTGCGCCTGGCGGCCGACGAAGACGATCGCAGCCGTCCGATTGCATGTGAGTGGACCGTGCTGGGAGACGTGCGCACGCCGCTCATGTCGAGTTGCGGCGTGTCAGTGCAGGCGATGGCTCCCATGGAGGACCCCGCGCGCTTCGACTACATCGTCGTGGTCGGGGGCCTGCTCCACGGCGGACAGAAAGTCGCCCCCCGCACCTACCCGTTCCTGCGCGCGGCTTCCCGAGCGGGCGTCGCGCTCGTCGGTCTGTGCACCGGATCGTTCGTGCTCGCCCGTGCCGGCCTGCTCGACGGGTATGTAGCTTGCGTGCACTGGTTTCACCGCGAGGATTTCGAGAAGGAATTTCCCAGGTCGCGGCTGGTCAGCGACCGCATGTTCGTGGTTGATCGCACTCGAATGACGTGCGCCGGGGGAACGAGCGTGGTGCATCTCGCGGCGCATCTGGTAGAGAGGCATTGCGGGCGGGGGGTTGCCGGCAAGAGCCTGCGCATTCTCATCGAGGACCAGCCGCTGCCCGCCGATACGCCGCAGCCGGAATCCGTCGTCACTCGCAAAGCGCATGACGGTCTTGTCCGCCAGGCGATGCTCCTGATCGAGCAGAAGCTCTCGCAGCGCCAGTCGCTTGCCGAAGTTGCGGCCGCGCTCGGCGTCAGCACCCGCCAGCTGGAGCGTCGCTTTGCCGGCGACGTAGGGCTCAGTCCTCGCCAATACAGACTTCGCCTTCGTCTTGCGAGGGCGAGGTGGATGATCGAGCACACCGACCTCTCGTTGACGAATGTCGGCCTCGAATGCGGGTTTGGCGACTGCTCGCATTTTTCCCGCGCTTACACCAACCACTACAACACCCGCCCCTCCAGCGTTCGGCGTATTGCTCGGCAGGGTCGTGCATGAAGCGACGTGACGCCTTGACAGCCCAAGGGCAAAGTGGTCTGCTGCCACCCGATCTGGGGGCGTCCGGAAAGAGCCAGTATGCCGCGATTGGATAAGAAAAAGTGGTCTGGTCTCCTGGACGTCACCCTCGATCCAGAAAGTTCGGTTCCCCTCTCACGCCAGATTTTCCTGCAGCTGCGCCGGGCGATCGTCGATCACGCTTTGCCAGCGGGAAGCTCGGTCCCGTCATCCCGCGAATTGTCGAGGCGTATAGGCGTCTCACGGACCTCGGTCGTGGCGGCGTACGACGAGCTCTACGCCGAAGGCTATATAGAGGGACGCCGCGGCTCAGGCACGTTCGTGTCGAACGATCTTCCTGCGAAGGTGGAAGCGCTCCGCGCGCCGCCATCCCCCGACTCACCCTCGCTGCGCAGAATGTCCGTGGCAGGCTACCGGTACCGCGACCTCGCCTCGCGGGACGTAACGACGGTCGACAAGCCGTTCAGCCTGGGGCGCTGCTCGATCGATCACCGCACCAGCGAGGCCTGGCGGCGCATCAGCTTGCGCAACCAGAAAAGCATACCGGACGATGCCCTGGGCTATTCCGATCCCTTCGGCCGGCTGTCGTTCCGGCAGGTCGTTTCGGAATATCTGAAAGTCTTCCGCGCCGTGAATTGCAGCCCGGAGCAAGCCATGATCACTTCGGGCGCACAGCAGGCGCTCGACCTTTCCATCAAGGTGCTGCTGAATCCCGGCGATCGGGTATGGGTGGAGGATCCCTGCTACCCCGCGACATTGCGCGCTCTTGTGGCGGCAGACCTCCGGCCAGTGCCCGTGCCCGTGGACGGCGAGGGCCTGTGCGTATCGGTTGGCATGGACCGGGAGCCCTCACCGCGGGCGATCTTCGTCACTCCTTCGCATCAGTATCCGACCGGGGCCATCATGTCGATGAGCCGCCGGCTGGAGCTGCTCGCCGCGGCCTCGCGCACGGATGCCTGGATCGTGGAGGACGACTACGACAGTGAATTTCGCTATACCGGACAACCCCTGTCCTCGCTGCAGGGGCTCGATCAGAACTCGCGGGTCATCTACGTCGGCACGCTCAGCAAGGTGCTTTTTCCAGCGGTCCGCACGGGATTCGCTGTGATCCCACTCGACCTCATCGCGGCGTATCGGGGGGCTCGCTACCTTACCGACCGCGGTCCGCCGATTTTCTACCAGCAGACCATCGAAGAATTCATGCGTGAAGGCTTCTTTACGAGCCATGTCCGCCGCATGCGGCATCGATACCAGGCGGCGCGGGATCTGATCGTCGAAGACCTGCGCAAGAACCTCGCGCCGTACGCAACCGTGGATCTGCCTGCCGGCGGAATGCACGTCATCGCGTATCTGAGGGCGGGCATCGACGATCTCGCGGTCACCGCAGAAGCGCTCATGCGCGACGTCGTGGTGCGGCCGCTCAGTCCGTTGTTCATCGAGCGGGAACCTCGCCACGGCCTGGACATCGGCTTTACGGGATTCGATTGTGCGCAGATGCGGCTCGCGGCGGTGAGGCTCGGAGAAGCGCTCAAGCACGTGGCAGCGCAAGTGCCGGGTGCCCTCGGTCGCACAAACGCCGCTTCATAATTGGCTTTGCCCGAGTTGCAAAGTGGACGTTTACAGCAGCGCATGCCTGTGAACAATCGTGCGCGAGTCAACGGAGCCGACGGGATCGGCACAAAGGCGCGCGTATGCTTATCGGGCTACCGAAGGAAATCAAGAATCACGAGTATCGCGTTGGGCTCACGCCGAGCAGCGTGCGCGAGCTGACGTCCCACGGCCACCGTGTCCTCGTGCAATCCGGTGCCGGAAGCGGCGTCGGCTTCGATGACGGTCAGTACACAGCGGTGGGCGCGAGTTTGGCAAGAACCGCAAACGAGGTCTTCGCCGAGGCGGAGATGATCGTGAAAGTGAAGGAGCCGCAGCCGCACGAATGCGACATGTTGCGGCGCGAACAGGTTCTCTACACGTATCTGCATCTTGCCCCCGATCCGACCCAGACGGCCGCGTTGGTGAAATCCGGAGCGGTGTGCATCGCCTACGAGACCGTCACGGCGCCCGACGGAGGGTTGCCGCTCCTCGCGCCAATGAGCGAAATCGCGGGGCGGATGGCAATCCAGGCGGGTGCGGCGCACCTCGAGAAATCCAAAGGCGGCATGGGCGTGCTTCTAGGCGGGGTGCCCGGTGTTCCAAGCTGCCATGTCCTCGTCATCGGAGCCGGGGTGGTCGGTACCCAGGCGATGCAGATGGCGGTCGGCCTGGGCGCTCGCGTCACCGTGCTCGACACGAATGTGAATCGCCTGCGCGAGCTGGACCTGGTGTTCGGTAACCGGATCAGCACGCTTTACTCCAGCGCGCAGAATATCGAAGACGCCCTGCGCGACGCGCAGCTTGTAATCGGCGGCGTGCTCGTTCCGGGCGCGGCAGCGCCCAAGCTCGTCACCCGCGACATGATCGCGCAGATGAGAGAGGGCTCGGTCGTCGTCGATGTGGCGATCGATCAAGGGGGGTGCTTCGAAACATCCCGGCCTACCACCCACGCGGAACCCACCTACGTGGTCGATGGGGTGGTGCATTACTGCGTCGCGAACATGCCTGGCGCGGTGGCGCGCACCTCGACCATTGCCCTCACCAATGCCACGTTGCGCTACGCCGTAGCGCTTGCCGACAAGGGATGGAGGCGGGCGCTGAAAGAGGACCTCCATCTGCGCCATGGCCTGAACGTCGCGCAGGGAGAAGTCACCTACGAGGCCGTGGCCCGCGACCTCTCCTATTCCTACGTGCCTGCCGACAAGCTTCTCAACTGACCTCTTGCGGGACGGACCGGGCCTCGAGCGCGCAGAGATCCGTCCCGGGATTCGGCCCAAGTCCGGTTTTGTCCCATGACAAGTGGCCGAGACGGAACACAAAAGTGGTCCTTGCCGCAGCGGCAGGTCGCCGCGACACTTTGCGGCAATTGCAATTCCTGGGAGATGCTGTGAATACGTTTCGCGTCGCCTGCGCCCACGACTGCCCCGACGGGTGCTCGCTGCTTGCCCACGTGAAAGAGGGCCGCATCGTGCGTGTAGAGGGCGATCCCGGCAACCCGTTCACCGACGGCTTCGCGTGCGCAAAGGTCAACCGCGACGCGGATCTGGTCAACTCAACCAGCCGGCTCGAGCGCCCCTTGAAGCGTATGGGCGCCAAGGGAAGCGGCCAGTTCACGCCCATCAGCTGGGACGAGGCGCTCGATACGATTACAGAGCGCTGGACGGCCATCATCGCAAAGCACGGGCCGCTTGCTTTGCTCGGCTACGCCTATAGCGCGCACCAGGGGCAGGTGAATCGCGGCTTGCTGAACGGATTTTTTCATGCGCTGGGGTCGAGCCGGCTCCTTGCGGGCACGGTCTGCGACACCTGCTGCGAGACTGCCTGGAACATGACCGTGGGACCTGTCGCCGGGCCGGATCCGGAGACAGTCGCCGATTCGGACCTCATCGTCGCCTGGAGCGCAGATCTGATGGCCACCAACGTCCATTTCTGGACGAAGGTGGAAAAGGCGCGGAAAAAGGGCGTGAAAGTCATTGCAATCGATCCTCGCCGTCATAAGGTGGCCGAGCGCTCGGATTGGCATGTTCAGGTGCGGGTCGGGAGCGACGCGGCGCTCGCCCTGGGCGTCATGCACTGCATGGTTCGCGATGGCATGTACGACAAGGATTACGTGGCAAAGAACACCGTGGGATTCGACGCGCTCTGCCGCAAGGTCCTTCCGGATTTCCCGCCGGAGCGGGTGGCAGGGATTGCCGGCGTTCCGGCCGGCGACGTCCTGCGGCTGGCGAAGATGTTCGGGGCGTCGAAGAAGACTTTCCTTCGCATGGGCGAGGGAATGACACGCAACGTGCATGGCGGCCAGGCAATGCGGGCGGTCGCGGTGATTCCAGGACTGAACGGCTCGTACGGCCGGCGCGGAGGCGGCGCGTTCCTCTACGGCATGGCAGCGTTCGACTTCAACTACGACGCCATTCGCAAGCCCTCCGGCCCGGCGCAAACCCGCATGATCAATCATCTGCGCCTTGGCGAGGAACTGCTCACCCGGAATGACCCGCCGATCAAGGCGCTTTTCATCGCGGCCAACAATCCCGCGGTCACGTGCCCGGATACCAACAAACTGCGGCGCGCGCTCGCGCGCGAAGACCTTTTTACGGTGGTCCATGATCCGTTCATGACCCGCACGGCGCGGTATGCGGACATCGTCCTGCCCGCGGCTCTTTATCTGGAGAGCGAGGACTTTTACCGTTCGTATGGCTCGTATTACATGCAATACGCGCCTGCCGCTGCGAAGCCGCGGGGCGAAGCCCGCTCGAATTACAGCATCGCGCGGGAGCTTGCGAAGCGAATGGGGCTCAAGGACGCAGTGTTCCAGAAGTCGCCGCAAGAGCTCGTGGGCGAGCTCTTCAAGGGCGCGGGCCCGCTGTTTCAATCGTTCGTGGGCATCGACCTCTCGGATAAAGGACCCATCAGGATCGAGCAGCCCGATCACCAGGTCTTCAAGACCCCATCGGGCAAGCTCGAGATCTACTCCGAGACTCTCGCGAGCCAGGGACTGGATCCGCTGCCCAACTGGGCTCCCGAGGAACCGGAAATCCATCACGGGAAGCAGTTGCCGCTACGCCTCCTGACAGCTCCGGGGTACTTCCTCGCGCACACGACGTTCGAAGGGGTGGACGATTTGCGCCGAAGGGAAGGGCAGCCCTTCTGCGTGCTTCATCCTCGCGATGCCGCGCAGCGCATGCTGAAGCAGGGAGACAAGGTGCGGCTTTTCAATAGCCGAGGGCAAGTCGGGCTACTCCTTTGCATCAGCGATGAAACGCTTGCCGGCGTCGTGCTTGTGCCAGGCCAGCGAGACGATACGGACGCGGTGTCCGGAACGGTGAACATGCTCTGTTCCGACCGCTTCTCGGACATGGGCGAAGGCGCCACCTATCAGAGCACGTGGCTCGAGGTCGAAGCCTGGCAAGAGGTTCAGCCCGCGGCCGGGTCGCCTTCACTGCGCGACGGCGCCGAATTGACGTCTCAGCTCTCCTAGCGAAAGGCCAAGCCATGGCGCCGGCAGCGGATATGGCAGGGAAAAGGGCCTCGAGGCAATGCGCGAGTACACGGTCGCGAAGACCGTCGTTCTGAATCACGGGTGACGCTCCGCCCATGAGAAAGTTCGACCAACGGTCAACCGGCCCCTTGAGCGACGTCAGGGTGCTTGATCTATCGCGGCTGGCGGCCGGCAACATGCTGACCGCCTACCTTGCGGACTTCGGCGCCGACGTCATCAAGGTTGAACGCGAAGGCGCCGGCGACGACCTGCGCGACTGGCGCGAGGCCGGCCAGGACATCTACTGGAAGGTATATGGGCGCAATAAGCGCTCCATCATCCTGGACCTCAAGTCCGAAGCGGGACTGAAGGACCTCAAGCGCCTCGTCGCAACGTCCCAGGTGTTCGTCGAGAATTTCGTGCCGGGCGGCCTGGAGAAGATGGGTCTTGCACCCGAGGTCCTGCTGGAAGCGAATCCCAAACTCGTGATCGTGCGGATCTCCGGATGGGGCCAGACGGGACCATTCAGCCACAAGCCCGGGTTCGGCACGCTTGTCGAGGCGATGTCGGGCTTCGCATTCCTGAACGGCTTTGCCGACCGTCCGCCCACCTTGCCGCCGCTCGCGCTCGCGGACATGATCGCCGGCATCTATGGCGCGGCCGGCGTGCTGACCGCGTTGCGCGCAGCCGAGACCGGCGGCCGAGGCCAGGTGGTGGACCTGTCGCTGTTCGAGCCGATTTTCTCGATGATCTCCAGCGAAGCCGTGAAGTGCAGGCTGACCGGGGTGCCGACCATGCGCTCGGGGAACCAGTCGAGCCATACCGCCCCGCGCAACGTCTATGAATGCGCCGACGGGAAATTCGTCGCGATGTCGGGCTCCATGCAGTCGATGGCTTTTCGCATCTTCGACACCATTGGAAGGTCCGAGCTGAAATCAGACCCGCGCTTTGCCACCAACGATGCGAGGGTCATGCACCGGGACGAGCTCGACGCGATCATTTCCTCCTTCATCCGCATGCGCAGCCAGCCGGAGAATCTTGCGATCTTCGAAGCGGCGCACGTGACGGTCGGTCCGGTCTGCTCGGTTGCCGACCTGCTCGCGCATCCGTTCGTCATCGGTCGCGAAGCGATCGTTGAAGTCGAGGATGGCGAGCTCGGGTCGATTCCCATGCACAACATCATTCCGCGCCTGTC
>Ga0209343_10007886_pt1 | contig 12479 bp, 11 predicted proteins | sample RifCSPlowO2_02_FD_184026 | JGI IMG/M metagenome (GOLD analysis project Ga0209343, IMG submission 184026) | Groundwater microbial communities from Rifle, Colorado - Rifle CSP2_plank lowO2_0.2 (SPAdes) (version 2) | ecosystem: Environmental > Aquatic > Deep subsurface > Groundwater | place... | reverse complement strand
AAATAATACTGCCATCGCCGCAAGCTATATGCAAATGACCGAGAAAGACCCAGCTAAGGGGCTCATTGGTCTTTCGCTTTATTTTAATCAGGTTGAGCGAGCCCAGAATTTTTCAAAATCAATCAAGACGCAGATAAAAAAAGACGCGCTGGAATTTAAACCGGCGGAAGGCGGGTATCATTTCGTAAAATATGGATTATAAAAAACAAATTTTCGCAGCGGTGTTGAGCGTAAGTTTATTGGTGCCTTTTGCTGTTCCTGTGTTAGCGCAAGAAGTCTCTCCTGATGAACTTTTAGATCCGTTTGCCGGGCAGGATTTGTCTGGCGGCGGCACTTCTGCGGGGTCTGAACCATCATCAGATGCCGCGCAGAGTTTGGGAGCATGTAGTGTAATCGCCATATTAGGATCTACGGATTGCAATGAGGTCCCTACAAAAGTACCGCTCGGAGTCCCGCGAGACATAGCCAACAAAATCGCCTGGGGAATTGCTAAAATGCTGGTGCAAAAGCTCACCGACCAGATTGTAATGCTCATCAGAACCGGTGGACAAGGCGGGGGGGCGCTTTTTGTGCAGGATTGGAACGGATTTTTGCTTGACGCCGCCGACCAAGCCAGCGGAGTATTTATTAAAGAGCTGAATCTAACCCAGCTTTGCGAGCCTTTCGCCCCGCGGTTAAGATTAATTTTTGCCGGCGGACGGCGCTCGTTTCAAGACAGATATAGATGCACCGTTTCAACCGTAATGGGTAATATTCAAGGTTTTTTTAATGATTTTAATAATGGCGGATGGCAAAGATGGATTGAGCTTACGCAAGTTCAAAATAATCCCTACGGGCAATATTTAGGGTTATTGGAAGAAAAAGAAAAAAGAGAGGCCTTGGGAGTGCAAAAAAGTTTCAACGAAGCTATGTCGGCAAACGGATTTTTGGGAATTAAAGAGTGCGGGCCAACAGTGCAAAACGAGCCCGGAGACAATCCAATCGGAGAGGTCTGTAAAATCGTAAGCCCTGGCAAGTGGCTAGAAGAGCGATTGATTGAATCCACAAACTCTGACATTAAACAACTAAATCTCGCCGATTCTTTTAATGAAATAATTTTGGCTGCTTTTCAAACAATGATGCAGACGCTCTTTTCTTCGGGCGGGCTGGCTTCGTCCAATATTCGCTCAACCGCCATCACTTCGCAACTGGAAAATGATTTGAATAATTTAAAACAAAGCATGATTCAGTTTAGCGGAGTGGACAGCGCCATCTCCATCACTCAATCAATTATCACCAAAAAGAATGATTCTTTGGCCAAAGTGAAAAATGAAATTTTAACGCTGGGCAAACTCAAAACTTGCCAGCAGACCAGCGGGCTTTCTATAAACACAGTGGAGAACGGCCTAAACGCCGCCGTCTCCACAAAGCTGGCGCTGGAAAATGATATTTTGAACCAAACTTTATTTAATGAAACCTTAAAAGACGACAGGGCGGAGTTGCTCGGCGCCACCACCGCGGAAACGCTCAATCTGGCGCTTGCCAAAACCCAAAATGATGTCGCGAAAATAGGAAGTTTGGGCGCGGCGACTCTAGAAAACGCGAAAATCACAGCCGACAAAGCAAAGGCCGAGAATGACTTAGCCGATTGTTTAAATCCGCCAAGCGGTGGAGATTAGAAATGAGAAAAGAAAATAAAAAATTCATAATCACAATTTTCTCAATAGTGCTTTTCTGTTTGATGTTTAATTTCATCGCGGCGCCGTTGGCGTTGGCTGCAGCCGCATGTCAAAAAACAGACGGCACAATTGTTAAAACATATTCAATGTCATGTGACGCGTCAGAGTGTTCAAAATTGGAGGGAATATGTAAGCCTATTAATGTAAGTGAAAGCGGTATAAAGACAGCGGATCAAGAAGTCTTATTAAACAAGGCTGGTGGGGCGTTCGGCATAGGTAAGGGATTGCTATGGGGACTAAACATAATTTTAACGGCAGCAGTGCTTGCTATGGGGAAATTCGTCGCGCTAGCTGGAAGTTTTTTTGACGTAGCTATTCATAATGCAGCCTTAAGTGGCTTCAATAATTTAATAGCTGTACAAAAAGGCTGGGAAGTGTCGCGAAACATCGCTAATCTTTTTTTCATTCTCATACTGCTTGCTATTGCAATTGCCACTATTTTGCGCATACAAAGCTACAATGCAAAACAATTGCTACCTAAACTAATAGTGATAGCCTTGCTAATTAATTTCAGTTTAACAATAAGCTATGTAGTAATTGATTTCGCAAATATACTCGGAGGTGGCTTTTGGTTTGCACTTACTAAAAATGGAAGCCAGTCTATCTCTCAATCTCTAATGGCTGGTGCTAGATACCAAGAGATTTTTGACACCAATGATGTTATTAAAACTTCGGGGTGGGAAAAATGGTTGTGGGGCACAATTGGCACTGTTTTAGGTGCTTCAATCGCAGGAGCAGGCTGTTTGACAGGATTTTTCTGCCCAGGAGCAATTGCGCTCGGAGGTTTGATGATTGGAGGGACGTTCGCTGGTTATGCAAGCTGGGCAACATTAAGTTCATCAGCCAACTTACAATCCGCTATAGATTATTTTTACCTAATAATGCTCCCGCTTATTGTTTCTCTTCCGCTGGTTTTCGTCTTTGTATTTGGGGGAATTTTAATGATTATCAGGTTCGCCATACTAACTCTACTTTTGGTTTTAGCACCATTAGCTTTCCTTTTTTATATACTGCCTACAACAGAAAAATATTGGCATACTTGGTGGGAAAAGTTGATTTCTCATGCATTTTTCTTCCCCGCTTTTATGTTTCTTCTTTACATCAGCATCTCCATAGCCAACACTATGACGCGTAGCGCGATTAGCGGAAATATAACCCAAAATTTTCCGTTTTTGGTTGATACAACTACAGTTGTCGTACTTTTAATCTCTTCTCTTTTAATTGCGCGCACAATGGGCATCTACTTTGCTAGCTCGGTCTTGGGTTGGGCAACTTCAAGTAGAAAATGGCTCACGGGATTTGTGGGAGGAGTGGCGGCGAGGAATTTGGTGGCGCCGATTGGAGCAAGATTGCAGCAAACCAAGGCCATGGGAAGAATAACGGAGGCCTCTCCGACTTTGGGTTATTACGCGCGGATGGGCACGGGCTGGCTGGCCGGGCTGGGCAAGGCGCCAGCGCAAGCGGAGAATATGGCTAAAGCGGCATTGGCGCAAGGCAAGGGAACATGGGGGGCGTCGTTTGGAAAACTTGGTCGGGCAGGGCAAGAAGCGATGCTGAAAGGGATGACTCAAGAACAACGCGCGGAATTTGTTGCCGGCCTTTCAAGAAATCAAGCGATAAGGGCAAACGATATTCTTCGTTCGCCGCAGTTTAGCGCGGCCGAAGCCGCGAAATTTGATCTGGAAAGTTGGAAGCGGCAGACCAGGCCGCAACAACAAGCGCGAATGGCCGGATGGCTTGGCATTAATCCTAAAACCGGACTTCCCAATAATCAAGAAGCTGCGGCTGAAGCTTTGCGCAGTATGAGCCCCGAGGACCAAGCAACCCTGGTTGATTCGCTAGCGCTGGTTGACCCTGCGTTGGCAAAACAAGCCACAGATTTCATTGAATCGCGATTCAGTCCGAAAGACCAACAAAGTTTCAAGATTGCCCGCCTTCTACGTAAGACCGATGATGAGCAACATACTAAATTCGCCACCGAACTTAACAATGATGATAAAGAAGCTTTCCTGCGTAAAAAAGACGCTAAAGGGCAAGCTAGGTTTATGGATAGCTTTGCTACAATGCCGGCTGGCTTTAATGCAAAAGATTGGACTGATGCCGAAACCGCAGCTAAAACAACAATCCAAACTCGTTTTAGCGCCAGCGAACAAAGGGCTTTCAAGGAAGCGGTTATTGAAAATACAAGCGGGAAAGCTGTTGATAAAATTAAGGTAGCCGCGGCGACAATGTCTGATGAAGAGCTAGATATTCTACAAAAAGTGGGAGATGAAAATAAGATATCGCGGCTGATAAATGATTTTGGCGGAAGCGCTAAAGCGGGGGAGAAAGCTATAGCTCAAAAGATTGGTAAAAGCATAGTTAAGCGCGGGCAAGAAAATAAATATATTGATCGCGTAGCGCCAAGGCAGTTTATAGACACAATTATGGGCGCGGCTGATACTAGATCCCATCAAGAAAAATTAAAAGAATACTTCACTAAAGTTGACGCCAAAGCTTTGCGCAGGAATTTATCTCCGGATATTATTAAGCAAAAAGAATTTGTGGAAGATGTTTTGGCGGCAGGGACGATAGAAGATATTTCACTAATCACTGGAGACACGAGGCGCGCGGCTGCGTTTAAAGAAGGTTATGAAGCGATATTAACAGCATCAAGAGTCACAATAGGACCCAGAACGGAGGATAGAGCGCAGGCCCTGGCAAACGAGATGCAGAGAAAGGGAAATAATATCGCCGCTCAAGAATTAAGAGATTATGTTGCGGGAATTTCTCCGTATAAAGAAGTAATTACAAGTATATTGGAGGGTAGAGCGCAACCTAAAACACCCTAAAACTATGGCCGACCAAAAAGATATTTTAGAAAGAGTTTCAGAACTGCCGGATGATCTCCGGAAAGCGCTTTTCGCGCGCTCAACGACCGATACGATACAAGTCGTTGGAAAAAATGCCGGACTTTCCATTGATAAAATCGGGGAGTTAGCTGACGAAACGGGACGGGTGATGCTGGGAATTACTTCACCCTCGGATTATGTAAAAAATCTGGTGAGCAGATTGAGTGTTAATCAAGAAAAAGCGAAAGCCATCGCCGAAGAAATAAATCAAAAAGTTTTCCAGCCGGTGAGGGAGTCGCTGAAGAAAATACATGGGATAGAAACACCCCCCCCAGCCCCCCCCTTATCAATGGGGGGAGAAAGAGTAGAGATATCCCCTCCTTTACAAGGAGGGGTCAGGGGAGGTAAAGAAATAGAAATCAAACCGCAACCCAAGCCATTGCCGAAGCGGGAAGATATTGAAACGCAAAAACCAAAAACAGAAGAAGCCAAAACGGCGTTTCAAGCTCCACGTTCCACGTTTCAAGAAGTAATCCCTCCAATCTTTGTTAAAAAAATGCCCACACCAATAGCTTCGCAATTAGGCGGGCAAGCTCCGCCAGATATTCTTCCCGCTCCAAAAGAATCTTTGCCGCAAAATTTTCTTGCCGCTAAAACGGAATTAGAAAAAGCTTTGTCGTCGCAGCCTGCCCGCAATGCTACGCAAGGCGTTGCAGGCGGGTATAAAGACAAAGACCCTTATCGCGAAATAATAGAACCATAATATGCAACACCAAGTACCGCAATTTATAGACATAGAAGATAAAATTTTCGGGCCTTTAACGGCCAAGCAGTTTTTCTATATTTTGGGCGGCGCCGCCATTGTTTTTATAATGTATGTCTACCTGCAGTTTTGGCTGGTAATTATTCTGGGCGCTCCGATCGCGGCGTTTGCCGGCTCTTTGGCGTTTTTAAAAATAAACGGCCAGCCCTTTATTAAAATTCTGGCCAGCGCCATAGATTACGCCTCTTCGGCTAGATTGTATTTGTGGAAAAAGACAGCCGCGCCAGCCGGGAGGAAGTCCGACTTCTTTGGGGATTTGAAGTCGGACTTCAAAGAGGCTGGCGGAACTCCGAAACTTACCCAAAGCAAATTACAAGATTTATCCTGGTCGCTGGATATTCAAAAGAATATTAAACGATAAATATGGCAAACGCTTTACCATCTCAAGATATTTTAAAGATAGAAGAAATCCGGGATGGCGTCCTGGTTTTAAAAGACGGGTCGCTCCGCGCCGTGATGATGGCCTCTTCCTTGAATTTTTCCTTGAAAAGCGCGGACGAGCAAACTGCGGTTATTATGCAATACCAAAATTTCCTGAATTCTTTGGATTTCACCGTGCAATTTTTTCTGGAGTCGCGAAAATTAAACATTGAACCCTATCTTAATACTTTAAAAGAAGCCGAAGCCAAGCAGACAAACGAACTTTTGAAAATTCAAATAACGGAATACATAGAATTCATTCGAACATTCGTCCGCGCGGCAAATATCGTAAGCAAAAATTTTTATATTATTGTGCCTTTCACACCGGCGATGTTTACAACGCCAAAAGAAGGATTTAAAAGCTTGCTTGGAATTTTTGGGCAAGGCGCTCCCAAACCTAAAACCTTACCGCAAGATAAATTTGACGAATATAAAAATCAGCTCTGGCAAAGAGCGGACAGCGTGATTCAAGGGCTAGTACGGACTGGCGTTAGAGCGGTTCCCCTGAACACCGAGGAACTGATTGAACTTTTTTACAGTCTTTACAACCCCGGCGAATTAGAAAAAGGCAAACCCTCACACCAAAGTGATTTTGGTGTGGGGGTGAACCCCCTATCATAAATTTATGGCATTACTGAATATATTTAGAAAAAAGAAACCTAAAGAAACGGAAATTACTCCGGTTTTTCCGGAAGAAATTTATCGCGCCGGCGTTTTGGAATTAAAAGACGTTATCGCGCCAGCGGCGCTGGAAGTCACGGCCAATCACATGCGCCTTGGAGAAAAATTGGTGCGGACAATTTTTATTTTTTCGCTCCCCAGATTTCTTTCTTCAAACTGGTTTTCTCCCATAATAAATTTGGATAAGGTTTTTGATGTTTCCATATTTATACATCCGGTGAATACCGCAACAGTTTTAAAAAAACTTCAGCGGAAAGTCGCCGAAGTTCAATCGCAAGTTTCCATCCGGCAGGAAAAAGGATTGGTGCGAGACCCGATTTTGGACACCGCCTTCCAAGATTTGGAATCTTTGCGCGACAAGCTCCAGCAAGCGCAGGAAAGATTGTTCAATTTCGGGCTTTATATCGCGGTTTATGGAAATACTATAGAAGAGCTGGATAAAGCGGAGACTGAAATAAAATCCATGCTGGAGTCGCGTTTGGTTTATGCCAAGCCCGCGCTTTTTCAGCAAAAGGAAGCCATGGACTCTATTTTTCCCCAAGCTTTAGACACTCTTGGCGTCAACAATTATCTGAATTCCTCGCCCGCCTCCAGCGTTTTCCCATTTGTTTCTTTTGACCTCACTTCCAATAGGGGAATCCTTTACGGCATCAATTCGCATAATAATTCTCTGATTTTATTTGACCGCTTTAGTTTAGAAAATTATAACTCGGTAATTTTTGCCAAAGCCGGCGCCGGAAAATCTTACGCCACCAAACTGGAAATATTGCGCTCCTTAATGTTTGAAACGGATGTCATCGTTATAGACCCTGAAAAAGAATATGAATATTTGGCCGAAGCCGTTGGCGGAAGATATTTTAATATTTCTTTGACCTCGCACCACCACATCAATCCTTTTGATCTGCCGATGCCTCGGGAAGACGAATCGCCCGCTGATGTTTTGCGCTCGCACATTATAAATTTGGTGGGCCTTTTCAGAATTATGTTGGGCGGGTTAAACCCCGAGGAAGATTCCGTCATTGACCGCGCCATAACCGAAACCTACGCTTCGCGGGACATCACGCCGGACTCGAATTTCAGTAAAGCCACCCCGCCAATACTTTCCGATTTGGAGCTTGTTTTGGCCAATATGGAAGGAGGTGAAAGTTTAGCCCAACGCCTCCGAAAATTCACCAAAGGCACCTGGTCGGGATTTATCAACCAGCCGACCAATGTTGATATCAACCAAAAATGCGTTGTTTTTTCCGTCCGCGATATGGAGGATGATTTGCGTCCAGTGGCTACGTATTTAATAATCCACTATATCTGGAGCGCCATCCGCGCGAATATTAAAAAAAGATTACTGGTGGTGGACGAGGCCTGGTGGATTATGAAAAATGAAGACGGCGCTTCGTTTCTCTTTGGCATAGCCAAGCGCGCTAGAAAATATTACCTGGGCTTGGCCACTATCACCCAGGACGTCGGCGACTTTTTAAATTCGCCCTACGGAAAATCTTTGATTACCAATTCATCCATCCAAATTCTACTGCGCCAATCTCCAGCGTCAATTGATTTACTAAAACAAACTTTCAATCTTACGGATGAAGAAAAGTTTTTGCTCCTTGAGTCCGATGTCGGCGAAGGGCTCTTTTTCGCTGGATTAAAACACGTTGCCATAAAAATCTTAGCTTCTTACACTGAAGATCAGTTGATTACTTCCGACCCGGCCCAGCTCTTGGCGATTAAAAAAGCTAAAGAAGATTTTTCCCTGCCCGACCGGCAGGCGGGCGCCCAAGGCGAACAGGTATCACAAAAATAATTTATGGACGAAACAAACACAATGGACAATCAAAATTACGCCGGTCTTCAACAAGATCGCAATGCGGATGCGCAAGACGAGCCCATTGCTTCTTCCGGAGCAACCGCTGTCAGAATGAGCGCGATTACGGCCACATTGCTTATTCTGATGGCTTTGGGAATTGATGGCCTGCAGGTATTCTTAAATTTTATAGTCATAGGCGTCGTGCTAAACTGGATAATAGACATATTCACTTGGCTCCTGTTTTTTGTTTGGCTAAAAAGTCTAGGGATTTCAGGAAGCATTAAAAAAGATAAAGACCTAAAGAGATTGATATTTCTTGCTTCAGCGTTTGGGTTTGAACTTCTGCCGATTTTAAATTCATTTCCCGGGTGGACAGCTTTTGCTTTAGGCACAGTGATTATTGAATACGGCGGAGAAATTTTAGAAAAAGTACCGATCGCCAAAAAATTCATCAAGAAAAAAGAATCATGAAAAATATTTATAAAATTTTAATACCAGTTCTTGCGTTGCTTTTTTCTTGGCAAGTTTACGCCCTAACCCTCTCCTCGCCGACAGATTTGGCTCTTGATGTTTTTCCTTCATCTCCGCGGGCGGGAGCGTCTTTTACAGTTTCGACCAAGTCTTTCTCTTTTGATATGGTCCGCGCGAAATTTACCTGGTTTTTAGATGGAAAAAATATTACTTCTGGAGTTGGATTGAGAGAGCAAAGTTTCCAAGCCGGAAAAATCGGTTCAGAAATGAATATTAGAGTAAGCGTGATTTCGGCCGATGGAATTTCCTATGAAGCTGGCGCTAAAATTACAATTTCCGACGTAGATTTTATAATCCGCCCCTTAACCTACACGCCAAGTTTTTACAGGGGTTCCGCGCTTGCCACACCTGGAAGCATTACTGAAATAATCGCCGTGCCACATCTTTTTTTCGGAGGAGAAAGGCTGCGCGCCCAAAATCTGATTTACGAATGGTCAATTGACGACAAGCTTTTTCGAAATCAGTCTGGCGGCGGAAAAAATAAGTTCTCCATAAAATTAGCCGATGTCGGCAACAGCGATTACATCGTTACCCTTAGAGTCAGTACCTTAGACGGCGAAATATCCGCGCAAAAAAGCGTGCGCTTAAAAACAACTATGCCAGAAATTTTATTTTATGAAACCAACGCGCTTACCGGATTAAAGTCCATGGCGCTGAATTCTTTTTTGGGCCGAGCGGGGGATTCGTTTTCAATATTGGCGGAACCTTTTTATTTTGATTTAGGTTCTTTGGTGCGCGCCAAATTTAATTGGAACGCGAACGGAACGGCGGCCGCCCCAAACGCCAAAAATCCGTTGCTTTTAGAACTGGCCGCGCCGGATAATACCGATTCGCAAACCGCTTTTTCTTTAAAAATTGAAGACCGCCAGGCGCTTTTCCAGCAAGCCGAAGCATTAATAAATATTTCAGCCACAAAATGAAAAAGAAAATTTTAATAATAATATTTTTATTCTCTTTAGCCGGCACGGCTTTGGCGTATAATTTGCTCCAGCCGCTTCCCGGCGTGGGGCAGACTGTTGATACTTTCCCGGATTATATTACAAAAATAATTCCGTTTATTTTGGGCTTGGCGGCGGTGCTCGCAGTGGTAATGATAGTTATTGGCGGGATAGAATACGCCGTCACGGAAGCGATTGACGCAAAAGCGGACGCTAAAGACCGCATCACCCAAGCGATTTTGGGACTCTTGCTCGCGCTAATTTCTTGGTTAATTCTTTCCACAATAAATCCAGAGCTTGTGAACTTGAAATTAAATATTCCGGGCTTACCAGGCACGCAACAAACAGGGCCTGATCCTATTAGTTTGCCATGTACAAATACAACACAATCTGAATGCGCGCCTGGATTCTGCGATATTCTCTCTGGACAAAGTGTCGGTATGTGCAAACTTTATGCGGGAACATGCCAAAAGCCGGCTGATTGCTCATCTAATATCTGTAATATTCCATCAGGAAGCACAATCGGCGCGTGTACAAATACAGATGTAGTGCCGCCGCCTTCTGCGAAAATTGAAAGCGCCTGTCTTTCTTCCGTTGGCATAATTTTAAGCCCCACAACTAACGCTTGCGACAGTGCTGACTGCGGCAAGCGTGGAGGAAATTGTAGTAAGTTTATAACTTTACCGCCGATATCCCAAATAGAGAAAAAGGCAATAGTGGTTCCAGGAAATTTCTCCCCAGATAAAGAGCAAAGAATTCAAACTGCAATTGATGGCGTTTATGATAAATTGCCATCAGACTATAAAACACTTAAAAATCCGGTACTTGTCGTGAATCGTGAAACGATTAATGAAATATACGGTGAAGTTTCCGGAATAGATCTTAGCGTTAGCGTAGGTGGCTTTGCGGGGTCCAACTTTCCTATGATAAAAACGACCATGATTAATGGCGATACAATAATCGCAACAATGAGCGGCGGGATATTCGATGACACATTAGTACATGAACTTGCGCATGCTCGCACCCAAGAAAAATTTAACGACTCCACTGGCAATGAAGAATGGCGACAACTATATGACTTATCCAATAGAGAAAACCTTGGTTTTGTAACAATAAAGCTAGCTGACTCTGGAAAACCCTATTCGTCTACTAATGCCTCTGAAGATTTAGCAGAAACCACAACGGCTTACGTTCGCACTAACGGCCAATATAAAACTGGCGACAAAAGATCAGATGAGATACTGGCGAAAAAATTTACATGGTTGGAACAAAACGGATTTGTAAAACCAATGAGATAAATTTATGGAAAATTATTTAACAAAAAGAAAACATATAACATTAAGCATGAAGCACGTAATAAAATAAAAAGCTGGGTTTAAAAAATGCATAAATCAGAATTAATTTTAGAAAAATTGTCCGGCAAGAAAGTAGGCGTTTTTTGCGATGATTCTAATTTGTATCATGCATACAAAAAATACGGCTGGAGAATTGATTTTATAAAATTGAAGCAGTTTTTAGGACCGTACTGCGATTTGAAGTTTATTAATTATTATATAGCCGTTCCCGAAAAATCCGATGCTGATTATCATGGCGTTCAAAATTTTTTAAAACATATCGCGCCGATCGCGGTTGTCAAAACCAAGCCGGTGAAATATATAAAAGTTGGTAACACTATAGTACGCAAAGGAGATGTGGATGTAGAAATGGTGCTTGATGTTGTGAGGACTTTAGATCAACTTGATGCGGTGGTAGTGCTAAGTGGTGATAGTGATATGCTAGAACTTAAAAATTATGTGATTAAGGATAAAAATAAGATCATTGTATTTATGGGATATCAAGAAAATATGGCTTGGGAATTGCGGTTGTGTTGGCATATTTATCTTAATAACATAAAATCTGAGATTATTTTAAACAATAAAAACAAACCCCAAGTTTGATCTTGGGGCAGCGATGCTATAATCAGTATAGCGTTATTAAACACAATGTCAATAGTTATCCACAGTAATAAATATATGCAAAATTATTTAACCAAAAGAATGTGTAATAACTGCCGGGTGACAAAAATAGTAAAATATGTTTAAATTAAAATATGATTAAATTATCGGGAAAAGAGAAAATAGAATTACAAAAAGTGGCGGAGAAATATCATCTGCGCTTGCTTTTGGTATTTGGTTCAGCCGTAACCGGACGCACACATAAAGAAAGCGATTTAGATGTCGCTTATTTGAGCGCGCGCGCGCTGACGATACGAGAAGAGGCCGAATTGATTGTGGCAATCGGGCCAATCCTTAAAAACAACTGCGTCGACTTAGCTAATATTTCACTTGCGCCGCCTCTTTTACTTTACGCATTGGCGCAAAACAGTGAAATTCTTTATGAATTAAACCCTTTTGAATTTTATAACTTGCGCGCTTACGCATTTAAGCGTTATATTGAAGCCGCCCCGATATTTCAACTACAGGCCGAGCGCGCCAAAATTAAAATGAATGCTAAATGACTTTTGAAAAAAAATTATCGTAGACCTCCGTAAAAATTTTGCTGATTTTAAAAAATACGCCGATTTTATAACTGAATACATAAACAAACAATAAAAAATAAAATGGAAAATTTATTAACCAAAAGAAATATAATAATCGCGGGGGCTGTGATAGTAATAGCGCTGGGAGTGTTGTTCTATTTTAGGTCAAAGAGCGGGACACAAGGGACAGGTGGGGGATTTTTTGGAGCTATTTTTCC
>Ga0209343_10007882_pt1 | contig 12484 bp, 13 predicted proteins | sample RifCSPlowO2_02_FD_184026 | JGI IMG/M metagenome (GOLD analysis project Ga0209343, IMG submission 184026) | Groundwater microbial communities from Rifle, Colorado - Rifle CSP2_plank lowO2_0.2 (SPAdes) (version 2) | ecosystem: Environmental > Aquatic > Deep subsurface > Groundwater | place... | reverse complement strand
TGGCCATGATCGACGTTGATGGTAAAAACTACACACCACAGGAAGTCTCCGCCATGATTCTGAAAAAAATTAAAGACGATGCAGAAGAATACCTGGGTGATAAAGTCGATAAGGCAGTTATTACAGTTCCCGCATACTTTGATGATGCCCAGCGGCAAGCTACTAAGCAAGCCGGAGAGATCGCTGGTCTTGAGGTCATCAGAATTATTAATGAACCGACAGCGGCTGCACTTGCATACGGTTTGGAAAAACAAAATCTACATACCATAGCTGTATATGATTTTGGCGGTGGTACATTTGATATCACGGTTTTGGAACTCGGTGAAGGTGTTTTTCAAGTAAAAGCAACCAACGGAGATACACACCTTGGTGGTGATGATTTTGATAAAACATTGGTAGATTATCTGGTCACCGAATTCAAAAAAGAAAATGGCATTGATTTGGCAAACGATATGCAAGCTACACAACGACTTCGTGATGCAGCTGAAAAAGCTAAAATCGAGCTTTCAACAAGCATGGAGGCAGAAATTAATCTTCCCTTTATCACTGTTAAAGATGGCCAACCTCAACATTTTGTCACAAAATTAACCCGGGCAAAACTGGAATCGCTAGTTGAAAATTTGATCGATAAATCATTTAAACCGGTGAAAGACTGTATCAAAGATGCCAAAATTGAAGCCGGTGATATCAATGAAGTAATTCTTGTTGGCGGTATGACCAGAATGCCTAAAATGCGGGAGAAGGTAAAGGAATTCTTCGGTAAAGAACCGAATAAATCCGTTAATCCCGATGAAGCAGTAGCTATAGGCGCAGCCATTCAAGCCGGAATTTTGCAAGGTGATGTCAAGGATGTGGTTTTGCTTGATGTAACACCGCTGACGCTTGGTGTTGAGACTTTGGGCAGCGTTACTACACCCCTTATCCCAAGAAATACTGCCATTCCGACATCCAAATCAGAGATCTTTTCAACTGCAGCCGATAACCAAACTCAGGTTGAAATAAATATACTCCAGGGAGAAAGACCGATGGCCAAAGATAACAAATCTCTTGGCCGTTTTATACTGGAGGGGATTCCACCGGCACCTCGAGGTATACCGCAAATAGAGGTCAGTTTTGATCTTGATGCAAGTGGTATTTTGACGGTAAAAGCAAAAGATAAGGCGACAGGTAAAGAGCAATCAATCAAGATTACCGGCTCAACAGGATTAACCAAAGATGAAATTTCCAAAATCCGTGAAGAAGCAGAGAAACATGCGGAAGATGATAAGAAGGAAACGGAAAAAATTGAAGCAAGAAATAAAGCAGACAGTCTGATCTATACGGCTGAAAAATCCCTAAAAGATGCCGGAGATAAAGCGCCAAAAGAATTAAAAGAAGAAATCGAAACCAAAATAAAAAAGGTCAAAGAAATATTGGAAAAAGGTGATGCTGTAGAGATAGAAACAACGACAAAAGAATTATCAGAATCTCTGCAAAAAGTCGGCCAGTATATGTATGAAAAAAAACAACAGGAAGAACCAGCTAAATCTGATGGTAAAACAGAAAAAAAAGAAGAACCGAAAAATGACCGTAAAAAAGGAGATGTTGAAGAAGGAGAGGTCGTAAATTAAGTATCAAGTTTCAATTTTCAAATATCAAGAAAACTGCGACGTTTAAATTGACTATTTAATAGATTGATAATTTTGTTATGTCAAATTATTATGATATTCTTGGAATCTCTAAAAACGCATCACTTCATGAGATTAAAGCTGCATATCGTAAACAGGCTTTAAAATGGCATCCGGATAAAAATAATGCTCCGGAAGCTGAAGCTAAATTTAAAGAGATCAACCAGGCATACGAAGTTTTAGCAGATCATAAGAAAAAAGAAATCTACGATCAGGTCGGACATGACGCTTTCACCAGTCGCGGGTCTAGTTTTGGCGGCTCCCGCGATCCATTCCAAAATGCTTATCAAAACGGCCCGTTTACATATACTTACACTTCGTCATCTGGCAACAATCCTTTTGAAGGTGTGGATTTTGGCGGTTTTTCAGATCCTTTTGATATTTTTGAGCAATTTTTCGGGTTTGGTCCTCAGGGAAGGCAGCGGCAACGTCGCAATACATATCAAATAACGATAAGTTTTGAGGAAGCTATCGCCGGAACAACGAAGGAAGTTAATCTTAATGGTAAATCAAAAACCATCAAAATACCGGCTGGAGTTGATGACGGCAACCATATCAGATTTTCCGATTTTGATTTAGTGATCAGAGTAAAACCGGACAACCGGTTTAAAAGACAAGGACAAGATGTAATTACTGAAATTTCGGTTCCCCTCACGACTGCAATCTTGGGTGGTATTTTATCTGTAGATACGATCACCGGAGAGCAAATTAAAGTAAAAATAAAACCCGGCACACAGCCAAATAGTATGCTCCGGCTTCGAGAAAAAGGCATTCCTCATCTGAATTCAAACCGTCGCGGAGACCACTACCTCGTCTTTAAAGTCAATATACCGGACAAAATCACTGCCCGACAAAAAAAAATTCTTGAAGATTTTGAAAATGAGTCAGCATCTTCTAAATACTAAGTCTCCATAATGTATAATATGATCTTTAAAGGTTCTTCAGGAATTTATGACAACCGATGCTGGCAGTCTGAAAAAGGGCGATTTCATTAAAGTCAATGACGAAATTTTCCAGGTACAAAAATTTGAACATAATTTTCATGGCCGAGGATCAGCTACATGCCGACTAAAAACAAAAAATATCAGAAGTGGAAATGCTCTGGAAATGAGCTTTCGAACCGCTGACGGCGTTGAAATTTTGGACGTCGACACTATTAAAATGCAATATCTATACAGGGATCCGAATTATGTATACCTCATGGATAACCAAACATTTGAGCAGCATCAGGTGGATATAAAACTAATCGGGACAATCGCTGAATATTTAAAAGAAGGTGATACGATATTAGTCCTGATGTATGAAGGAAAGGCGCTTTCGATCAGACCACCACAAAGCGTTTCTCTTAAAGTGACAGAAGCCGAACATGCCGTTAAAGGTGATACTGCAACAGCCGCAAAAAAAACAGTTTTACTTGAAACAGGTACAAAAGCCTCCGTGCCTCTTTTTATTAAAAGCGGTGATGTCATTGTCATTAATCCCGAGACTGGTGAATATGTCGAGCGGATTAATAAGTAAATAAATCCGTCAGTATTTGTTGATAAGCCACAAGCGATGAAATATCACTGACCTTATACCCAGTTGATGATTCCTGTGAGTTTCGCCAGACTCTGATACTGCCATCACTTCCCGACCATCCCTGGGGAAATGGCATACGCATCATATGATTGACTCCTGCTCTGGCATGCCCTTTATTATTGACGACTCCATCATGATCAAATGCCAAACCATATCCTATCTCCGGAACTTCTGCCCCTCCAATCTGCCGACCAGCCCGGCGTCTGCCAGTATTCACGGCGATGACTCGACTGCCGACTAATTTTGCCAAATGAAAATTAATCGGCTTTTTCACTTTATTGGTAATTTTTTGCCTCCGTGATAAACTTGACACAGTAGCGGCAGTTTCTATCTTCTGACAATAGGGAATTTTGCCATCTGGCACAATTTCAACTTTATCTCCGTTAATCTCAACCTTATATGTATATTTGTATGTTCCTCCATTTAATACCGCATATCCTACCATCTCATCGCCATCCCCAATTGGTTTATCTGTCGTCCTGGTAAATACAATAACACCATCACCTAAAGTTGCCACCAGATCTTCTAAAATGATAGCAACTGCCTGATCGGTGTGGCCGCTATCAACTGCATGTAAATTAGCTTTCACTCTGTCGATGATAGATGGATCAGGAATTATCATTTCCTGTGGGACATAAATATCTTTTCTCCTGCCCTCTGTCAAACGTATTCGGGCCATCTGCCTATCTGCTAGAACACGATCCCTGATGTCTGAAAAATTTTTCATTTCTGATAACAAATCAATATCACCCTGATCGTCGGTGTTAAACAACGGTGTACCGGCGAGCTTTTCCACAACCGCTAATTTTCTGGCAATTACCAATGGAATGTTCTCAACATTACTCATATAATTAAGCTCTTCCAAAAGTCCCCCGCATAAGCCATGAAGCATAAGTGCTGCAACTACTCGCCTTTCTTCTAAACCCAAAGAACCCCAACTGATACCATCATCAGACATTGTAATCTGGCCAACTAAACTGCTTATTTCACCTGATCGTCCTTTAATTCTTTCACCGCCACGCTCCACGATGAGATCATCTTTAGCGCCCTGCATCCCTATAATTTGATCAGAGGCGCTTAATCTTGATATCATTCCTCGGCAGCGGTCATCTGCCGTATGCCATAGTTCTTTTTCACGATCATCCTTGAACTGGTAATCTGCTGTAGTTATGCCGTCAACCACACCTGTAAGACAGTTTGCAAGAAGTTCCATCCTATCAGCTTCAGGTTGATTTAACTCGACAAGTAAAGGATTTGCAGCTATTTCGGCTTTTATCTCCGGTCGTTTGTCATGAATGGCTGTAATTAGCTCCGGAGTTAACATGGGTTAGTTGACATGTCGTTTATATTAACCTACAATTATACAAACTATCTGTAAAAAAACATGAAAATACAGGAAGCTGTAAGTCAAAGAGACTTAATCACTTGTTTTTCTGTATTCAAACAGCTAAGATCCAAGTTCAACCAGAAAGACTTTATCCGGCAAGTATCCCACCTGAGAAAGGAAAATTATCGAATTATATTTGTCATAACAGATAAAAAAGCAGTTTCTGCTGCGGGATTTCATATATTACAAAATCTTGCATGGGGCAAATTTATATATATTGACGATCTCATAACTTTAGAGCAATATCGTTCTCAGGGTTTTGGACAGATGTTATTTAATTGGATTATTGATTACGCCAAGTTAAACAAGATCGGGCAAATTCATCTTGATTCGGCTGTATGGCGATATGATGCGCATAGGTTTTATCTTCGAAACAAAATGCACATTTCCTCGCACCACTTTTCCATTAACCTGGAATAAGCCTGCAATTTATAAGATTATTTATTTTTTTTCTTATCCAGCTTATCCAACCTGAATATTTTTACTCCATAATAAACCACTATGGCGATAACGACAAAATCAATAAGTGTATTTATGAAATTGCCCCACATTATTCTTGAGGCGCCGATCGATAGGTAAGAATTACTTAAATTGCCGGCCGCGCCCAAAAAAATTCCCAAAAACGGATTAATAATATCTTTTACCAAAGATGCCACCAGCTTAGACACCGCGCCGCCCAGCATAAAACCAACTGCCAAGCCTATCACTCCCTGTTCTCTGATAAATTCAATAAATCCTCGCATCTATATCACCTCCATCACATATGTTTAGTATACTATGTTCCCTTTATATATAGATAAATAATATTGATTTAGTGCTACCTGTTAACTATTATTACTTTCTTAAAGAAAGGAGGTGAAATCATGAAAAAAATAATATTGCTATTCCTGATAATTTTGCTCGGATCTTTTTTTTCGATAGCCAGGGCACAAGAACATGAAACCGTTTGTTTTTGCCATAACGTACTTCATAATCCGGTCACAATTTGTACAGATGATGACGGCTTAATCCAGGGACATACGGCTCATGTCCAGAATGGTTCAGATATACTTGGCGAATGCCCTGTTTTTCAACCGACGATTACAATCAATCCAACCATTGTTATACCAACGACCGTGATCTTACCCACAGAAGCTGTAGAACCAACAAAAGTACCGACGCAAAGAGTTTCACCAACAAATAAACCGACAAATATACCAAAACCGACCAAAACCTTATGTCAATGTGGCCGTCTCAATTTCGGCTGCAATCCGGTATGCACCTTTTGCCCGAAATTTCCAAATCCAATGGGTTGTAATGGTAAGTTTCAAAGTTGCACCAGGTTTTAATAAATAAGCGGAATGACATATAATAACACCAAAGTCGTGATTAATAATCATCGACTTGTATTTTATTTCGTCATCTGTTTATACTTAATTATTATCAATTATTTTGAACTATGTTCAGTCTAAAATCACCCACAACTTCATTTGTTACAACGGTCAAAGGGGTTTTGTTATCACCTGTAAATTTTTTCAAAACCACTAGTTGGGAAAAGGTGCCTCTGACTGATTCGGTTGTTTTTGCATTTATATGTTATGCTGTTGCCCAAGTAATTACATTTCTGCTATCATCGCTGCAGCTTTTTAACACGCTACCTCAATCTATCAGAGGTATGACCAGCGCCGGACAAGGAATTAACTACTTTTTGGTTGCATTCATTATGGCCATTGTCATGTTTTTTATCAATGCTGGTGTCGTTTACCTGGTTATAAAGTATGTTTTCAAATCAAAAAGCAGCTTCAATGCGACAGTTGCAGCCTTGTCAGCAGTTGCAGCCGTATCTTTACTTGCCTGGATTCCGGTCGTAAATATCCTGGTTGGACTATATGGCCTGATTCTGACGGTGATTGCAGTGCGTGAAATGGCAAAGTTGACAACGGTTCAGGCGGTAATTACTTTAGTGATATCGTTTATTGTCAATGCTATTCTTACTGGTGTTTTGTTTGCTCAAATAATGGCTTCGTTTTATTTAAATCAATTTCAGAGTCCGGGGGTCACAGACTTAAAACAGCAGATTCCAAACTATACTAAGTAAGAAGAAGTAAAGTTAGGTTAGGTAATTTGATCGAAAAGTAATTACACTTTAATTTTACTTAAGACTTTATCAAGGTCAGTGTTTCCTTTTTCCTCTAATTCATAGTGAACTCTCGTTGATGGTTTTTTGATACTTATCCACCGCGACAAATCTATCGGCGTGCCAATGACCACGCTGTCACATGGAATCGCATTAATCGTCTTCTCCAAATCTTTCATTTGACCTTTTCCATAACCCATTGCCGGCAAAATTTGTGTAATATGGGAATATTTTTTAAATGTCTCTTTTATCGATCCAACAGCGTAAGGTCTGGGATCGATGATTGCTTTTGCACTAAATTTTTTTGCTGCCACCATACCGGCACCATAAGTCATCTCACCATGTGTCAGTGTCGGACCATCTTCGATAACGACTACTCTTTTGCCCTTAATAATTTTCGGGTCGTCAACCGTGACAACTGAATTGCCATCGATAACCACAGCTTTGGGATTTATTTTTTTTATATTTTCCCTGATTGTATTAATCCCACTACGGCTTGCAGTGTTTATCTTATTGATCACAATTACATCTGCCATTCGGAAATTTGCTTCTCCCGGATAATACTTCAACTCATGACCGGGACGATGCGGATCAACAACAACAATCTGAAGATCCGGAAGATAAAATGAGAAGTCATTATTTCCACCATCCCAGAGGATGACGTCAGCCTCTTTTTCAGCCCTCTTTAGAATTTCACCATAATCAACGCCTGCCCAGATCACCATCCCCTTTTCAACAACCGGTTCATATTCCTCAAGCTCCTCAATCGTACACTTATGCTTTTTAAAATCTTCATAAGTTGCAAACCTCTGCCAGATTTGATCTTTAAGATTTCCATAAGGCATTGGATGACGAATGATTGAAACCTTTTTACCCTTGCTCTTGAAGAAATCAGCGACTTTTCTTGCGGTTTGGCTTTTGCCACATCCTGTCCTGACTGCACATATAGAAACAACGGGTTTCTTTGATTTGATCATCGTACTTGCCGGGCCGAGCAACCAGAAATCACAACCGGCAGCATTGACGATTGATGATTTATGCATGATATCTTCGTGAGAAATATCAGAGTAGGCAAAAACAATAACATCTATTTTGAATTTCTTGATTAAATGTGTCAGCTCAGTCTCCGGATAAATTTTTATCCCATGGGGATACTGAGGACCTGCCAATTCTTTAGGATATTTACGGTCATCTATATTGGGGATTTGAAATGCCGTAAACGCTTTGACATCGTAATTCTTATTATTTCTGAAAAAAGTATTAAAATTATGAAAATCCCTACCGGCTGCACCCATGATCAGAACATTCTTTTTTTTCATATATTTAGCTTGATTATACTCCGAAACCTATAAATTGCAACTATACCTGCTAAACCGCATTACTCCTGAGATGATCGATAAGACTTGCCAGTATTGTCATCTTTCGATCTGCAAAGGACCGAATCGCAGATATTTCATCTTTGTGCATCTTTTCTCTCTCGATGCGTTCTGACACAATCCTAAGCCAACCTAGAATTCTCAAAACCCCTAAATATGGTAAAACTGCCCGCTCCCGATCTGAAATCGGATCCAGCCCAACCCTAAAACAAGCCCGGTTATAAGCATCAACTATCAGATTAAGATGTTCAGGTCTATAAATATTTTTCGGGGGATTAAGTGTCATGTCTCCTGCCAAATCCCATAATCGAGATCCGATGGCACAATACTCGCCATCGATAACATAGGCTTTATTATGCTCTGATTGAGCATCTCCATAGACAATATTTCCCAGGTAAAAATCATTATGGATTATCCAACCCCGCTTTGAGTCGGCCGGTAGATCCTGCCAGCGTCGGGCGAGATCAAGATGTAATTCTCTAAGAAAAGGAACCATTGGTTTGAACATATCAATTAATAAATCCGTATGCATCCTGTTTTTGTCAATTTTCTTAAGTTGTGATGCTACTTTTTTATATATCCTTTCTGCTGAATTTGGTATATCCGGTGTTAATCCGTGATATATTTGTTGAACAAGGGGGATTACATCAATAGCAAAGACCGATTTTTCTGTTGAATCCCGGTCAGTAAAGGATGCTGTTTTATCATCTTCAGACCTACCTAAGACAAGGACTTGACGACCACGGGCATGAATTTGAAACAAGCTGTCCATTGCCTTTTCAACCAGATTAGCATTATCTGGGCTCATCCAATATTCATCATCCTCATAGACAACACCTGGAATATAGGGAGCTCTCGTCGTGACCTCACCACCACTCCCATCAAATCTGACATCATATAACTTCGGTATTATCGGATAATCGATAAGCTCTGCTAAAGCTGCATCTCTTAAGGCTCGTTCTTCAGCATCAATACCTGAACCTCTCTCTTTTTCCAAATAGTCAAATCCATTTCTTTCCGGTGTATGATGAAATAAAAGCCTGTTCGTGCCGTGACCCCTCTGGAATTCCATTATTTCTATTGTCATTGGATTGGATGATTTTTTGCGCTATATTATAGCGCCAAACAGAGCTGAATACAAAAAATTATGAGGATGATGTCCCTATAAAGTTGATAGTTGATCCGCTTCTGCCTGTTAGATTTTATTCGACAATAAGATTGCCGACCATTCCCATTTGTCGATGTTTACCAACGCTGCAGTAATACTCGAAAGTGCCGGTTTGATCAGCGACAAAGGTGATTGTTTCTAATTCGCCAGCTTGTATCTGTTTTGTCCTGGCATTAAATTCATCAACAACCCAATCATGCATTCCTTCAACATTATTAAAAGTGACTTTTACCGTATCACCCTTGTTTACCTTCATTTCAGCGACGGAAAATTTGAAATTTGAACCGTCAACATTAAATTCTTTGACGGTTTGATCATTGGTCACTGACTGTGTTGTCTCATCTATGGTCATTGTAGGTTCTTCCGTGATAACCACGGGTTGCTGTCCGATATCGGTGGTTGGAGTAACAACCACATCTTCTACAGATCCGCTTTTCATGTTCATATACACAAATCCGCCAAGAATTACTAACAGAACCAAACCAATCAATCCCATCATCATTTTATTGTTCATTTATTTATTGAATTAATTTACAACTACATAATTATATATATGAATATATGATATCGACTGTGAAATATTTAACAACCAAGCGGTCCATGACCGTGGCCAATGTTTATCAATACGGATTTTTTTATTCTTTCAGTTATGTATCTTTTTGCAATTTGTGCCGCCTTTTTCACTTCTTTTCCTTTGGCGATCTCTGCAGCTATCACAGATGCAAATGTACAACCCGTCCCATGGGTATTTTTTGAGATGATCCGCTTCGACCGCAATTCTATATATGATCTTCCGTCAAACAAGATATCGATAGCATAATTTGATCCGGGTAAATCTCCCCCTTTGATGATGATATTTCTTGCTCCGCTTTTATGAATCAAAAATGCTGCTTTTTTCATCTCTGTGATTGATCTGATTTTTTGTCCAGTCATCACTTCCGCTTCATGGTGATTTGGCGTCACGATCAAACAAATCGGTAAAAGATCCCTGATGAGTGCTTGCTCGCCGCTTTTTTTTAGAAGTTTACTACCCCCTTTGGCAACCATCACCGGATCTACCACTAACTGCTTGATCTTATGTTTTTCTGCTGATTTTGCAACGATTGTGATTATTTCGCTATTTAGCAACATACCTGTTTTCCAACAATCAGCACCGATATCTTTCATCACCGTATCAATCTGAAGTTTGACAAATGAAGCGGACACCGGATAGATTCCTTCAACACCTAAAGTATTTTGGGCAGTCAGTGCAGTAATTGCAGACATTCCATACACTCCTCTTCGCTGAAAAGTTTTTAAGTCTGCCTGAATACCTGCGCCACCTCCTGAATCCGAACCAGCTATAGTTAATACTTTTTTCATTTCTTCAAATGATCCCAACCTTTGGCAATTAGCTTCTGCTTTTGCCCTGATTTTTTAATTAATTTCATCCCGGTGGATTTTTCCGTAATCTCGCCAATTTCCGTTAAAACCGTATTTGTCTTGGATTTAACTAACGCTTTTAATCTATCAATATAATTTGGTTTGACACTAAATAGTAATTCATAATCTTCTCCACCATTTAAAGCTATCTCTGTCTTTGATAATTTCTTTATTTTTATAAAATTCATAGCTTGTGGTGAAACCGGCAATTTATCTTCATATATCAGACAACCGACATGACTTGATACACAGATATGACCAATATCTGAACTTAAGCCATCAGATAAATCTATCATTGAGGTTAGATAGCCCGTATTTGCCATCACTTCCACTACTTTGACTCGCGCTGTCGGATTGACAAAGCGGGAAATCAGGTAATCAGAACCGACGTTATTAAAATCATGTTTAGCACCTTTTAATATCTGCCGCCCTAAATTCGCATCTCCCAATGTTCCGGTTACCAATATTTTATCGCCTGTCTTTGCACCTGATCTTGTAATGAGATTTTTTTTTAATACCCGTCCGATCACAAATATATCGATAATCATTTGCCTACCGGTTGAGATATTACCGCCAATGACATCAGTACCGTAAATCTTACAAGCCGTACTTATACCATCATAGATTTTGTCCATATAATCTGACTTAGTATTACTTAGTAGAACCAATGAGACCAAAATATATTCAGGTTTGCCTCCCATGGCAGCTATATCACTGACTGCTACAACAACGGCTCTTTTACCAATATCTGCCGGCGCCATAGTTTTTAAGAAATGCCGGTTTTCAACCTGAACGTCAACAGTCAAAAGCTTATATTCTGTCCGGGAATAGGGAATCACTGCGCAATCATCACCAATACCGATGATTTTTTTGGAAGATAATTTATTCAACCTGTTTGACAATCGATCTATTAATTCAAATTCTCCTATTCTCTTTTCCATGTAGCAAATTAACCATTAATTTCTTTTATCCGTGCTCCTTTTATAACATCTTTTGCATCAAGATTATAAATATTGTCCAAAAGCGCTACTTTAAAACTGGCCGGACTGACTGATTTTTTTGCAGCTTTTTCAGCAGCTAACCCATAACAGGCAAGTGCTGCTGCAGATGCAATTAAACAATCAGGTTCAACTGCACAAAAACAAGCTATCGCTGTCGTAGCCATGCAGCCGGTACCGGTGTTAGTTGCCAGTAACTGATGACCATTATCTATGATTAAATTCCGTTTACCATCCGAAAGATAATCCCGCTTGCCGGTCACGATGACAACTGTCTTAAATTTTGTCGCTGCAGTTTGAACAACCATGCCCGGATTTTTGACGCCTTCCACGCTTTCAACACCCTTGACTTTGCCACCAGCGCCGATAAGTGAACCGATTTCTCCGGAATTACCCCGCAAGACGGCAATTTTCAAACCTTTTAGTAATTTCAAACTTGCTTGGGTTCGAAGGTCGGTCGCACCTGATCCGACTGGATCAACGATGATCGGAATATTTAACTTATTCGCCTGTTTACCGGCTTTCATCATCGTACCGATCAGTTCTTTTGTTAACGTCCCGATGTTTAAAACCAGAGCACCGGCCATAGCGGTCATTTCGGTAACTTCGTCTCTTGAGTGCGCCATCACCGGCAATGCGCCAAAATGAAGCGTCACATTTGCCGTATCATTCATCACAACCATATTGGTGATATGATGAATCAACGGTTTTTTCTCACGAATTTTTAAGAGTAAAGATCCGGCTATTTGATTATATTTTTTCATTTATTCTT
>Ga0209343_10007878_pt1 | contig 12486 bp, 7 predicted proteins | sample RifCSPlowO2_02_FD_184026 | JGI IMG/M metagenome (GOLD analysis project Ga0209343, IMG submission 184026) | Groundwater microbial communities from Rifle, Colorado - Rifle CSP2_plank lowO2_0.2 (SPAdes) (version 2) | ecosystem: Environmental > Aquatic > Deep subsurface > Groundwater | place: Rifle... | reverse complement strand
CTCGCTGTTCATCAACATCGGCACCACCACCGAAGCGATTGCCCGCGAACTGCTCAAGCGCAAAGGCCTGAAAATCATCACCAACAACCTGCACGTCGCCGCCCAGCTCAGCGCCAAGGCGGATTTCGAGGTACTGGTGGCCGGCGGTACGGTACGCAGCGACGGCGGCATCGTCGGCCAGTCGACAGTGGATTTCATCCAGCAGTTCAAGGTCGACTTCGCCCTGGTCGGCATCAGCGGCATAGACGAGGACGGCAGCCTGCTCGACTTCGACTACCAGGAAGTGCGGGTGTCCCAGGCGATCATCGACAATGCCCGCCAGGTTTTCCTCGCCGCCGACTCGAGCAAGTTCGGCCGCAATGCCGTGGTGCGCCTGGGCTCGATCACCCTGGTCGACCGCGTGTTCACCGACGCCCAGCCCTCAATGGCGATCAGCCGCCTGCTGGCCGAGAACAAGGTACAGCTGGATCTGGTGTGAGAGGGTGTGAAAAAACTCCCGCCTACTGCGGCTGTCTCCAGACGCCCGCTGCTGGCGTTGCGCTGCGTGAAAAGCAGGGTCATTCAGCTCACTAAACTCCCCTGTTTTTCACGTAGGGCGCCTTGCCGCGAACACCTGGAGACGCTCTCGCTACCGCGCTCGCTATTTTCACAACCTCTGAAAATCAGCTGACCGGGCACAACCATTCGGCGCGAAATCGCGCTTCGGGCTGGCGAAGCTGGGCGTATTCGACTAGCATATTTTCGAAACTGAACATCATTAAGTTCACTTTCGACTTTCGGTGCCACCATGCCTACTCGCCCCAACCACATTGCCCCTGTCGCCGAAGTCTACGATCTGGCGGTCGTGGGCGGCGGTATCAATGGCGTCGGTATCGCCGCCGATGCGGCCGGCCGTGGCCTGTCGGTATTCCTTTGCGAAAAGGACGACCTGGCCCAGCATACCTCCTCGGCCAGCAGCAAGCTGATCCACGGCGGCCTGCGCTACCTGGAACATTATGAATTCCGCCTGGTGCGCGAAGCCCTGGCCGAACGCGAGGTGCTGCTGGCCAAGGCGCCGCATATCGTCAAGCCGCTGCGCTTCATCCTGCCGCACCGCCCGCACCTGCGCCCGGCCTGGATGATCCGCGCCGGCCTGTTCCTCTACGACCACCTCGGCAAGCGCGAGAAGCTGCCCGCCTCGCGCAGCCTGCGCTTCGGTGCGGGCAGCCCGCTGAAGGCGGAAATCAGCCGCGGCTTCGAATACTCCGACTGCTGGGTCGACGACGCCCGCCTGGTGGTGCTCAACGCCATGGCCGCCCGCGAACAGGGCGCCCATGTGCACACCCGCACCCGCTGCGTCAGCGCCCGGCGCAGCAAGGGCCTGTGGCATATCCACATGGAGCGCGTCGATGGCAGCCTGTTCTCGATCCGCGCCCGCGCCCTGGTCAATGCCGCCGGCCCCTGGGTGGCGCGCTTTATCCGCGACGATCTGAAGCAGGCCTCGCCCTATGGCATCCGCCTGATCCAGGGCAGCCACATCATCGTGCCGAAGCTGTTCGACGGTGAGCAGGCCTATATCCTGCAGAACGAAGACCGCCGTATCGTCTTCGCCATCCCCTACCTGGAACGCTTCACCCTGATCGGCACCACCGACCGCGAATACACCGGCGACCCGGCCAAGGTGGCGATCAGCGAGGAAGAAATCGACTACCTGCTGAGCGTGGTCAACGCCCACTTCAAGCGGCAACTGCAGCGCACGGACATCCTGCATACCTACGCCGGTGTGCGCCCGCTGTGCGACGACGAGTCCGACCAGCCCTCCGCCGTCACTCGCGACTACACCCTGGCCCTGTCCGGCCAGCCGGGCGAGGCGCCGCTGCTCTCGGTGTTCGGCGGCAAGCTGACCACCTACCGCAAGCTGGCGGAAGCGGCGCTGGCGCACTTGGCGCCGTATTTCCCGAAGATGAAACCGCGCTGGACCGCCAGCGCCCTGCTCCCCGGCGCGGAACACCTGGACAGCCAAAGCGCCATGGTCGAAGCGCTATGCGCCCGCTTCGGCTGGCTGCCGACCGCCCTCGCCCGGCGCTGGGCCAGCTGCTACGGCAGCCGCAGCTGGGTCCTGCTCGAGGGCGTGCAGGAACTGAGCGACCTCGGCGAACACTTGGGCGGTGGCCTGTATGCGCGCGAAGTGGACTACCTGTGCCAGCAGGAATGGGCCATGCAGGCGGCCGACATCCTCTGGCGGCGGACGAAGCTGGGGCTGTTCATGACGCCCTCCCAGCAGGCGCGGCTGGCCTGCTACTTGCGCGTGCACTCGCCTAACAGCCCGGAAGATGCCCACGCGGCCTGACGCTCTCTTGCCGCCTGGATTGCAGATCCCTTCGCCCCGCCGATCGCCCGAGACGCGGGGCTTTTTTTCAAGACCAACGATCGGCCAGAGCGGATAGGGACGCCCGCCGTGAACAGTCTGCCTTTTCCGCAGCGTGTTACCAGAAGCTGGCGTACCGTTTAGCGTCCTAGCTGTGCCCTGAACGGCGCTACAGCTGCGCCCAGCGCCCATCCCGGCGATGGGCCTGCAGATGCGGCAGCACCGCCGCCAGCAACGGCTCCTTGAACGCCTCCTGAAAACGATGGGCCAGGCCGGGAATCAGCTTCAGCGCGCTGCCCTGGATATGCGCGGCGACATGCACGCCGTGCATCGCCGGCAGCAGCGGATCGGCGGTGCCATGCACCACCAAAGTCGGCACGCGCAGGCGATTGAGCAGCTCGACCCGGCTGGGCTCGGCGAGGATGGCCAGCAACTGGCGCTCTACGCCCACGGGATTGAAGGCGCGGTCGTAGGCGATCTCGGCCTGTTGCAGGAGCGCTTGGCGATCGTCGCTGACCAATGGACTACCGAGGGCGGCGAGCAGATCGGCCTGCTGTTCGAGGGCCACCTCGCGGCTTGGCGCCTCGCGCTCGGCCAGCAAGGCCAGCAATGCCGGACTGGGCGCCGGCAGGCCCTGGGCGCCGGAGCTGGTCATGATCAGGGTCAGGCTCTGCACTCGTGCCGGCACCAGGTCGGCCAGGTGCTGGGCGATCATCCCGCCCATGCTGGCGCCGAGTACATGGAAGCGGTGCACGCCGAGGGCATCCATCAGGCCGAGGGCATCGCCGGCCATGTCGCGCAGCCGGTATGGCGCCGACACCGACAGCCCCAGGCGATAGCGCAGCGCCTCGAAGGCGAGGTTGGCCGGCGGCGCAGCCTGAACCCAGCTGCTCAGTCCGACATCGCGGTTATCGAAGCGGATCACCCGGAAGCCTTGCTCGCACAGGCGTGCGACCACCTCGTCCGGCCAGTGGATCAGTTGGCCACCGAGGCCCATGACCATCAGCAACACCGGATCGCTGGTGCGGCCGATGCTCTGGTAGGCCAGTTGCACCTCGCCCAGCTCGACCTTGAAGGTCGGCGCCTGCACATCGCAGCGTTCGCTGGCAAACACAGGCCAGCCGCACAGGAGCACGGCCAGAAAAATTAACGCACGCATGAAAACACCAAAACGCAGAACCCCATTGAGACGCGAGTTTGCTGACATTCGGTCGAGCGCGCTGCCACAGAACCATGACAATTTGATGAATCCTGCCGAGCGGCGGTTACCCGGCACCGTTCAGCGCGACAGGCCGAAATCCGTTTCGGCCTACCGGTCAGGTTGCCTGACGGCCGAGCTATCAGGTCTGCGCCAGGGCTTCGGCGCAGGGCAGCGGCGCCCTCTGCTGCACGGCGCGATACAGCAGGCTGGACACCAGGAAGCCGATGACCGCCAGGATGCTCATCAAGGAGAACACGTAGTCGTAGCCCTGCTGCCCCGGGAAGTGATCGAGGATCGAGCCGTAGATGACATAGGCGAACATGCCAGGGGCATAACCGATCAGGCAGCCGATGCCGAAGGCCGATCCGGTGATACGCGGGGCAATCCCCACCTCGCTCATGGGCGCCCAGAACACGCCGCGCATGGTGAAGACAATCAGGGCGAAGGAGAGCGTGGCGGCCATGCCGGCATAGATGAAACTGTTGCCCTTGGGGATCAGCATGATCAGCGCCATGGCCGGCAGCAGCGCCAGAAACGCCCACTTCAGGTAACGGCTGGAGCTCTTCAGGCGCTTGTCCGCCATGTAGCCGCCCGCCGGCCCGCCCAGCACCTTGAGGAAATACTGGTTGATGATCCCGTATGCGCCGACCAGCGCCACCGGCAGTTCGTACATGTCCTTCAGGTAGGGGATGAAATAGGTCAGGCCGCAGTAGACGATGTAGACCATGAACACGTTGAAACTGACCAGCCAGATACCCGGCACGCGGATCGCCTCGAGCAGGCCGGAGAGCCCGGCGCCCTGCTGCACGGCCGGCTGCGTCTTGCCGCCGCTGAGGAGGAACCAGGTGAGGACGCCGGCGAAGATATCGATCAGCGAGTAGAACAGGATGGCCGACTTCAACCCCGCTTCACCGGAACCCATGACGACGAATACGCCCAGGGCGGAGAACGCGACCAGGGTGTCGACCACCCCGCGGCCGCCTTCGAGGAAGCCGAACATGCGCCCCTGCTCGTTGTCATCGCCGAGGTTGCGGATGGCCTTGAGCAGGGACGGCCAGTAGATGCAGTCGGCGCAGATGGCAAACAGGCTGAACACGATCAGGAGCATGTTGAAGCCGGGGAAGGTAGCCAGGTAGAGCCCCAGGCTGCCGGTACCGATCAACCCCAGGGGGATCAGCTTGCGGGTGTCGAAACGGTCGGCGAGCATGCCGCCCACCACGAACAGGGCGGTGGCGATGATCGCGTTGGCGCTGAGCAGGGTGCCGATCTCGGTATGGCTCAGGCCCATGAACTCCTGCATGGGCACATAGAAGGCGTCCTTCAGGTTCGCCAGCTTGTAGATGGTCCCGCCACCGATGATGAGGACCAGGAAACGCAGCCATTTGGCTTTGGCCTGTGCTGTCATTGTTGTTCTCCACAGTAGAAATTGGGTTGTCACCTAGCGCTGCTTGGCCTCAGGCATGGGGGACGGCGCAGCGGCCAGGGTCAGTTCGGCCAGGATCTTCAGTTCGCCGAGCAGGCCGCGCACGTAGCGGACCTGGTTGTTCGCCCAGCGCCGTTCGTCGGCGGCCATCCGCTGCGCCGTGTAGCCGGGCGGCAGGGTCGTCTCGCTCATCTCGCGGAAGGCAATGAAGGGGTCCGGCGTCTCGTCCGCCTGGCGGAAGGCCGGGGCGATGTAGTGATTTTCCTGCTCGAGGATGAAGGCGATGACCTGCGGCGCCCGCTCACCCAGCATCAGCAGTTCGTAGAGCATCCGCGGGCTGGGCAGGTCATCCTCGGCGCTGCCCTGCAGCACGCCGTAGTGGCCGAAGCCGTTCTGCTCGGGGACGATGCGCACGCCCTTCAGGTGCACCTGGCGGATATGCGCGGCCAGGTTGTGCAGGGCCGCGAGGGGCTGTTCGCAGGCATTGATCATGTTGCCGAAGTCGAACAGCGCATGCAGGCGCGGGTGAGCCAGGCGCTCGAGCAACTGGGCGATCTCGCCGCTCTTGAGCTCCTCGTGCTGCTCGAAGTCGAAGAACAGATCATGCTGCTCCGCCAGTTGGGCGAGGTAGTGCAAGTCGCTTTCGATCAGGTCCAGCACCCGCGAGAGATGCCCCTCGTAGCGCGAATAGACGCGGATATTGCGCACCCCGAGGGTCCTGGCGATGGCCACGACCTGATCCACCTCCTCCTTGCGCGTGCTGCTGATCTCCAGGTGCAGGTCGAGGCCCAGGCGCTCGGCCTGGGCGGCAAAGGCCAGGAGCTGCTCCCGGCTCATCCTGGCGAGGCTGTTTTCCTCGCCGTCGAGCAGGTGCAGGCTGACGCCCTGGAGCTCATGGGCGTAGGCGAAATCGAGCAGGTCGGCGGGCTTGAGGCAACCCTGGGTGAGGTTGCTCAGCAGCGGGTAGGCATGGGCGAATAGACGCAGCTGCTCCAGTCGTTCGAGCAGTTTTTCGGCGTCTGGCGGCGTGAGTAACGGGGGTGGGCTGTCGCCGCTGGCCTTGTGGCTCAGCAGCGTATGGAAGCGCGCTTGGATGACGTTCATTCGATTCATTCCTCGGGTAGGCACCGGGCTGGCCGGTGGTGCCTTTATCGCGCGGGAATGAAACGCCCCCTATAGCCATTTTCAGCTAATTGTTAAGACCACTTTCTGCTACGGGCGCCGACCGTGCGGCGGGCCAGTGGCGCCAGACGTCACACCCGGTGCCCCATGTTGCGCAGGGCCTGGACCAGCGCCGCGACCTTGTCTTCGGCCTGTTCCTCGGGCGTACCGGCAAACCCGATCAGCAGCCCGGGCGGCAGGTAGCGCTGCATGCAGTAGTCGCTCAAGGCATAGGTATAGATCTGCTGGCTGGCCAGCCCGCTGGCGACGGCCGCGTCATCCAGCTCGGGCGGCAGCCAGCCGATCAGGTGCATCCCGGAGTCCACCGGCTTAACCTCGAGGAAGCCGCCCAGGCGCCGCTGCAGCGTCGCCAGCAGGCACTCCTGGCGGGCCTGGTAGAGGGCGCGCATCCGCCGGATGTGGCCGAGGAAATAGCCTTCACGGATGAAGTCGGCGGTGACCGCCTGCAACAGCGTCGGCGGACTGCGATCCATCACCGCGCGCATGGCGCAGAACGGCTCGACCAGCGCCTCCGGCAGAATCACATAGCCCAGGCGCAGCGACGGGAACAGCACCTTGCTGAAGGTGCCGACGTGAATCACCCGCGCCCGCTGATCCATGGCGTAGAGCGCCGGCTGCGCACGCCCCTGGTAGCGGTACTCGCTGTCGCAATCGTCCTCGATGATCCAGCCCGACTCACGCCCGGCCCACTCGATCAGCTCGAGCCGCCGCGCATAGCTCATGGTGATGCCGAGCGGGTGCTGGCGGGCGGGCGTGGTGAAGGCCAGGCGGGCCTTGGGGCACTCGCGCAGCCCTTGCTGCACGTCCATGCCCTCCTCGTCGATACGCAGGGGGACGATCCGGCAACCCTGGGCCTGGAAGGCGATACGCGCAGCGATATGCCCGGGATCCTCCATCCACACGCTGTCCTGCGGGTCGAGCAAGAGCATGCCCAGCAGGTTGAAGGCCTGCTGGGCGCCCGACACTATCACCACCTGTTGCGCACTGCAGTCGATGCCGCGGGCGTCATACAGGTAGGCGGCAAGCGCCTCGCGCAGCGCCTGCTGGCCCTTCAATTCGCCATAGCTGAGCATGGCCTTGGTCGGCTGCCGCAGGTGGCGACTCAGCAGGCGCTTCCACACCGGCAACGGAAAGGCGTCGTAGGCGGCGTGGCTGGGCAGGAACGAGGCCGGACAATCCGGGTTCCAGGCGGTGTAGGTGATCCCGCTGAAATGGTCGCTGCGCATGGACAGCAGCGACTGACTGAGACTGGACAGGCGCGGCGCCTGGCGTGGCTCGTCGGCAGCCGCGGCGCGGTCTTCCCACTCGGCGCCGACATAGGTGCCGGCACCGGTGCGCGACGCCAGGAAGCCTTCCGCGATCAACTGGTCGAAGGCATTGAGAATGGTGATCCGCGACAAGCCCAGCTCGCTGCACAGGGTGCGCGTCGACGGCAGACGCATGCCGCCATGCAGACGGCCGGTGAGGATCTGCTGGCGGATCTGCAGATACAACTGGCGATACAGCGGCACCGAGCCACTGCGATTCAGCTCAATACTGGCAAGCAGCATGCCGCCGGGAACCTTCATGGAGTGTGCGCCTCAAGCGGGCTGATGACCTGTGCTCGCCGTCACGGCTAGCCGCCCCAACCGCATGGCCGGCACGAGCGCGCACAGGTTAGCAAAACGCAGAGTCCCCACCAATGGCGGGGTTCTGCACAGATCGGCAAGCCGACCGGAGGCTGCTAGACCCTGACATCCCGCACCGGCGCCCGGCTGCGCTGCGCCGTTTCCCAGTTGGGCGCCAGGCCGACCTCGGCGTCCGCTACGGGCAGCAGCGCGCAGCCACGCACCAGGTCGCTGGCGCGCTCGGCGAGCATGATGGTCGGCGCATTGAGGTTGCCGTTCGGCTCGGTGGGGAACACCGAGGAGTCGATCACCCGCAGCCCCTCGAGCCCGCGCACGCGCAACTCGGAGTCGACCACCGCCATCTCATCCTCGCCCATGCGGCAGGTGCCGCAGGGGTGATAGGTGCTCTCCAGGTTCGCGCGGACGAAGGCGTCGATCTCGGCATCGCTGTTGACCTGCGGGCCGGGGGCGATCTCGCCGTCACGGAAGCGGTCCATCGCCGGCTGACCGATGATCTCGCGGGTCAGGCGTACGCAGCGGCGGAAACCCTCGCGGTCCTCCTCGCGCTGCAGGTAGTTGAAGAGAATCCGCGGGTGCTCGTACGGGTCCGCCGAACGGGCGCGCACATGACCGCGGCTCTTGGGCTTGTTCGGCCCGGTCAGGACCATGAAGCCGTGGCCCTTGATCGGCTTCTTGCCGTCGTAGCGCATCGCCGCCGGCAGGAAGTGGAACTGGATGTCCGGCCAGCGCAGGCCCTCCTCGGAGCGGATGAAACCGCCGGCCTCGAAGTGGTTGGTCGCGCCGAGGCCGTCCTTGAACAGCAGCCAGCGCAGGCCAATCAGCAGCTTGCTCAAGGGGTCCATCTTGTTGTTCAGGGTCACCGGCTCCTTGCAGCCGAACTGGATATAGATCTCCGCGTGATCCTGCAGGTTCTCCCCGACGCCCGGCAGTTCGTGGCGCAGTTCGATGCCGGCCGCGCCGAGCACCTCGCGCGGGCCGATGCCGGAGCGCTGCAGCAGGTGTGGCGAGCCGATCGGCCCGGATGCCAGCAGCACTTCGCGGTTGCAATGGACGGTATGGGTCGCGCCACCCCGGTCATACTCCACCCCCACCGCGCGCTTGCCGTCGAGGAGGATGCGCCGGGTCATCGCCTCGGTCAGCACGGTCAGGTTCGGCCGCGTCATGGCCGGGCGCAGGTAGGCGTTGGCGGTGGAGCAGCGCACGCCGTTCTTCACAGTCATGTGCATGGCGCCGAAGCCTTCCTGCATGAAGCCGTTGGTGTCGTCGGTCTTGATATAGCCGGCCTCGGCACCGGCATCGACCCAGGCGCGGTACAGCGGGTTCTGCATGTGGTTGCCGTTGGTGGTGCTCAGCGGCCCGCTGTCGCCGCGGTAGGCATCGCCGCCCTGCTCGTAGCTCTCGGCCCGTTTGAAGTACGGCAGGCAGTTGCGATAGCCCCAATCGCGGGCGCCGAGCTGCTCCCATTCGTCGAAGTCGTAGGCATGACCACGGATGTAGACCAGGCCGTTGATCGACGACGAGCCGCCGAGCACCTTGCCCCGCGGGCAATGCACGCGGCGCCCGTCGAGACCCGGTTCCGGCTCGGTTTCGTAACGCCAGTTGTACTTCTTGGTGTTCATCGGGATCGAGAAGGCGCTGGGCATCTGGATCACCACGCTGCGGTCGCTGCCGCCGAACTCCAGCACCAGCACCGAGGTGGCGGGATCCGCGCTGAGGCGATTGGCCAGGACGCAGCCGGCAGAGCCGGCACCGACGATGATGTAGTCATACCGCTTAGTCATTGCTGTAGCTCCGCGAGTCCAGGTCGAGAGTCCGGGTCGTGCCGGCGTGGCGACTCGGGTAGGCGCCCCAGCCCAGGCGTTGTGCCAGCACCCGGGTCAGCCCGTAGTGGGTGATGCCGGCGAGCAGGCAAGACGGCAGCGAGGCCGTGACGAAGGTGAACAGCGTGGTGTTGGCCAGGGTCTGCGGGTTGAATACCAGCACGTAGGCGCCGAAGCCGATGACCAGGGCCGTCAGGGCGATGGGGTTGAAACCCTTCCAGTAGCGGTACGGCGACTGCGCTTCGGCGGCATACAGGTGGCGCAGGTTCATGCGCTGGCGGCGCAGGAAGAAGTAGTCGGCGATGCCGATCCCGGCCAGGGCGCTGTTCAACGCCGAGGTCCACACCAGGAAGATGAAGAAGCCGTCGTAGATGCCCGGGGCGAAGCAGACGATCAGCGCCGGCACCACGCAGAACAGCGCCACCAGCAGCGTCCAGCTCATGTCCCGCAGCTTCTTGCCGGCCAGCTGGCGCAGGCCGACGATCGAGGTGTAGAGGATGTTGATCATGCTGGTGACGTTGGCGAAGGCGACGAAGCCCAGGGCGATCACGCCGAAGACGATGCCGCCGATGTGGGTCATCCATACGGTCGGATCGCTGTTGCCGAGCGCGGCCGCGGCCAGCAGACCGACCACCTCGCCCAGCGCCGCGGCGGCGAAGATGCCGATGACGTTCGGCCAGAACGCCGTGCGCTGGTTCTTCGACAGCCGCGCCAGGTTGCCGATGTAGGGCCACCAGGAGAAACCGGCGGCCATGTTCACTTCCACCGCGATCATGAAGTTGACGCGCTTGTCGTCGAACGGCGCGTCCAGGGCCGGCAAGGCCATCAGTTCGGCGAACGAGTGCTGGCTGAGGATCAGGTAGAGCATCACGCCCATGATGACCACCAGCGCCGGCGCGACTATGGTGTTGAACACCTTGATCGAGGTCGGCCCCTTGGCCACCACGATCGCCGTCAGGACGATGGCGAAGGTGCCGGAGGCCAGCACCAGCCAGCCGTTGGGGTCGGTCTGGTGCGCCGAGACCAGCCCGCTCAGGCCGTCGATCGAGCGCCCGAACATCAGCCCCAGCACCGCCAGCCAGCCCATGGTCAGGAACACCACCGCCAGCACATAGACCAGACGGCTGCCGTTGCTGCCGAACATGCTGCGCAGGAAGGTGAACTGCTCGGTGCCGTACTTGCCGCAGGGCACGCAGGTCGAGAAGGTCGCCAGCAGCACGCCGAGGATGTTGCCGATGACGATGGCGGCGATGCCTTCGCGCGAGCCGACGAACAGCGCGGTGGCGCCGCCGATCAGAAAGGCCCAGGTGGCGATGGCCAGGGCCGAGTTGGCGTAGGTGAACTCCCAGAAGCCCCACATGCGTTCCGTGGGCAGCAGCGGGGTATCGCCGCGTTCGGCCTCGAGGCCGTGGTCGATATCATGCTTGGCCATGACTCAGTACCCCCACAGGTAGAAGCCGACGACCAGTGCCAGCGTCATCAGGGTGATGGCGATGTAGTCCGCGGAGCTCAACGCACCCGGCCATTGCTCGCCTTTCTCCATCTCCTCATAGACGCGAATGCGTCGTTCCAGGTCCTGCGCTCTTGCATGTTCGGCTTGGCTGTTCATCTGGGTATAACCTCGTCTGATTTGTTGTTATGAGCGACGCGATGCATCCGGCATACCGACGTTTGTAGCTACCGATGGTTAGGGCAGCGTTATCCACACCGCCTTGGTCTCCAGCAGGTAATCGAGTTGTTCGGCACCGAGGTCCTTGCCATAGCCGGACTGCTTGTAACCGCCGAAGGGCATGCACGGGTCGATGGTGCTGTGCGCATTGACGTACACCGAGCCGGCGCGCAGCCGCGGAATCAGGCTGTGCACGCGCCCCAGGTCGTTGGAGTAGAGCGCGGCGGCCAGGCCGAATGGCGAGTCGTTGGCCAGCGCCAGCGCCTCCTCCTCGTCATCGAAGGGCGCGGTCACCAGCACCGGGCCGAAGATCTCCTCCTGGACGATGCGCATGTCGTTGCGGCAGTTGGCGAAGATGGTCGGCTGGACGAAGTAGCCAGGGCCGGCGACGGCCTCACCGCCATAATAGACCTCGGCACCCTCGGCCTTGCCGGCGGCGATGTAGCCAAGCACCCGCTCCTGCTGCTGACGCGACACCAGTGGGCTGATGAAGCAATCGGGATCCAGGCCCGGCGCCATTTTCAGGCTGGCGGTGTAGGCGGCCAGCTCGCCCAGGAACTCGGCGTAGATGCTGCGATGGATATAGGCGCGGGTGCCGGCATCGCACACCTGCCCGGAGTTGAAGAACACCCCGTTGGCCACCGCCTGGGCGGCCGCCTTGAGGTCGGCATCGGCAAACACGATCACCGGCGACTTGCCGCCCAGTTCCAGGGTCAGGCGCTTCATCTGGTCCAGGGCCGCCTTGCCCACGCTGCAACCGACCGGGGTCGAGCCGGTGAAGCTCAGCTTGTCGATGCCCGGATGGCTGGCCATGGCCGCGCCGACCACACTGCCGCGCCCGCTGACGATGTTGACCACGCCGTCGGGGATACCGGCCTGCTGCACCAGTTCGGCGAAGCGCAGGGCCGACAGCGAAGTCAGCTCGGCCGGCTTGACCACCACGGTGCAACCGACCGCCAGGGCCGCGCCGAGTTTCCAGGCCATGGTCTGCAGCGGGAAGTTCCACGGCACTATGACCCCCACCACGCCGACCGGCTCCTTGCGCGTATAGGCCAGGTAATTGCCCGGCAGCGACGGCTCGACGGTGCGGCCGTGGATCTTGCTGGCCCAGCCGGCGAAGTAGCGGAAGGTGTCGATGCTGCCCTGGATGTCCACGGCGCGCGCCTGGGCCACGGATTTACCCATGTCGATCGATTCGATCTCGGCCAGCTCGTCG
>Ga0209343_10007876_pt1 | contig 12487 bp, 15 predicted proteins | sample RifCSPlowO2_02_FD_184026 | JGI IMG/M metagenome (GOLD analysis project Ga0209343, IMG submission 184026) | Groundwater microbial communities from Rifle, Colorado - Rifle CSP2_plank lowO2_0.2 (SPAdes) (version 2) | ecosystem: Environmental > Aquatic > Deep subsurface > Groundwater | place... | reverse complement strand
GCTGCCACCAGAAACGTACCGCTCTCGATGCGGTCCGGCATGATGCGATGCGATGCGCCGTGCAGCCTGTCCACGCCGGTGATGGTGATAGTGTCGCTGCCCGCCCCTTCGATCCTGGCGCCCATGGCGATCAGACAATGCGCCAGATCGACCACCTCCGGTTCGCGCGCCGCGTTTTCCAGCACCGTTACGCCGTCCGCCAGCGTCGCGGCCATCATCAGGTTTTCCGTGCCGGTCACGCTGACCAGATCAAAGAAGATGCGCGCGCCCTTGAGCCGCCTGGCTTTGGCATGGATATAGCCGTGCTCGATCTGGATTTCCGCCCCCATCGCCTGCAAGCCCTTGATATGCAGGTCGACCGGGCGAGAGCCGATGGCGCAACCGCCCGGCAGTGAAACGCGCGCCTCGCCGAAGCGCGCCACTAGCGGCCCCAGCACCAGAATCGCGGCGCGCATGGTTTTCACCATATCGTAAGGCGCCTCGAGCTTGTCGATATGCGCCGCCGACAAGACATTCTGCCCGCCGCCCACCTCTATCGCCATGCCCATCTGCTGCAACAGCTTGCGCATTGTGGCAACATCGTTCAAATCCGGCACATTGCCGAGTTGCAGTGGCTCGCTCGTCAACAGTCCTGCGCATAATATCGGCAGCGCCGCGTTCTTTGCGCCGGAGATACGCACTTCGCCATTGAGGCGGCTACCGCCTTGTATTGCGAGTTTTTGCATAGATTTATTGGGTAGGGTGGGCACGCTGTTGTGCCCACGCGGTTATGAATCAAGGTGGGCACAACAGCGTGCCCACCCTACCAAGCTTACGTCTTGCGACTGTTTTCCCACTCTTGCGGCGTATAGGTTTTTATCGACAGCGCATGGATTTCTTCGCGCATCCGGTCACCCAGGGTTTGGTACACCAATTGGTGGCGTTGCACACGGCTCTTGCCGGCAAATGCGTCGCTGACTACCACCGCTTCAAAATGATGACCGTCCCCGTCCACATCCAGATATTCGGTTTCCATTCCCTGCGCGATGTTGATCTGAATGCTTTCTGGAGTGACCATGACCTGCCCTGTTGTTTGTCAATTGAAAATACGGTTTGCAAAGACACGCCTTGCCAAACATTGCACATAAACGCAAAAATCGGGGCGAAACTTGGATTTTCAGAGCACCCTTAAGCGGATTGTTGCGGCAGCAAGTCTGATACGCCATATAACCGGGCTAGACTCATCAAATCATCGGGCAATCCCGACACTTGCAGGTCATGCTGTTTGCGCTTCGCAGCCCTTGCCCAACCCAGCAACAAACTGACTGCTGCAGAGTCAACGGTTTCAACTTTCGAGAAGTCCACAAGAAAATTCCCGCTGTTCAAGTGTTGCAAGCCGGCTTCAAACACGGCAGGTACAGTTTCGATGGTCAATCGGCCATGCACCATCAGCCGGTTACCCTCGCATGTAATCACTTTGCATCCGCCGTTTGCAGGGCTGCATTCCTGTTTTTGTCGGACAAAGTCTTGATCAGGCCATCGATCCCTTTTTCCTGTATTTCAGAACTGAACGTGCCGCGATAGCTGGTCACCAGACTCACGCCTTCTATGGTCAAATCGAAAACCTTCCATGTATCCGCGCCTTTTTCCATTTCATAATTAACTGGAATAGGCGCTGCTCCCGGCTTGTTAATGCTGGTCTTGACGGTAACTTCAGTTGCGTCGGCAGCCATTTTTACCGGCTTCACTTCTACTGTCTGGTCACGATATATGGTAAATGCCTTGGTATAAGTGCGCACCAGTATATCCCGGTACTCTTTCACCAACGCCTGTTTTTGCTCGGGAGTCGCAACACGCCAGGATTTGCCTACAGATAACCGGGTCATGTGCACAAAATCGAAATGCGGCAACACCTTGGACTCGACCATCTCCAAGATTTTTTGCTGATTGCCTGCCTTGATATCTTTGTCATGCTTAACGATGGAGAGGACTTCATCCACGGTAGTCTTGATCAATACATCCGGCGCAATTATCTCGGCCTGTGCGATGCCTGCGAAACACAGCAAGCCCACAATAATCTTAAGCAGATTTTTCATCTTCAACGCTCCTTAATTGTAAATTATTTAACTGGAATTACTTGGCAGGCTCTTCAGCTTTACTGTATAAAAACTTGCCGATCAAATCTTCCAATACCATTGCAGATTGGGTTTTTTTCAATTGTTCACCATGTTTCAACACTTCTGTTTCACCACCAGCATCCAGGCCTATGTACTGCTCCCCCAGCAAACCCGATGTCAATATCTTGCCGATCGTATCCTTTGAGAACTGATAGCGCTTGTCGATACTCATGACCACTTTTGCCTCATAGCGTTGAGTATCCAGCGAAATCGATTCAACACGTCCAACCAGCACACCGGCGCTTTTAATTGAAGCGGTGGTCTTCAGGCCGCCAATGTTGGTGAAATAAGCATGGATTTGATAGGCATCGGACACGTTGTAAGTGCCCAGGTTCCCGACTTTCATCGCCAGCATCACCAGCGCGGCAACGCCCGCCACCACGAACATTCCAACCCATAAATCTATTCCGGTACGCTCCATGATTTAACTTCCTCCAAACATCATCGCAGTCAAAATAAAATCCAGCATCAAAATCACCAATGACGAGGTGACCACCGTGCGCGTAGTCGCCCCGGACACGCCTTCGGCGGTAGGCGGCGCATCATAACCCTCAAACAGCGCAATGATCGTCACAGCTGTGCCAAATACAAAACTCTTGATCACGCCATTCATTATGTCGTGCTCAAAATCCACAGCCGCCTGCATTTGCGACCAGAACGAGCCTTCGTCCACACCGATCTGCACCACGCCCACGAAATAGCCGCCGAATACCCCAACCGCGCTAAACAAGGCGGCCAGCAGCGGCATGGAAATGATTCCCGCCCAAAAACGCGGCGCGACAATGCGGGCAATCGGATGCACCGCCATCATTTCCATCGCCGAGATTTGCTCGGTCGCCTTCATCAAACCGATTTCCGCCGTCATCGCCGATCCGGCGCGGCTGGCAAACAACAGCGCGGCGACCACGGGCCCCAGTTCGCGCACCAGACCCAACGCCACCATCACGCCCAGCGCCGATTCCGAGCCGTAACGCTTAAGCGTTTCATAACCCTGTAAACCCAGCACCATGCCGACAAACAGACCGGCCACGACGATGATGATGAGGGACATCACGCCGGTGGAAAACAGCTCCTTGATAATCAGGTGAAAACGCCGGAAACTGCTCCCGGAATGCATCAGGGTCAGAAAGAAAAAACGCGTCGCCATCCCGATGCGCCATACCGCGTTGATGGTGCGGTGTCCAATCCCCCTGATAGCTTTAACTGCCGGCATAATCGGTAATCCCTCAGGTTTTCAAATTCAAAGGGTTCGCAAGCTCAAGCGGCTTGCAAGTTCAAATCCTGGCGATAATTGCCGCCGGGGTAATGGAACGGCATCGGGCCGTCCATCTCGCCATGTACGAACTGGTGTACAAAGTCCTCGTCAGAGGCGCGAATTTCATCCGGCGTCCCCTCTGCCACAATCACCCCATTGGACATAAAGTAAACATAATCGACGATCTTCAGCGATTCCTGCACATCGTGTGTGACTATTATCGAAGTCGCGCCCAGCGCGTCATTCAGGCGCCGGATCAAGTCGCCAACGACAGTCAATGAAATCGGATCCAGCCCCGCAAACGGTTCATCATACATAATCAGCATCGGGTCAAGCGCCACCGTGCGCGCCAGCGCCACACGCCTCGCCATCCCGCCCGACAGTTCGGAAGGCATCAGGTTATGTGTCCCGCGCAATCCGACCGCGTGCAGTTTCATCAAGACGAGATCGTGGATCAACTCCTCGGGCAGGTCGGTATGTTCGCGCATCTGAAATGCCACGTTGTCATAAACCGACATATCCGTGAACAGCGCGCCGAACTGGAACAGCATGCCCATTTTGCGGCGCATATCATACAAACTATCCTGATCCAGTTCATGGATGATTTTTCCATTCACCTTGACGTAACCCTTGACCGGCTCCAGCGCGCCACCGATAAGCCGCAACAGTGTAGTCTTGCCGCAACCGCTTAACCCCATGATGGTGATCAATTTTCCTTTCGGAAAAACCATATTGATACCTTGCAGCACGGGCCGCTTGTCGTAGGTAAAATTAAGGTCGCGAATTTCGACCAGGTTTGACTGAGACAAAATTGAAATCCCAATAAACAAGAGGGCGCATTCTAAACTACCGGGTATTGAATACTCAACCGAATTCGCGCCAAGGGTAACTGTTTTGGCAGCCGCCCTAATGTATAATGCGCGCCTTTGAAATTTACCTGATAGGGGGATTCCATGCCTATTTACGCTTACGGCTGTTCGAGCTGCGGCTTGCAAAAAGACGTGATGCAAAAAATGAGCGATGCGCCGCTCACAATTTGCCCAGAATGCGGAAAGGAAACTTTTGCCAAACAATTGACTGCGGCCAGTTTTCAACTGAAGGGCAGCGGTTATTACGCCACCGACTTCAAGAATCCGCCCAAGACTGAACCCAAGGCCGAGCCTGCTTGCGCGTCTTCTTGCGCTAGTGCCAGTTCCTGCCCGGTGGCCAGCGGCGTTGCTTGACCTGATGAAAAAATACCTCATCACCGGTCTACTGGTATGGGTTCCGCTCGGTATCACCTTCTGGGTGCTGGATCTGACCATCGGAACAATGGATCAGACGCTGTTGCTGTTGCCGGAACAATGGCGCCCGGACAGGGTACTGGGTATCCATATTCCAGGGCTGGGCATCATCCTGACGCTGGGGATCGTGTTGCTGACCGGCCTGCTGATCCGCAACGTATTCGGCCAGAAGCTCTGGGATGCGTCTGAAAAAGCGATGCTTCATGTGCCGTTTGTCGGCAGCATTTATAAAGGCGTCAAGCAAGTCAGCGATACCTTGCTGTCCGGCAGCGGCAACTCCTTCCGCAAGGTGCTGCTGGTGCGTTACCCTCACCCGCAAGCCTGGTCACTGGCGTTCCAGACCAGCGTTCCGCGCGAAGTGGCCGGTAGGTTCGATGAAGAATATGTCGCCGTGTTTATTCCCACCACACCGAGCCCGGTGAACGGCTTCTATTTCTATGTGCGCAAGGCCGATACGATTGAACTGGACATGACGGTGGATATCGCATTGCGCACCATCGTTTCGATGGGGGTGGTGGCGGATCAGGAGGCAGGGAAACAACGCGTCATCGCCCAGGCTCCCCAGTCAAATTAACCCTATATTTCCAAAAATATTTCTCAAGAAACCGAACCATGCGAACTCATTATTGCGGACTGCTCAACACCGACCAACTCGATCAAACCGTCAGCCTGTGCGGCTGGGCGCACCGCCGCCGCGACCACGGCGGGGTGATCTTCATCGATCTGCGCGACCGAGAAGGCCTGGCGCAGATCGTCTGCGACCCGGATCGCCCTGAAATGTTCAAAATCGCCGAACAGGTGCGCAACGAGTTCGTGTTGCGCATCACCGGCAAGGTGCGCCACCGCCCGGCGGGCACGACCAACGCCAACATCGGCAGCGGCGAGATCGAGATATTGTGTCACGAGATCGAGGTGCTGAACACGTCGGTAGCGCTGCCGTTCCAGATGGACGACGAGAATCTTTCCGAAAACGTGCGCCTGACGCATCGCGTGCTCGATCTGCGCCGCCCGCAGATGCAGAAGAACATGATGCTGCGCTACAAGGTGGCGATGGCGTTTCGCCGGTTCCTCGATAGCCGCGGCTTCATCGATATCGAAACGCCGATGCTGACCAAATCCACGCCGGAAGGCGCGCGCGATTACCTGGTGCCGTCGCGGGTGCATCCGGGCGAGTTCTTTGCGTTGCCGCAGTCGCCACAGTTGTTCAAACAGTTGCTGATGGTGTCCGGTTTTGACCGCTATTACCAGATCACGAAATGTTTTCGCGACGAAGATTTGCGCGCCGACCGCCAGCCGGAATTCACCCAGGTCGATATCGAGACTTCGTTCCTGACCGAGACGCAGATCACCGCGCTGATGGAAGAGTTGATCCGCACCGTGTTCAAGGAAGCGCTGGATGTCGATCTGCCCAACCCATTCCCTCGCATGACTTATGCCGAGGCGATGGCGCGCTTCGGTTCGGACAAACCCGACCTGCGTATCACGCTGGAGCTGGCCGAGGTGACTGACGCGGTGAAGGATGTCGCGTTCAAGGTGTTCTCGGGTGTCGCAAGTTCGGGAAATGGCCGTGTGGCCGCACTCCGTATTCCCAACGGGGCGAGCCTGACCCGTGGCGAGATCGACGGTTACACCGAGTTCGTGAAGATCTATGGCGCGAAGGGGCTGGCCTACATCAAGGTCAACGATGTGACGCAGCTCAACGAGACCGGCCTGCAATCGCCGATCGTGAAGAACCTTCACGAGGCGGCGCTGAAGACCATCATCGAACGTACCGGCGCACAGAATGGCGACCTCATTTTCTTCGGCGCCGACAAGACCAAGATCGTCAACGACGCGCTCGGCGCGTTGCGTAGCAAGATCGGCCACGAAAAGGGGTACCTCAACGGCAATGCTTGGGAGCCTTTGTGGGTCGTGGACTTCCCGATGTTCGAATACGATGAGGAGGCCAAGCGCTGGACGGCCTGCCACCATCCGTTCACCGCGCCAAAGGACGAACACCTCGCACTGCTGGAAAGCGATCCGGGCAAGTGTCTGGCCAAGGCTTACGACCTCGCGTTGAACGGCTCGGAACTCGGCGGCGGTTCGGTGCGTATCCACAAGGAATCGGTGCAATCGCAGGTGTTCCGCGCGCTCAACATCGGCGAGGAAGAAGCGCGGCTCAAATTCGGCTTCCTGCTCGATGCGCTGCAATACGGGGCGCCGCCGCACGGCGGCTTGGCGTTTGGGCTGGATCGCATCGTCACCATGATGACCGGTTCGGAATCGATCCGCGACGTGATCGCCTTCCCCAAGACGCAGCGCGCACAATGCCTGCTAACCCAGGCGCCGAGCGCGGTGGATGAACGCCAGTTGCGCGACCTGCACATCCGCCTGCGCCAGCAGGTGCAAGCCACTGTGGAAGTTGCCAAGGAATAAATTGAGATGGCCATTCCTGACTTTCAGAGTTTGATGCTGCCGTTATTGAAAGTAGTTGCGGATGGCCGCGAGTATCGCTTGCGTGATGTTGTTGAATTACTTGCTGAAGAATTTCACCTGACTGACGAGGAACGGCAGCAGCTATTGCCGAGTGGACGTTATCCGACTTTTGATAATCGCATTGCTTGGGCGAAGACATATTTGAAAAAGGCTGGCTTGATTGACCAACCAAGACGCGCATATTTTCAAATAACAGAAAGAGGGCAAGAAGTTCTCAAGAATTCGCCAAGATTGATCAATATGAAATTTTTGGAGCAATTTCCAGAATATATTGCGTTCAAGGAAAATTCGGAGCAAGTCGAAGCGCAGCAACAAATAACCCCGTCGATTTCTGCTCAAAATGAAACCCCCGAGGAGTTGATTGAGAGCGGTGCGAGAACAATACGCAAGGAGCTAGCTGAAGAAATTTTGCAACGTATTAAAGGTTGCCCTCCTGCTTTTTTCGAGCGCCTTGTTGTAGAGTTACTGGTCAAAATGGGCTACGGCGGCACGCGCCAAGATGCCGGTCGTGCTATCGGGCGCAGCGGTGACGAAGGAATCGATGGCGTCATCCACGAAGACCGCTTGGGCTTGGATGTTATCTATCTTCAGGCAAAACGTTGGGAGGGTGTAGTGGGGCGGCCTGAAATCCAGAAGTTTGTCGGAGCGCTGCAAGGGCAGCGCGCCAAGAAAGGGGTGTTTATCACCACCTCCGATTTCACCAAGGAAGCCGTCGAATACGTTCGCAACATAGACAACAAGGTGGTGCTGATTAACGGCGCTCTGTTGGCTAACCTGATGATAGATCACAATGTTGGCGTGTCGCTTGCTGCAACCTACGAAATAAAAAAAATAGATTCGGATTATTTCCTGGAAGAGTGATTCTTCATGTACCGTTTTGGAATGCGACTGAACAGTCACCTGATTGCATTATTTGTGTTGGTATTTTCATTGGCCTCCATGCAGGTTGGGGCTGGCGAGCTACCACCATCCGGTAAGGACGCGATAGGAATTATCGCAGTGGCCAATCTGCCCATCGAGGCGCGCGACACCTTGCATGCCATCAAACAGGGAGGGCCATTCGCCTACCCGCGCGACGGCGTGGCGTTCAAGAACTACGAGCGCATCTTGCCGGCACAGCCGCGCGGCTATTATCGCGAATACACCGTCAAAACGCCCGGTGCGCACAATCGCGGTACGCGCCGTATTATCAGCGGCAAGCTAAACGAGTATTATTACACCGCCGATCATTACAAAACTTTCAAACGCATTCTGGAGTAGCCATGGACACACTGGCGCAGCAACTGAACAATCGGGAAGCAGCGGGCAGCTATTCGCTGCAATGCAGCGTTGAAACATTGCGCAACACGGCCAGTGAAGCCGGTTTTGCGCTATTCGATACCGACCTCAAGGGTGTCAAGGGCAAGCAGAACCTGCTTAATGCCCTTGCGCAAGCGGCCAATTTCCCATCCGGGTTCGGCGCAAACTGGGATGCGCTGGCCGACGCATTGTGCGATCTGTCCTGGTGCGGCGAAACGGCCGGTTATGTGCTGCTGCTGCGCAATACCAGCGACACGCTTGGCCTTTCCGCCAACGACAGAGAAATCGCGCAGGACATCCTTGCCGACACGGTGGTGTACTGGCGGCAGCGCAACAAAGCCTTTTGGATATTCTTCTCCTGACTTCATTTCATCGGCGATACTGCGTTGGCTTCTTCGTTCGCTCCTAGTCGTGTAACGGCGACACGTTACTGGCAAAGCCAGCCGATTGCGGGAGCCGTTACTTGGCCGTTCCTCCCGCACCGGAGGGCTACGCCCACACCGTCTCGGAACGGCACAAGCACTGCCAGCGTCGCTCACTCGCCGCCGCCTTGCCTCGCCTTCGAAATGAAGTCAGGAATATATGGCTGGCTATAAGCAGCCGATCTCGGTGCTGGTGGTGATCCATACCACTGATCTGGAGGTGTTGTTGCTGGAGCGCGCCGATCATCCCGGCTACTGGCAATCTGTCACCGGTAGTTGCGAAGCGGGAGAAACACTGGTTGAGACGGCGCAGCGCGAGGTGCGCGAAGAGACCGGGCTGGACGCCCGTCAATACGCGCTGGCTGACTGGCAGCTGCAAAACATCTACGAGATTTATCCGCACTGGCGGCACCGTTATCCTCCCGGCATCACGCGCAATACCGAGCATGTGTTCGGCCTGCAACTCCCGCATCCCGTTGCCATCCGGCTCGCGCCGGACGAACACTTGAATTTCCAGTGGCTGGCCTGGCGGGATGCCGCAGAAAAAGTTTTCTCGCCGAGCAACCGTGCAGCGATATTGCAACTGCCGCAGCACGTCATTTCCCATTAGCCCTCCAGCGTAGGCTACAATAATAAGAGTTTCAAAAAATTCAGTAACCGTAGGGTGGGCTATGCCCACCATGTCGGGCGCAGCCCGACCTACATGGTTTCAACTCACCCGGCTTATTGGATCCCTAGCAATCTAACAGGAACGCGGCGCAATTTTTTACGGCGCATATAACATGAAGTTTATCGACGAATCAAAAATAGAAGTCATCGCAGGCAACGGCGGCAACGGCGCGGCCAGTTTCCGCCGCGAAAAATACATTGATAAAGGTGGGCCGGACGGCGGCGACGGCGGGCGCGGCGGCGACGTGTTCGCGCTGGCGGACCGCAACATCAATACGCTGGTAGACTTTCGTTTTGCCCGCATACACCGCGCCAAAAACGGGGGAGCCGGGCGCGGCGCGGATTGCTACGGCAAAGGCGCCGATGACATCGTGCTGCGCATGCCGGTCGGCACGGTAATTACCGACATCAACAACGGAGAAATCATCGCCGATCTCGCCCGCGACGGTGAAAAAACCTTGCTGGCAAAAGGCGGCAAGGGTGGCTTGGGCAACCTGCATTTCAAGTCGAGCACCAACCGCGCGCCGCGCCAATGCACGCCCGGCGAGGAGGGAGAAACGCGCGAACTGCAACTCGAATTGAAGGTGCTCGCCGATGTCGGGCTGCTCGGTATGCCGAACGCCGGAAAATCCACCTTCATCCGCTCCGTTTCGGCGGCGAAGCCCAAAGTGGCCGACTATCCGTTCACCACACTGCATCCGAATCTGGGCGTGGTGCGCGTGTCGCATGAAAAAAGCTTCGTCATCGCCGACATTCCCGGCCTGATCGAAGGCGCGGCGGAAGGCGCCGGGCTGGGACATCAATTCCTGCGCCATCTGGCCCGCACCCGCCTGCTGCTGCATCTGGTGGACATTGCGCCGATGTATGAGGGAATCGACCCGGTTGCCGAGGCGCGCGCTATACTCAACGAGTTGAAGAAATACGATCAATCGCTTTATGAAAAGCCGCGCTGGCTGGTGCTGAACAAACTGGATCTGCTGGAAGATCGCGATGAAAAAATAGCCGCTTTCCTCAAGCAATTTACCGATTTTGACCGCCACTTCGCCATCTCGGCGATCAACGGCGAGGGCTGCAAGGAATTGACCTACGCGATCATGGCGCATCTGCAGGAGATGGCCGCGCAAGAACAGCAAGCCGCCGCAGACAACGCACAGGAAAGCGACGCAAGCAGCATCTGATTCAAAATAAGAATAACGTAGGGTGCGTTCTACGCACCATTACAGGCTGGTGCGTAGAACGCACCCTACAAAAGTTTGTAGCACAAATTAAAATATAATAACTTCATGAATACCGCACTAACCCAATGCAAGCGCATCGTCGTCAAGGTCGGCAGCAGCCTGGTGACCAACCAGGGCGCCGGGCTTGACCTTGACGCGCTGGGCAACTGGGCACGGCAGATCGCCGCGCTGAGCGCCGAAGGATACGAGGTGGTGCTGGTATCCTCCGGTGCGATTGCAGAAGGAATGCAGCGCCTCGGCTGGAGCGCCCGACCCACCTCGATACACGACTTGCAGGCCGCCGCCGCCGTCGGACAGATGGGGCTGGTGCAGGCCTATGAAAGTTGTTTCCGCAAGCATGATTTGCATGCGGCGCAAGTGCTGTTGACCCACGCCGACTTGGCCGATCGCGAGCGCTACCTGAATGCGCGCACCACGCTGACCACACTGCTTTCGTTGCGCGTCATTCCGATCATCAACGAAAACGATACGGTCGTTACCGACGAAATCAAGTTCGGCGACAACGACACGCTGGGCGCATTGGTCGCCAACCTGATCGAGGCAGATGTGCTCATTATCCTCACCGACCAAAGCGGTCTCTACACGTCCGACCCGCGCAAAGACCCCGGCGCCACGCTGATCGGCGAGGCGCAGGCAGGCGACGCGCAACTGGAAAGCATGGCCGGTGGTGCGGGCAGCCAGATCGGGCGCGGCGGCATGATCACCAAGATACTCGCGGCAAAACGCGCGGCACGCAGCGGGGCACACACTGTCATCGCCTCGGGCCATGAGCGCGATGTGCTGTTGCGCCTGCTGCAAGGCGAGGCCATCGGCACGCTGCTCACTGCGGCCACGCCCACTCTGGCAGCGCGCAAGCAATGGCTCGCCGACCATCTCCAGGTCGCCGGAAAACTGGTGCTGGATAGCGGCGCGATCAAGGCGTTGCGTTCCGAAGGCAAGAGCCTGCTGCCGATAGGCGTCAAGAATGTGTTTGGAGAATTCGAACGCGGCTCAGTTGTCGCCTGCGTCGGCGAAGACGGCAGCGACATCGCTCGCGGCCTGACCAACTACAACGCTGAAGAAGCGCGGTGTATCGCGCGCCACGCCAGCCATGAAATCGAGTCACTGTTAGGATATGGCGGCGACGAAGAAATCATCCATCGTGACAATTTAGTTTTGCTGTGAAATATCAGAACTAAATTGCGGTGTAAGCTAACGCAATCGAAGCCACAACTCCCTATTTGATTGCGCTCATGAAGACCTGCTTCCGGGCAGTGCAGTAGCGAGGCATAACTGACTGCTATGTGCCAAAACCGGAAGTTGACCGCCACTGGCTATTCGTTAGCAATCCCATAAGGTCACATATCCGGTAGCAACATGCTGGCGCGCAGATTCGCAATGTTTCTGCTGGTCATCAAAGAAAATATCCGCATCGAAACTTTCGAAAATTCGCCCTAGTCCTTGCCACTAGGTGATAAAGGTTCGTCGATGTGGATATTGTTGCTTGTCGCGTTGCTGGCCCGTGTGCACACCTTGCCGTTCAACCAGATTGCCGCAACAATTCCTACTGACCCACCTATCAAGAATGCCACCATTTCTACTGGGGACGCGCTTGGTCCTAAGCGCAGCACCAGCAGGTTCATGGCTCCGATAAAGATGCTGTTCACGAATGCCGCCCGATAGCGGCGGTAGTGGACATTGTGCTGCGCTT
>Ga0209343_10007875_pt1 | contig 12487 bp, 10 predicted proteins | sample RifCSPlowO2_02_FD_184026 | JGI IMG/M metagenome (GOLD analysis project Ga0209343, IMG submission 184026) | Groundwater microbial communities from Rifle, Colorado - Rifle CSP2_plank lowO2_0.2 (SPAdes) (version 2) | ecosystem: Environmental > Aquatic > Deep subsurface > Groundwater | place... | reverse complement strand
TGCTCTCTCCTTTCACTTTCCCTAACAATCCATTTTATCTTTCTCTTGTTAAGTTTCTTCATAAGAACCTGCTCTACAGCAGGTCTTATCTTTTTTACCGAGAGGACATTATTTCTGGATAAGACAAATTAAATCAAAACAGAAAAATTTATATTGAATGAATAAGTATCTAATTTATGCGTAAAAAGCAAGATAATACATTATTCATCTTTATAATTTTAGTCATATTACTATTTATACTTCCTCTTACTTTTAACACACCAGAAAAATTAGGTATTCAAGCATCTCCACCAAAAGAAGCTTTAGCAGGATCAATAGTTCTGGTAACTCTAGCATTAATAATATATTTCTCAGAAAAAACATATAAATACAGTGTAGATTAAAATGCGTCGGCGGAGATTTGAACTCCGGTCATCGGCTTGGAAGGCCAATATTCTAACCACTGAACTACCAACGCATAATAAAAGATCCAGAATTAAATATTATAAATCTTTCTAATCACTTTTTTTCTTGAATAAATAAAATCCACCAAGAAGGATAACTAAAATAACTATATTTAAATTACTAAAAAATGGTATATAAACTTCTCTTACTAAAGTACATTCTTTTGCAACAGTAGTTGAAACTGGTGGATCAATAGGTGGATCTGTATCAACTATTGTTGTAGTCTCTTGATAAGTTCCAACATTGTCACCATTGCCATCATCTTGACATTCTGTTTTTGTCAAAATAGTTTGTAATCCGGGCTGTATAGATAAACAAGCAGTACAATCATTACTACATTTAAAATAAGGTGGACTTGCACAATAACTATTAGGAGGATCACAAATCTCTCCAATACTAGGCTCTAAAATATTATTGCCACATCTTCCTGCACATCCTGAAATATTAAACATGCACTGATTTGGATAACCATACTTAATACAGTCTAATGTTCCACTTAAATATCCTAAATTACCACAACTCTTATTATCTAAGTCATGCCCAGGAATATTATTATCTAAACATCCATTAGGACCACAGTCACATTCTTCATTAATATCAATATCTTCATTCCAACATATTCCTCCATTAATATTATCAACTTGAATCCAATTACTAGAATTTATTCCAGAGCCAGTAATTTCATTTATTTCTCCAACAAACATATATTCTAAATCATAATTCCCATCTTCAATAGTTTCATTAATATCATTAGGAGCATGATATTCAGTTGTCCATGTACTGCTTACAAATTGCTCATTACCAGCACTTAAATTAACATCTCCAGGAACATTATTTAATAAAGGTGGTAGTAAAACTTCTCCTGTTGAATTTCCAGTCATATTATTAACTTCATTAATTAAGAAGTGAACATGCAAAGTATCACAATTTCCTATTGCTTTAACTCTAAACCTCAAATTCATAATTCCATAATGTAATAACGCACCTTTATCATAAACATAATTATCATCAGTAGGATGTATTATACTAGCTTCTGCTAACGTACAACTACTTGGATTAACAACATTAACAGGAGCACTAATATCTAGATTTCCTGTTTTTGCATGTACATTAGTACTTCCAAATTGAGCACCAGTAAACTTAACTGTAGTATCTCCATTTTTAGTTAAATTACTTAAAATATTGACATTTCCAATATTAGTATTATCAACACTAAAGTAAATTATAGTCCCATCTGGTGCAGCATTTCCATTAGTTAAACAATTAGGAAATGGATTATTATTAATACAAGCACTAACTTGGACTTCAGCTTCTCCATTTACAAAAATAAAGCTTGGATTAATATTTATTTGAATTCCAGTTATACTAGGTAATGTATAATAAACATTTTTAGTCCCATCTTGATTAGCAACATCACTTACAGCTCCCCCAATAATATACTTAATTTCATTTAAAGAAGCACTTGAATGTTTGTATCTAGAAACTCCATTAGGCAATGCGTTATTTAAAGTAACATCACTCCATGTAGGATTAACATTATCAAAACAAGCTCCATATATTTTATTTCCATAACTTATATATCCATATTTTCCAATACAAGAAACTCCATAACTTAAAATTGAACTAAAACTAGCATGATTCTTAATAGTTGCAGGTAAATTATTGCCTTGAACCCAACATCCAGGATCTCCAACATTATTACAAGAACTTCTCATATCACTTAATTTTTTTCTGTAAACTGTATTTCTAACACCATTATTATTTTCTCCTCCAAATAGATAAACATATTTTACAGAATTAATTTCAATTATCTCTGCTGTATGCCTTGCTAACTCAATATTATTAATTCCATCTAATGTTATAGGAGTTGCAGTAGTCCATTGGTTAGAGAATCCTCCTGTAGAATTAATTTGATTCCATCTTACACTACTTACATAATTTCCAGGAATCCTACCACCTATTAAATAAACAACATTTCCATCTAAAACAGCAGCTAAATCTCTAACATCATTTTGATTACATCCATCACCAATAGTATTATCTAAATTGTAATATCCAAAACTCCAGTCAGATAATTCACCAGAGATATGATCTACTATTTTTGCATACTGTATTTGATTAGTACATCCACTTCCTGCAATAACATAAATATAAGCATCATTTCCATCTTCATAAATTAATGATGCTTGATCTGCAGTGTCTGCCAGTCCAAAATTATTTCCAACATTCCAACTTAATATATTCCCATTAGGTTGAATTTCACTAATGTAGATTAAACTATCACCACCACTTCCTGTATTAGAATCTCCATTTATAACATATAAAAAAGTCTTTCCTGTTACAGGACTTCTATAAGCTAAACTAGAGTGCATTACTCTGTTACTGGGAAGTAAGCTTGTAGTTTCCTGCCAAGTTAATGAATAAACAATTGAAGAAGAATAAATCAAAATAACAAAATATAATATAAATATATAAACCTTCATTTTTCCTCTTTTATTATAATGATAAAATTAATTGAAATTTAAACCTTTCTAATTCTCTTTTTATTTTTAGTTTTTACAAAGAAATAATAAATTGAAATTAATGCCAAAACCATTAAAACATTTAATGGAGTAAAAAATGGAATATCTACTTCACTTATTAATGTACATTCTTTTGGTGTAGTTCTTTGAGTTCCTGGAATTGCTTGATTAGTAATAATATTAACTTGTACAATAGTTTCATCATAAACTCCTACATTGTCTCCATTGCCATCATCCCTGCAAGGGGTTCTTGTTAAAATTGTTTTAGTATTTCCATCTAAGCCAATACACCTCTTACAGTTACTATTACAAACTAAATAATTAGTATTACTACAATAACTTCCTGGAGGATCACAACCTTCATCTCCTTCTACATCACCATCTCCGCAAACAGGATTTCCAGGACCTCCACCTCCGCCAGTAGTACATTGTGAAGTGTCAAATTCACATTGTTGACTTGAATAGCCTGCATCATAACAATCTAATTGTCCCCCTGTAAACGGAGGTACATGATTTATACCTGTACATTGCTTACCATTTAAATCATCTCCCGGGGGATTTAAACAATCTCCATCAGGACCACAATCACATTCCTCATTTTCACTTGCTTGAATAATACCATTACCACAATTTGGTTTAGCCTCATCATTAACTTGAATCCAATTATCTGCATCTCGTGTTATACTTGAATCTTCCATCACAGTTGCAGTAAATGTATATTCAATATCTTCATCTTCTGGAGCAACATCGCCAGTTCTATACTCAGTTCTCCATGTTGCCAAATATTCTTGATTGCCATTATCCAAATTAATTGGAGCTAACCCAGTTATATATTGACTTGAATCTTTAACGCCTGCATTCTCATTAAAATCAAAAATTTCTAACTTTAATCTTTTTGAACCACAATTTCCTTGAGTATAAACTCTTAACCGCACATTTTGATCTTTATTTAGTGTTTCACCATCAGGATATACATAATTATCATCTGTTGGGTGAATAATATGAGCTTGTACAATCCTACATTGTGTTGAATAAGGCGGTAATTGAATATAATTAGTAGATCTGACTGCATTACCATCTACTACTGCTTTAAATGCATATTCCCATTCCAAATCCCCACCAGCACCATCTTCTATCGCATCACCTAAATCAAATCTATGTTGCACAGTCCATATTCTATCTATAGTTTGTGGATTCTGATTAATTGTAACTAGTGGTGGCGGACTAGTAAACACACTTACATCATTTTCCTCTGTTGCTGGCCCAGGAACAATATTGTCCATTTCCCATATTTGATAATTTACATTTTTTCCAACACAATTATTTGCAGTAAATCTAAACTTGACATCGGTACCTGCTAAAACTACCTGTCCAGAAGGTATTATATTTCCTTGAACAGTTGTATCTCTAATTTCTACATTACTTATAACACAACTAGATTGTAGTGTAACTGTAATAGTTTTTAATCTATTGACACTTCCAGCGATTGCGTGAATATCTCCACTTCCTGGCTGATTCCCAGAAGTAAAGGTTACCGTTGCTATCCCATTTACAGTTTGAGCAGATCCAGAACTTAGACTTCCAATATTTGCACCTATAGGTACAATATTAGCAATATTAAAATTAACAACAGTACCATCTGGTGCACCATTTCCATTCGCAACACAATTAATATCTAAATCATTATTAATACAAACAGTAGCTCTTACAGCAGCTGTATTACCTCCAATTTGTAAAGTATCAGGATTAACACTTAAGTGAATTTGGCTTATACCAGAAGCTATTGGACCTGGTACTGAACAGCATACTTTTGTTGAATAAGGACTACTACAATCTCCAACATGAGCATTAGTTATAGAAGATATTTCAGCCACACATTTATAAGTAGAACCTAAACTATTACAATCTGTTGCATATAAACAGCTAGCAGAAGTACCATCATTAGTAGATAAACAAGCTTTTTGATTATAATTACCCATACTATTTTCTTCAACATGAGCATTAGTTATAGAAGATAATACTAAAACAGTAGCTCCATTAGCTTGACATGTATTCATTAGATTAGATCCTGTACAACAAACTAATGTCTGATAGTTATTTTGACTAGCCAATTCAGCATGAGCATTTGTATTTCCAGATGCTTTAAACAATAAAACTTCCCCAGAACTACAACTAGATTTAAAAGAACAACTATTTAATTGAGCAGCATCTACAAAACTAAGTATTAAAAAGCTAAAAATAATAAAAATTAAGAAAAATTTTCTCATTTTATGACGTTTGTATCATTGTCGCACAAAATAATTGTTGAGATTTTATTTCCTTCAAGTAAAATTGACCTGGAGATACACATTCACATTCACATGTATCTCCATCTGAACAAGCTCCAGAAGAGCTACTAGTACAAGATTCTGAACCCTGTGCAATTGTCCCACCACTACATTCTGGGTATAAATTACCATTGCAACCCCATTGACAAGTTGCAGATGATTGACAAAAAGAATTACAATTACTAGCACATTGGGCAGCACTACATCCAGTATATCTTTTTGATATAGAACCTTGACCCGGACATGCAGTTTGTTGTGTTGTGCAAATACCATTATTTACACAAATCTTTGGAGAATTAGTCCCCATATCTTTAAAACTAATATCTTGACTGTCTATTCTATCTGCATCCAATCCCGAGCTAATCCCATCATTATCTCTAGTCCATATTGTAGATGGATTAGGCAACCCTTGAACCTCTGTATATGTATGTCCAAACTCAGAAGGATTATTTGTACCATAAGCTAATACAAAAATAACAGCTCCAAAGCCAATTAAAAATAGAGTTAATATATATAAATGCCTTTTCTCAATTTTAAAAGTAAATTTCATATTCCCACCTCATTTTTTCCATCATAAAGCTAATAATTACCTTATTTAAATCTTTTTCTTTTTAAAGGCATAATCTATTTGCTTTCTAGTCCAACCTTGTCTTAATAATACTAAAATAATTTTGTCTTTTTTAATACCTTTTGCTAAACTTTGATTAATATAATTCTTTAAATTATAGAAATCTTGGGTATTATTAAATAAAGAACTTTTCTCCTCACTACTATTTTCTTTTTTAATAAATCTCTTTAAATTTCCAGGTCCATCTGTAAAGAATAAATAATAAATAATTAAAACAACAAACAAAATAATAATATATAGTATCCAATTTATTTTTACTTTCCTACAATCAACAGGACAACTATCAGCAGTCTCACTTTCACTACAAATATTATCTCCACATTCAACTTCATTTATAACATCTTCCTTATTAGCTCTTAAAAGAAAAGTCTTTCCATAACTTGTTATATCATCACCTTTATAAGAATAAGCGATTTCACCACCCCCAAGATTCTCAAATAATAAAGCAATATTTTCTTTATCTTGTGTAGCCCCTCCATTGATAACATTAACAAGTTCTATATTGTTCACAACATCACTTAAATCCTCAACAACTAAGTAATTATCATCAAAATTTAACTCTTTTTTAACAACTACATAACTATCATCTGCTCCTCCTATATAAGTAACTTCAACTAATACTATTTTACCTTGTATTAGTAAATCTTTATTATAATTATAAACTTCATTTACAGAATCTTTACTATATTTACTTACAATATCTCTATTAATATCATCAATTAAAGGATAAATATTTTGTTCTTCAACCTTAACATTTATTCTACTAGGAATAACATTTCTTATATTTCTTACAGAATCATAAATCCTAGTATATCTAGACTGATTAGTTTCATTTCCTAAAGACCTAAATTCATTTTCTAATAAATTCAAATTATTTTTTGAGCTGTCAATTATATCATTAAATCCTAATAAATCATAAAATTCAAATATTTCTGGAGTTACATTTGCAAAATAATTTTCAGCGTCTCTAATTTTAAGTCTTGTATCATTAATATAATCTCCTAGTGAATTTTCATATCCTACAACTTTAACATTAATAGTTTCTAAATTACTTTTAGCTCCTGTTGTATCTGTAACTATTAAAGAAATTGTATAATTCCCATAACTAGCAAATGAATAATTAGTTACAGCCCCAAATTTTGTTATATTTCCAAAATACCATGTATAATTAGTAATATTTCCAAGAGTTGATGTTGAGTCTCTTCCATCAACAATAAAAGATTCTCCTAATCCAACTCTTTCCGAATTAACTCTTATTCTTGCAATTGGGATTTCTCTTACAGAAAAATCAATAGAATTAGAATTAATTCCATTAAGCATTAACTTTAATGAATAATTTCCTCTTGTTAAAGGAGTTCTTAATGAATTAAACTTATTTAAGTTTAATCTAGCAATTCCATTATAAGATAAAGAATCTCCAATAGAATTTAATTTATACATCCTATCAAATTTATTAACAGAATCCATTCTTACTAAAACACTTTGTATGTTAAAAGTAGAACTTCCTTTAGTGTAAAATGCAATAGGAACTATACATAAAGTGTCAGCACATCTGTTTAAATAATCTTCAAATCTATTTTTAATTTTCTCATTAGTGATTGATACAAATCCATCCAATTCATCTGAATATTTAACAGGTCTTACACTTAAATAATAGAAATTAGAAACGGCTCCAAATTTCTTTGGCAGTTCATAATAAACAGTACCTGCAAACCCAGTCTTAGAATAAATACATACCCTATAATTTCCATCAATTATATTAGTAATATTTACTGTACAAGAAGTAATATTATAATTATTATTGTTTAATAAACTTTCATCTGCATCACACTCTTTAGTATCTAAGCTTAAATACAAATTACCCCCATCAATAATCTTCTTTGCTTTAGCATATAATATGATATCAATACTATCATAAAGTTCATTCAAACTTAAATTCAAGTCTTCACAAAATCTATCTATAGAATTTCCTCTTAAGTCAACAGAACTATCAGGAGTTTGATTTATAGAAAATCCATTTTGAGTAACTTCATTTTCTAAGCCAATCCTTTCTCCTTTTAGAGCCCAATCAAAAATTCTATCATCACCAACATCTAATTTTAACTTTACATTACTTCCAGTTAAATTAATATAAAATTGATTTACAGTAGCTAAACTAGATGGAATTGAAAACCCAAATAATTTCATAGTATCTATATTAAAGCTACCACTACTAAAAGAATCTCCATCAAACTGATAATTCCTAGAAATAACACTATAATTTACTCCATTAGCATTAAAAAAATCAGATATTTTTATGATGCTTACGTTATTATTATTTATTAAAGCTAAAATACTAGAATTTGTACTAACATTTTGGCCTAAACTTAAATTTAAATATCCATTAAAACTTTGATTAGTACTATACAAATTTGAATCTAAAGCTAAATTTAAATCTATGGCATAAACAGAATCTATAATCAATAACAAGAATAAAAATACTACTCCTCTTTTCATATCTAAATACTGAAATTTTTTATTTATAAACCTTATTATTTATTTTTAATTATAGTTTTTCCTTTTTTATTAGGCATTATAATAACTTCATAATCTTTAAATTTATCCTTTATATTTTTATCCTTAAAATATCTATCCAGAACTAAAGCTAAGGCACTGACTTCACTATGTGGTTGATTTATTACACTTAAATTATAATCCACTAAAGAATAAACTTCTCCAGGAACTTTTTCTCCACCTACAATAATTAATAAATTTTTATCTTTAATTTTATCTATTAAATCTTCAAAATTTTCTCCATAAACAGTTAAATGAACCTTAATCCCATTAAAAGACTTTATAAAACTTCTATAATTCTCTATATATTTAATAGAAAAATTTCCTTCAAATTTACTGTCTTTTTGACCACTATAATATAAATTATCAGCTAAAAAGGCTCTTGCAGCCAAAGCTAAATGAGTGTCTAATCTATAGTCTCTATGTATTCTATGGCCTATCTTTAAAACAGAAACTTCCATAAAACTACTAATTAAAAAGATTTTTAAATTGTTTCTTTCTCTTTTTATTCATGAATTTTAGATCTAAAGTAGAAGCATCTTTTGAAAAGAACTATAAAAAGTTCATTTTTATACCTCTAGCAATATTAATTATTAGTATAATTCTAATCTTTATTCAATACCAAAGAACAGGAGATTTTCTTTACAAAGACATAAGCCTTAAAGGAGGCCTTTCAATAACAATAAACACAAACAATGATATAGATTTAAATGATCTAGAATCAAAAATAACTTCTAAGTTCTCAAGTGCAGAGGCAATTGCCAGAAAATTAACAGATTTTAGCACAGCCCAGATTACAGGTATTAATATAGAAGCTTCTGGTGTAGAAGAAAAAGATCTTAAACCATTTTTAGAAGAATATTTTGCTTTAAAATTAACAAATGATAACTACTCAGTAGAAGAAGTTGGGGCCTCTTTAGGTTCTTCATTTTTTAAAGATTTAATTATATCTTTAATATTTGCTTTTATATTTATGGCAATTGTAGTATTTGTAATATACAGAAAATTTATTCCAGCTATTACTGTAATATTAACAGCTTTAACTGATATAATTGCCACCTTAGCTGTAGTAAATTTACTTGGGATAAAAATTTCAACTGCTGGAATAGCAGCATTTCTACTTTTAATAGGTTATTCAATAGATTCTGATATGCTATTAACAACTAAAATACTTAGAAGAAAATCTTCTTCTGCAATTTCTGAAATGTATAATGCAATGAAAACTGGTTTGATGATGACAATAACTACACTCGTAGCATTAGCTTTAAGCCTAATATTTACAAACTCAATTGTTATAAGGCAAATATTTAGTATAGCTCTAATTGGACTAATCATAGACATAATTGCAACTTATTTAGGCAATGGTCCTGTGTTATTATGGTACGCAAAGAAACATGAAACTAAATAAAATACTTAAGAAATGGAGAGTAATAGTTTTAATATTAGCACTTTTAATTAGTTTGATTTCTATTAATTATCAATTTAATACAGAAGGAGTTATAATAAAAGGTGTAGAATTTAACTCAACTGCTTCATTAGCAGGAATTCCAACGCCATCACCAAATATAGCTCCCACAAACTATGAAAAAATTATAGCAGTTAATGGAAAAGAAATTAAGACATTAGAAGATTACACAAAACTAGTTACAGAATCTCCTAATAACCAAGCATTAAGAATTCAAACAAATAAAAATAGTTATGCTATACTAAAATCAAATGCTTCATCTTTAGGAATTACTGTAGATAATGTTCCCACATCAAATATTAAAAAAGGACTTGAATTACAAGGAGGAACTAGAGTTTTATTAAAACCAGAATCTACAATAACAGATCAAGACAGAGAAGATTTAATTCAAATCTTAGAAAATAGACTTAATACATATGGCTTAAGCGACATAAAAATAAAAAAAGCTAATGATCTTTCTGGGAATAAATATATTTCTGTTGAAATTGCTGGAGCTACAAAAACAGAAGTCAAAGACTTAGTAGCATCTCAAGGAAAATTCGAAGCTAAGATAGGAGATTCTATTGTTTTTGAAGGTGGTAAAAAAGACATAACATTTGTTTGTAGAAATGATGGAACATGCTCAGGAATAAGAGAATGTCAAGAATCTAGTGAAGGTCAAGTTTGTATTTTTGAATTTGCAATTACATTATCTGCTGATGCTGCTAAAAAACATGCTGAAATCACAAAAGATTTAGATATAAATATTTCATCACAAGGAACAAAATATTTATCAAAAACTCTTGATTTATACCTAGATAATAATCAGGTTGATTCCTTACAAATAGGTGCCGACTTAAAAGGAAGAGAAGCTACTCAAATAGCTATTTCTGGTCCTGGAATAGCTACAACAAAAGAAGAAGCTTCACAAAATGCATTAAAGAATATGAACAAGCTTCAAACAATTTTAATTACAGGATCGCTTCCATTTAAATTAGAAATAGTAAAAATAGATAATATTTCCCCAACATTAGGTTCTCAATTTGTTAAAAATGCTTTATTAATAGGAATTATTGCTTTAATTGCTGTAGCAATAACAATTTTCATAAGATACAGAAGCTTAAAGATTGTAATTCCAGTTTTTATTACTCAAATCTCTGAAATAATATTATTACTTGGATTTGCATCTTTATTTAAATATAATTTAGATTTAGCTGCAATAGCAGGAATTATTGCTGCCGTAGGTACAGGAGTAGATGATCAAATAGTTATGATAGACGAGATTAGAGCTAAAGGCTCAGAATCTTATGCATCAACTGTAAAAGAAAGAATAAAAAGAGCATTCTTCATTATAATGTCTGCTTGGGCTGTTGGTGTAGCTTCTATGCTTCCATTATTAAGAGCAGGAGCTGGATTATTAACAGGATTTGCCTTCACAACAATAGTAGGAATTTCAGTGGGAGTCTTTATAACAAGACCTGCATTTGCATCTATTGTAGAAACTTTATTGGAAGAATAAACAAAAAGTTTATAAATAATCATTAAGATACATAGTTGGGGTGATTATTTATGCCAGCATCAAGTGAAATGTACATTCTTTATATATTATTAGGAGCTATTGCTGCAGTAATTTATTCTTTAAGAAGAATATATATACTAGAAAACAAAATTGAAGATATGGAAGAAAACATATTGGCAGCATTAAAAAAGAGAAGATAATTAGTACAAAGAATCTATTTTTTTTATTATATTTTCTTCTAACTTAATTTCTAAAGCTTTTATATTTTCTTCTAAATGTTTCTTATTTTTAGTTCCTGGAATTGGAATTGTATTTTTCCATTTATTAATAATCCAAGCTAAGGCTAATTGACTTACACTTATTTTTAATTCATTAGCAATTTCAATGAGTTTCTCATTAGTTAACAATCTTCCACTTCCTAAAGGAAAATACGGAATAAATGCAATATTATTTTCAATTAAATAAGGCAATAAATCTTCTTCATCTCTTTTATAAGCTAAATTAAAGTGATTTTGAACACTAACTACATTAACAATTTTCTGAGCTTCTTTTAATTGATGTAAATCAAAATTACTAACCCCAATATTCTTAATTAAACCATTTTCTTGTAATTCCTTTAAAGCCTTAATACTTTCTTTTAATGGTATTTTTCTATCTGGGGCATGTAATTGATATAGTTCAATTTGTTTTAATTTTAATCTGTTTAAACTTCCTTTAATTGCTTCTTTAATATGTTCAGGTCTTCCATCTGTATCCCAATTTATTCCCCCAGGTCTTGTACATCCTGCTTTTGTTGCAATCAAAATCTTTTCTTTATCTTTTTCATTTAATGCTTTTCCAATTAATTCTTCATTTCTGCCCAAGCCATAAACATCTGCAGTATCAAAAAAATCAACTTCTAATTTAACAGCATGTTTTAATAATTCAATAGCATCTTTTTCTTCTGCTTTAGGTTTGTACTCATCTAAAGCCATAACTCCTAGACCTATTGCCTTGACAGTTCTCCCAGCAATTTTTCTTTTTTCCATGCATATCTAAAGATATTAGTTT
>Ga0209343_10007874_pt1 | contig 12488 bp, 7 predicted proteins | sample RifCSPlowO2_02_FD_184026 | JGI IMG/M metagenome (GOLD analysis project Ga0209343, IMG submission 184026) | Groundwater microbial communities from Rifle, Colorado - Rifle CSP2_plank lowO2_0.2 (SPAdes) (version 2) | ecosystem: Environmental > Aquatic > Deep subsurface > Groundwater | place: Rifle... | reverse complement strand
CGAGCATGATGTTGGCGGTCTTGATGTCCCGGTGGATGATTCCAAAGCGGAACGCATAGTCGAGGGGGCCGCAACACTTGAAAATGATCTGGAGCACATCCCTGACCGGCAGCAACGAGTCGGGAAATGTGTAGCGCACGAGATTGCCTCCCGGCACATATTCCATCACGATGTACCCGGCATCCTCCGTCACGGATGCTTCAATGATCAGGACGATGTGCGGGTGCGCCAGCCGCCCGGCGAGCGAGGCTTCGTTGAGAAATTGCTTGCGGCATTCTTCGTTGAATTCGGAATCGGTAAGAACGTCCCGGTCAATCAGTTTTACCGCGACTTCGCGCCCGGTAAATGTGTCCATGGCGTAGTAGACTTTCCCCGTTGCCCCTTCGCCGATCTGCCTGATCAGATCATACTTTCCCAGTCTGTATGGTAATGCGATAGACATGCAATGCTTTCACGGTTGCCTTGGATAAACCGGAGCCGGGCGAGCCAATGTTCTAGACAGAACGTGAGCCGACGGGCATTTCGGTCAAGCTGTTTTCGAGTGCGGTGGTGGCCTGGTCAAAAGCGTGGAATACTGCATCCAGCGCATTTGTGCCCGCGCTGAAATAATGCCCGGCATCAATTGACGGGTGCGCCGAACCGATCAGTTTTTCATCCAGCAACGTCAAAAACTCATGGACAGCCGCATGCGTTTCTTTCCATATTTGCTCAAACGATGCGGTCTGGGTAAGGCTGGCGCGACCCAGCTCATGGTTCACCAGCCCCATTGTCTCCCTGACATGCTCTTCCAGAAAACGGAGTTTGATGCGGGCGACGCTGGAACAATAGCCTTTTGCCGCCACGCTGGATCCCAGCCCGCGCGCTTGCCCCAGGCCTTCCGCAACAGCAGGGAGCTTGTTCCACAAGATATCCACCAGAGCGAAATCCGAGGCGCACAAGCCGACAATCTGACTGCGCTCTGCAACATCGCCTATCGAATAAAGAACGGCGCGGATCAGTTCGCTATGCCGGCGAAAACTCTCCTCGGCAGGCAGCGACAGGCACCCCGAACGCAGGGCTTGCCAATCGTTGAGAATACCTTCCCAGCGTTTTTCCGTCATCAGCCCCTGTCCGTGAAAGTCATTCAGGGCAGCGATATCCTGGCCGATTGCAGCCTGTTTTTGCTCGATCTTCTGCTTGAACGAACTGTCGCCGCTCAAGAAGGCATTCACCATACCGCGGTGCTGCTGTAAATCGAGCAGCAACTGCTTGGTCAGGCGGTTGACGCGGATGCCTTCCAGCCTGAGCAAAAGGCTTTTTCGCCAGCTGAACCTGCCGGTGAAATAAGCGATGCCAACGACAGCCAAGACCAAGGCCGGGAAAAATATCAATTCATAAATAGCCATGAAAATTCTTTAAACCCCTTGAGGTTATTTTTTCGCCCCAGCCACGGCGTCGAGCATGCCGTTTGCCAGAGAAGTAAGGTGGGTTACCATCCCGGCAGTCTCGTTGGCGGCGCGGCTGTTCTGCTGGGTGCTTCCTGCGATTTGCTCCACATGCCGCGCAATATCCGAGCTGGCGACGCTTTGTTGCTGGGTGCCGGCGGCAATCTGATGCACGCTATCCAGTGCGGTTGCCGCTTGTGTGTCGATCTTGCCCAGCACTTCCGTGGCTCCCCTGGCATGTGCCGCACTTTTCTGCGCTTGCTCGCTGGCCGAAGCCATGTGAACAACCGCTTGCCGTATTTCGGTCTGGATGGTATCGACAGTCCGGGTAATTTCATCGGCGGAGGTGCGCGCCCGTTGTGACAGTTTTCGCACTTCATCGGCCACCACGGCAAATCCGCGCCCCTGCTCGCCCGCCCGCGCCGCTTCGATAGCGGCATTCAGCGCAAGCAGGTTGGTCTGGTCGGAAATCTCCCTGATCATGCCGGTGGATTGGCCGACTTCGGCGGAGCGTTGCGTCAGGCGATCCATTAGCTGGGAAGCTTCGTTAACGGCTTGCGCCAGGGATTGAACTTCTTCGGAAGATTGCGCAATGGCGCGGCGACCTTCCGCCGAAAGATCGCTGACCGTGTGGGCAGTTTGTTCGGCATCGCGGCTCTGTGCGGCCATTTCGGCAACACTGGCGGACAATTCCTCAATCGACGCCGCCACATGGGAGGTCGATTGTTCCTGCTGCAACACAGCATCGGCGACCAGAGTGACATTGCCTTTCAATTCTATCGTGGCATGCGCCACCTCGGTGGCGGCATTGCGGACACTCGCGACGATGCGCCCCACTTCCCTTGCCGTATCATTGAACTGCCCCGCCAGTTGCGTCCCCTCGTCATTGCCCATCGGTATCATGCGAACTTCGAAGTCGCCGTTTTCCAGCCGGATATGCGCTTCATGCAATTCGCTGAACAAACGGGTAAAGGCAAGGCTCAGGGATGCCAACAGATACCAGGAAAAAAGCATCAGGCTACCGAGCATCAAAATCACGAAAACCGGCAATGGCTGAGCAGTGGCGGCACTATAGACGAGTCCAATGAACGGAAGTGCGCCAAGTACGGACACCAAGACGATTTTTAAAGCCAGAGAAAGACGTCCAAGCCAAGCCGTCGCGGGTAAAAAACCGGAATGCGGTTGATTCAAAACTATCCCCTCCCCCGAATATATCCGTAAATACGTCAAAGCTACCGATAATAATCCATGCGGCACATTACCTTTTTAGCGATGAGTTATTACTTTAATTATTGTGTAACATAATACATCCAATCGCTAAAAATAGTTAGCCATGTATTGCAATCCATTTATTATTCCCGTTTTCCCGCTTCCACACGCCCCACTGGAACGCTATACTGCCAACGCCACGGCACATGCGTTTATCCCAAATAATCCATTAGGCGGAATTGACTCAAAACCCCCTCTAACTCCCTCTTGTCAGGGGGAGAACTGGACCGCTCCGGGAGGTTGGGGGGTTTGTGGCCTAATGGAATCTGGGTTTATCCGTAACACGGTTCATCAAACCCGCACACCCGCGAGACGCATGAAAACAAGTTGAAAACCGTATGCTATTTACTGTAAAAAGGGTAATGTTTTGTGAATATTTCCAGTTATGAAGATTTATTGAATGCCGCAAACAAACAGACCGAACCTCAACGCCTGCTATTTGTGTTTACCAGTGCCGGCTTGCCTGACGGCCACACCAAAGAGCAGGAAAAGCAGTTCAAAACCCGGAAGGGCGGGACGCTGACACCGGTAATGTGCGTCGACAAACTGGCCAGCGAGCGGGTGGGGTTTGTCAGCCTAGTTGAGGAATCCCGGCAGACAGGGGCAGATTGGGATATCGTGTTTGTGGCGTGTATGGCGAGCAAATCCGGAATCGCGCCGGACAAGGAAGAAACGGAGCAACCTTTTAAAACAATGATCAAGTCCATTCAAGATGGCAGCGTCAGAAACTATCTTGCTTTTAATCGGGATGGAGAGATGGTCCAGTTCCGCTAATCTTACTGTGCCACAAAGCGCTGAAGGGCGCATTGCGGCGTTAAAACGGACTCAAAATGTTCATTTACTCTATGTAAACTCCACTTTCTCGCCCGATTTTGCCTTGCACTGCATCCCTTAGATCGCTTTGTGACGCAGCAAGACTAACGGCATGTCTGGGGTTTCATTCCGGCTCACCGTTATATTTCACGATTGAAACTTTTCGGATACTTCTGTAGTCTTATGCCCGTTGAGAAAAATGCGCCTGCACCCGAAATACAGACCCACCGGCGCGCTTCTCACAAGCACCATTAGTTTGATGATTTAATTTAAGGAGGTTACAGATGCAATACCAGACCCAAACCGCAACACCGATCGGCGCACTCGCAACCGAGCAGAACAAGGTACTGCGCAACACCTACATGATGTTGGCGCTGACCATGATTCCGACGGTGATCGGCGCGTTTATCGGCACATCCATCAACCTTTCATTCATGGCAGAAAGCCCGATCATGTCGTCGTTGCTGATGTTCGGCGCGATGATGGGCATGCTGTTCGCCGTCAGCGCGTTGCGCGACAGCGTGTGGGGCATCGCCGCCCTGCTCGGTTTCACCCTTGTGGCGGGCGTATTTCTCGGCCCGATCCTGCAAGTCGCGCTGCACCTGAGAAACGGCGCGCAACTGGTCGGCATGGCCGCGGGCAGCACCGGCATCATCTTCTTCTCGCTGGCTACCATTGCCACCGTGACCAAGAAAGATTTCAGCTTCATGGGCAAATTCCTGTTCATCGGGCTGATCCTGCTGATCGTCGCGTCGCTGGCAAACCTGTTCTTCCAGATACCCGCGCTGTCGCTGACCCTTTCCGCGATTGCCGTGCTGATTTTCTCGGCCTATATCCTGTTCGATGTCAGTCGCATCGTGCACGGTGGCGAAACCAACTACGTGATGGCGACGCTGGGACTGTACATGAGCATCTACAACCTGTTCATCAATCTGCTCAGTCTGCTGATGGCCTTCAGCGGCGAACGCGATTAAATAAACAGGTTTCACAAAAAGGCGGCCTGACGGTCGCCTTTTTTTACGCTTGAACGCAACACAGGTTATTCCAAAATTGAAAGTGCTATTTCGTAGGGTGCGTTCCACGCACCATTTTGGCTGGTGCGTGGAACGCACCCTACGTGATTATTAGTTTCGAAATAGAATTGGTATCAGGCGCCGGCAAACCGCGATTGTCGGCCATCCGAATCGCGTGATATTCTCGGACATCCTGAAAACAGCCTGTCAAAAGAAACACAACTTATGTCCGTATCCATCAAGACCCCTCAAGAAATCCAGAAAATGCGCATAGCCGGCCGCTTGACCAGCGAAGCGCTCGACTACATCGCACCGTTCGTCAAGGCAGGCGTGACCACCAACGAACTGGACAAGCTGTGCCATGATTACATCGTCGATATGCAACAGGGCATCCCCGCGCCGCTCGACTACGCGCCACAGGGGCATGCGCCCTACCCGAAATCGATCTGCACCTCGATCAACCATCAGGTGTGCCACGGGGTACCGGGCGACAAGGCGCTCAAGAATGGCGATATCGTCAATTTGGATATCACCGTCATCAAGGATGGCTACCATGGCGACAGCAGCCGGATGTTTTATGTCGGCGAGCCGTCGATCCAGGCCCGGCGGCTCTGTGAGGCCACCTGGCAGGCGCTGTGGCGCGGCATACGCGCGGTCAGGCCGGGCGCATATCTGGGCGACATCGGCCATGCCATCCAGAGCTTCGTCGAGCCGCTCGGCTACAGCGTGGTGCGCGAATTCTGCGGGCACGGCATCGGCAAACATTTCCATGAACAGCCGCAAGTGTTGCATTACGGTAGGCCGAAAACCGGGTTAAGGCTCGAAGCGGGTATGACCTTCACCATCGAACCGATGATCAATGCCGGCAAGGCGGCCATCAAGCATCTCGGCGACGGCTGGACCGTGGTCACCAAGGATCACAGCCTGTCTGCGCAATATGAGCACACCATACTCGTCACCGACACCGGCTTTGAAGTGCTGACCGTTTCCGATGGCTGCCCTCCCCCGCCATCCCCTTGACAGCCATGACGACGTGTCCGCACTGCGCGAATCGTTGCGCTGCGACCGTACGGCGCTGGAGCAGCGTTTTCTGGAGCATAACAACCCGGCGCGCTTGCTCGCCGCGCACACCCGGCTGATCGACCGCTACCTGCGCCATATCTGGCGGCAACTCGCCATGCCCGATCATACCGCACTGGTGGCGGTAGGTGGCTACGCGCGAAAAAAACTTTACCCCAGATCGGATATCGACCTGCTAATCCTGCTGGGTGCCGAGCCGGACGAATCTTTGCAGCAGCAATTGCACCGGCTGATCGGGATATTGTGGGATATCGGGCTGGAAGCCGGACACAGCGTCCGCACCGTCGAACAATGCCTGAAGGAGTCCGCCGATATCACCGTGCAGACCAACCTCCTTGAAGCGCGCCTCCTCTGCGGCAATAAAGCATTGTTCGATGAGTTATGCGAAAGCGTGCAACGGCATCTCGACCTGCGCGCCTTTTATCATGCAAAGCTGAAAGAACAGCAGCAACGCCATGCGCGCTATGATGAATCCGATTACAACCTCGAACCGAACCTGAAGGAAAGCCCGGGCGGCCTGCGCGATTTGCAGACTGTCACTTGGATCGCGCGCGCGGCCGGCCTGGGAACGCACTGGAGCGAGCTCGCGCAAACAGGGTTGCTCACGGCTGCCGAGGCGCGCCAGCTTGCGCGCCACAGCGCGCTGCTGGCGACGCTGCGCATCCGTTTGCATTACCTCGCCAAGCGGCGCGAAGACCGCCTGCTGTTCGACTTCCAGACCCGGCTCGCCGAACAGATGCGCATCGGTGCATCGGCCAACCGCCGCGCGAGCGAGCATCTGATGCAGCGCTACTATCGCACCAAGCTGGCGGTGCGCCAATTCAACGCCATCATGCTGCAGAACCTGCACGACTATTTGTTCCGCGAAACGCCCGCGCAGCGCATCCTGAACGAGCGGTTCAAGGTCATCGGCACGCTGCTGGAAATCCGCGATGAACAATTATTCGAACGAAAACCCGAAGCGATCTTCGAGCTGTTTCTGCTGATGGAACAACATGCAGAACTGACCGATCTCAGCGCGAAAACACTGCGCGCGCTGTGGCGCGCACAGCGCCTGATCGATGTGTCATTCCGCTGCAACCCGTTTAACCGGGTGCGTTTCATGGAAATCCTGCGCCAGCCGCACGGTGTTCTCCACGCGCTGCGCCGGATGAACCAGTATGGCATTCTGGGCCGTTACATCCCCGCCTTCGGGCATATCGTCGGCCAGATGCAGCACGACCTGTTTCACGTTTATACGGTGGATGAGCACATCCTGAAAGTGGTGCGCAACCTGCGCCGTTTTGCCGCACCGGAACATGCCCATGAAATCCCGCTGTGCAACAAGCTGATGGGCGAATTCGCCCGCCCTGAAGTGCTGTATATCGCGGGGCTGTTTCACGACATCGCCAAGGGGCGCGGCGGCGACCATTCGCAACTGGGCAAGAAAGATGCGCGCACATTCTGCTCGCTGCACCAGCTCAGCCGGGACGACACCGACCTGATCGTGTGGTTGGTCGAGCACCACCTGACTCTTTCCGCCACCGCGCAAAAACAGGACCTGTCCGACCCCGAAGTGATCGCGAATTTTGCCGGCAAGATCAAGAACGACCGATATCTTGTCGCGCTGTACCTGCTGACCGTCGCGGATATCCGGGGCACCAACCCAGAGATATGGAACGCATGGAAGGCCAAGCTGATGGAAGAGCTATTCCACCTGGCTCGCCGCTATCTGAGCGACGGCAAGGTTGCCGACCAGCTCGGTGAAATCCGCCGCGCATCAGCCGACGCGCTCAACCTTTACGCCCTGCCGCCCGATTCCTACAAATTGCTATGGGCGCAGCTCGACGACAGCTATTTCCTGGATCACACGCCGCAGGAAATCGCCTGGCATACCCGCCTGCTGGCGTTCAAGGTCAATGCCGGCACACCGATCGTAAAGGCGCGCCTGAGCCGCGCCGGAGAAGGCTTGCAGGTGATGGTGTATTGTCTTGACCAGCGCGCCCTGTTTGCGCGCATCTGTAATTTCTTTGCGCGCATGAATTACACCATCGCCGAAGCAAAGATACACACCACGCGGCACGGCTATGCACTGGACAGTTTCCAGATCATGGAAGCCGTGCGCGGCGATGCGGCATACCGCGATATCATGACCTACATCGAATTCGAACTGGCGCAACAGATTGCGCAAGCCAAGCCGATTGTGCTCGCATCGCCGGGTCGCGTCAGCCGACAACTCAAGCATTTCCCGATCAGCACCGAGGTCGAGATCAAGCCGGACAACAAGGGGATGTATGTGTTATCGCTGGTTTCCGGAGACCGCCCCGGCCTGTTGGCGCGCTTCGCGCTGATCCTGGACGCACACGATGTCCGTCTGCACCGCGCCAAGATCAACACGCTGGGCAGCCGTGCAGAAGACGTGTTCTGGGTCAGCGGAAAACGGTTATCCGACCCAGACGAAACGAAATGTTTTATTGGCGAGCTGCTGGAAAAGATTTGAGTTGCGCGCTCAAAAACCGCGTGAATGCCAAAAATTATCCTTCAATCAAAATTGTTTACTCGCCTGCACCCATAACCTCGGATTGCGATTGAGTGCTGCCGGTTCAGAAGTCGACTGCCCCCCGCTGGTACGCCAAGCCATGTGTGCTTTGATTTGCATACCGGCAAAATTAGCATTCGCTCCAAAACCTGCACCGGAGATGGTACGTTTATTTTCACTGGCAGCAAAAGGTTTACAGTTGACCGCCACTGAGCCCGCATCGTAGAACACAATGCCTTGCAGGTTATCCTTGAAGCTATGGCGCAGCTCCAAATTCGCCATCCAGCCCTTATCCCCGCTGCCTTCGCCCTGCGGATACGCGCGCACGCCATTGGCTCCACCCAAGGAGAATTTCTCGGATGAGTTGAGATTTTTGCTGGCTTGCTGGCCTGAAAATGCAATAAAAAACATATTGGTGTCGGTAAGCCGTTGTAGGCGGCTGAGATTATAGGCAAGACGCGCGAACGCACCATCGCTTTGTGCGGTTGCAATGTCCGCTGCCAATGATATGGCATCCATGCTCAATCGGCCGGATGCCAGCGATAGCTCGAATGAGTTGAGGCCTCCATCGCCCAACACGTCCAGATGATGACCAGCCAGCCCGAAGTTCGTCAATTGAACATGCTTATTAACGCTGGTGATGGGCACGCCCGTCCGGTCGTTGAGCTTTTTGCTTTCCCAAGTCAATGTACCCGAGAAGTTGCTGCTCTGGCTGCGGATAAATGGGTAAGTGACATACAGACTGCTGCTGATGGCTGAGCCTTCTGCTTGCAACGATGCGAACTCGTTCCCCAGCTTGTAACGAGAATCGGAATAAGCCGCACCAATGCGCAGGCCGCTGGCACCCAGCGGTAATTGGTAGGCAATCCGAGCATAAGTCATGCTCTGGTCGCTGGTGAGGGCGCGCAAAATAACCTGATCGCCTATTTTGAGCGGGCTATTAAGCGCCAGTGCGGCACCCAAGCGGTATTCGCCGGTATAGCGGTTGCCGTAGTTATCCAGTTCAACATTGATAGTATAGGGCGTGGAGGGATCCAGCTCGATCAGCAAGTCGGAGGTGCCAACGCTGGCACCGGGTTTCAGGGTAGCGCGTGCGCCGCCTACGCCCGGCGTATCGCTCAGCAGCAACAGCGCCCGATTAACGGGCTTTACATGTAGCGCTTCGCCACTCTTGATGTCGCGCAAATAGGTGTTTACCTGCTCATCGGATAATCGGGACTGGTTGTTGACACTCTGCTGGCCCACAAGGCCTTCCATTACATGGATAACTACTACACCGTCCTTGATTTCCTGTGCTGGCAAATAAGCCCGCGCTATGACGTAACCGCGCTCGCGGTACCATGCGGTGATGCGCGCAGCGCCTGCATTGAGTTCGGAGATCGTACGTTCACCGCCAATCAGGCTGGCAACTAATACTTCCAGCTCGCCCGTTGTAAATACGTTATTGCCGGAGACATGAATCGCTCTCACCGCAATGCGCACATCGTCATTAGTCGATTTTTTAGATGCCGCTTCTTCTTCGAGGCGCAATGGAGTGATAGCCTTGGGTTGATTTAACTCTGGTTGCTTTTGTAATTCGCGTATCGTCTGCCCGGCATCGGGGGCTACACGAGCTGCATGGGCCGGCAAGCTGGATAGTAAAATTATTATTAAGGCGCGGCAGAAAAATTGCTTCACTTGTTGGGATTTCATAAAGTTGCTCGCTTTTTGGTTATCCCATTTTCGATCAATAGCGAAAAAATCTCTTCCGGCGGAGCAACCTCCAAACCATAAAAAACTATCATATCCTGCAGGCAGCGCCCATTGTTACCTCGTTTTTTAAACATGCTCCGTGATTACCTGTCGCATCAATTGGGATTGAATTCATTCCTGCTGCTTGTAGGATTTTTAGATGTCGCCAGGCAACTTCATACCGCCACCCAGTATAGTAAAGCCGCCCCGCTGTTCAACTCTTGATCTGTCCACCTGCACTTCATTTCTGACCTGCACTGGGGTCGATTCCTTTTTGTCAGCTGCCGCTTTGTTGTCCGTTGACTTGCTGCCGCCCGTTTGAATTGCCGGTGTGGCGGCAGGCGGCAGACTGGTCGGCGTATTCAACAATAAAATTACCGGGTTAACCACAGATGTTGCCACTATGCTAACAGCGGAGTTGAAAGCAGAAATCAGATTGCTTCCACCTGGCAATGCGGTTATCGCTTGCGCAACGGCAGGCAAAATTCCGCCTGCGGGAACAGGGGTAATGCTCGCTACAACGCCTGCTGGCTGCATCAAATTATAGTTACCGGCATCTGCGCCGCTGACCGTATAACCACTGACCGTTACAGTTTTATTTTCTCCGACATCTTTGTTGGCAAACACACCATTACCGATACCGCCTATGTTGATATTATCGCCAGCCAATGCGGCAATAGTTGCGGTGCCAGCCAAAGTGGCACTGGTATTGGCGTCATACACTTTATTGTGTGCTGTGATACCGCCAACAGCCAGATTAAGCTTGGTGATGGTGCCGGTTACTCCTGTAATCCCGCTCAAAATGTAATTGTCGGCATCTGCACCGCTTAATGACACACCGGACAGGTTCACCGCTTTATTGATGCCCACGTTCTTGTCGGTAAAACTGCCGCTGATGCTGCCTGTTGTTATACCAACTGTGTCGCCTGAGATAATACCGCCGAAATTCACTGCGCCTAAATTCAAGGTAGCGCTGGTGGTGCTGTCATATATCTTGGTATTTGCCGTGATGCCACTCACTGTGATCGCCCGTGCGATGATATCCGCCGCAGTCGTCGCGCTGATGTTGAAGGTGTAGTTGCCCGCATCCGCACCGCTCACAGCGATGCCGCTGACGTTGATGGTCTTCCCGGTGGCAACGTGCTTGTCGGCGAAGCTAGCGGCAGCGTAGGTGCCGGTCAGCACATCTCCGCTGATGCGGTTGTCGCCAAGGGTCACCGTGGCATTTGTCGAGCCGTCATAGATACGGCTCCCACCCAGGGCAGTTATGGTGAGAGGCCTCGGGTTCACCGTAAGCGCACCGGTTGCATAACTCAAGGAATAACCGAGACTGGAAGCAATGGCTGAACTTGGGGTAATGGTATGGAGTGTTCCTGCCGTCAATTCGCCAGCGGTGGAAATAGAACCACTGACACTGTATAAGGGGTCGCTGCTGAGAGCGGCGCTAGCCAGGTCACCGTCAACCATGCCTGAACCTGTGTAGGTAAAAATGGGATTCGCATCGGCATAAGTCTTGCTTTTGTTATCAGCAGTCAGTGTCAGTGTGGGCTGATTGCGAAAGAAAAGCCGGTTGCCGGAAGCAACCGGGTCACTGCCAAAATCGACGTTATAGCGCTTCACTGTCTCGGTTAGAACGCCACGGTTGGTACCGGTTGGATTACCTGTATAGATACGCCAAGCGCCACCGGAGCCAGTAGTGATAGCGACATTATCCGCATTTTTGAAATTGCCACCGTCACCTGCGGCATCCGGAGTGGAGGTAACATCAGCCACCAAAGTGACTGCATTGGCGCTGGTGCTGGCCGTTGCGATGGCTGCGGTAGTCAGCGTCAGGTCGCCGCTTTGGGTGCGCACATCTATCAGGCCGGTGGCGCTAATGCCCGCGATAGTAAGGGCATTCATATCGATGAGAGAAACAGTGTTGCCGCTACTTACCGTCACAGTACTGAAATTGTTGCCAGCGTTGCTTAGTGTCACGTTGCCCGCACCCGCATCAAGCGTGAGCATGCCAGAAGTAGCTGCCACAGTACCGGGCGCGCTGATATCCCCCCCGGCTGTTGTACGCAGCGTCGTTGCGGCTCCAAATGTCGTGGCACCGTTGTAAGTTTGCCCGCCGCTGGTGCGCACTATCCCGCCATTGATAAAAAGTGTGGTCGCTGCTGCTGAGGTCAAGGAACCTAGTGCAGTGTTATTTCCGACTGCAGCGCTTAATATGGCCGTCCCGTTGCCCGTGATGTTAAGCGCCCACGCGCCATCTATTGCCCCGCCAAGGGTCAAGCTCACGCCGCCAATATTTAGATTGCTATCCCCCCCTAACGTCACTGTACCAGCCAATGAACTCGCACCCGAATTGCTCGCCAGTGTTCCGCCAGTGAGCGTCACAGCTTCTGCACCCACCGTTACGCCTTGCAAATCCAGCGTTGCGCCACTGGCTACTGTAGTGCCACTGGCCGTCGTACCTAAGCCCGCATTATTAGTGACTGCCAGCGTGCCGGCATTCACTGTAGCCAGACCCGTGTAGGTGTTTGCGCCCGACAGCGTCACGGTGCCCGCCGTACTCTTGGTCAATGCGCCGGTGCCGCCGAGAATCGCGCTTACCGAACCGCTCTGCATCGCGTACGAAGTGCCCGTCAGTATGCC
>Ga0209343_10007872_pt1 | contig 12489 bp, 13 predicted proteins | sample RifCSPlowO2_02_FD_184026 | JGI IMG/M metagenome (GOLD analysis project Ga0209343, IMG submission 184026) | Groundwater microbial communities from Rifle, Colorado - Rifle CSP2_plank lowO2_0.2 (SPAdes) (version 2) | ecosystem: Environmental > Aquatic > Deep subsurface > Groundwater | place... | reverse complement strand
GGAAGAGGCGCGGCGCCATTACGAGGAAGCGGTGCGCCTCAGCCCGAATTATCCCGACCCGCATTACAATCTCGCCCTGGTGTACGGCAAGCTGGGGCTGCACGGCAAAGCGCGTCGGCAGTGGCTCGAGTATGTGAAGCTCGATCCGTACAGCCAGTGGGCCGCCGTCGCCCGCCAGCAACTGGCGCAGACACCCCTGCGGGTCCTTTCCCGGCCGGAGTCTTCTCCATGCGATTCCTAGCAAACCGTTGTCCCGCGCCTTCCGTTCCTGCTCCGATTTTCGCGCCCATCGGGCGGGCAACGCCGGCAACGCCGAATTCTTCTCCGCACCTCCTGCCTCGCAAACGGCGCTATCGCTGGTACACTGGTATACGGAGGCGAACCAGACCCGCGTGCCCCCCGTGGTTGAATTGATCCAGGCCAGCAAGACCTACTCCTCCAACGGGAGTGTCGTCTATGCCGTGCGGGAAGCGGATTTGGCGCTTGAGCCGGGATCATTCACTGCGATCGTGGGCCGGAGCGGCTGCGGCAAGAGCACGTTGCTGAACCTGGCGGGAGCCGTGGACCTGCCCACCAGCGGCGAAGTCCGCATTGGGGAGCAGTCCACGTGCCGCATGAACGACCGCGACCTGAGCCGTCTCCGACGGACCCGGATCGGGTTTGTCTTCCAATTTTTCAATTTGCTCCCGACCTTGACAGTGTTAGAAAATGTTGCGGTTCCGCTCTGGCTCGACCGGAAGAATATGGCAGGCGACCTGGAGCAGCGCGTGGCGAGCTTGCTGGACTTGGTCGGATTGCAAGCGAAGTCCCGCCACTTTCCGCATCAACTTTCCGGCGGGGAGATGCAGCGCGTGGCGATCGCGCGAGCCCTGGTCCATGAGCCCGCCCTGGTGATCGCGGATGAGCCGACCGGGAATCTCGACAGCGGCAACGCCGCAGTCGTTCTTGGCTTGCTCGAGCGAATCAACCGCGAGATGGGGCGGACGGTGCTGATGGCGACCCACAGCCGCGAAGCCGCTGAATTTGCCTCCCGTGTTCTTGCCATGCGGGACGGTCGCCCGGTGAATAGCTAACGGTCCATGAAGAATCTCAAGCAGGTTTTCTACGCTCCGAACCAGCTCACGCTCTTGCGCCTGGTCTTCATTCCTTTTGTGATTCTCTCGATTGTGGTGGGGCAATACGGGACGGCGTTCGTCCTGGTTCTGATCGCCGGGGTCAGTGACGTCCTGGACGGCGTGCTGGCCCGCCGGCTGGGGCAGCAGACCACTCTGGGGTCGTATCTGGACCCCATCGCGGACAAGCTGCTGCTCACCTCTTCCTTTGTCGTCCTGGGCCTGGAACGGCACATCCCGCTCTGGCTGGTCATCCTGGTCCTGAGCCGGGACATCATCATTCTGACGACCGCTCTGGTAATGATTCTGACCACTCCCCTGCGCCCCCCCCGCCCCAGCATCTACGGAAAGCTCAATACCCACGCGCAAGTGGCCACGGTCCTGCTGACGCTGCTGACATTGCTGGACTCCAACGGCACCCTGCGGTGGCTGCAACAGGGAATGGTTTATGCCACAGCAACCTTGACCGTGGTTTCGGGACTGCATTACGCGTTTACCACGGCTGAACGGCTTCGGAATATGGAGCGGTCTCCCTGATCGCAGGTCCGATTCGGTGTCTCACCGCGAGGCGAGTCAGCAGGATTTCTGCCGATATCATTCTCCAGGAACGATGTAGGATAGATGGGGTTTCGGGTCCGGAAAGGAGAGAACCGCGCGCAACCGGTTCCAACGCATGAGCAACAAAGACGCAGTGGGTGTCTTGATTGTGGACGATCAGGAAATGGTGCGGGGGATCTGCCGGCAGGTGGTGGAATCGCTCGGGTACCAGGCGTTCCAAGCGGAATCGGCCTCCCAGGCGCTTCAGATCATCGAGCAGCAGCCGGTGGACCTTGTGCTCGCCGACATCAAAATGCCCGGCATGAGCGGGATTGAATTGCTCGAGCGGATCAAGGCCGGCAACCCTCGGATCGAGGTCATCGTCATGACCGGCTACGCCAGCGTGCCTTCCGCCGTGCAGGCCATGAAGCTCGGCGCCGCCGACTACATCGTCAAGCCGTTCAGCTCGGAGGAAATGAAGGTCTTGCTCACCCGGCTGGCCGAGACCTTGGACTTGAAGGATGAGAACCGCTACCTGCGGGAGCGGCTGCGCTCCCGCCACGCCCTGGGACAATTGGTGGGCCAGTCTCAACAGATGCAGCAGGTCTTCAAGCTGATTCAGCGGGTCGCTCCCAGCCGCGCCCCGGTGTTGATTCGGGGTGAGAGCGGTACGGGGAAAGAGGTGGTCGCCCGTTCGATCCATGAGACGGGTCCGTGGCGCGACAAGCCGTTCGTCCCGGTGGATTGCGGCGCCCTGGCGCCGACCCTGATTGAAAGCGAGTTGTTCGGGTACGTGCGCGGCGCCTTTACCGGCGCGGTGCACAGCAAGGAGGGGCTGCTGCAGAGCGCCGAAGACGGCACCTTGTTTCTGGATGAAGTGGCCGAGCTGCCATCGGAACTCCAGACCCGGCTCTTGCGCGCCATTCAGGAAAAAGAGTTCCGGCCCGTGGGCGGCACCAAGCGGATCCCCGTGGACGCGCGCATCCTGGCGGCGACCAACCGCGACCTGGAAGCCGCCATCCGACAGGGCAGTTTCCGCAAGGAGTTATACTTTCGCCTGAACGTCGTCTCCATTGCCTTGGCTCCGCTGCGGGAACGGAAAGTGGACGTCCCCCTGCTGGCCGAGCACATCCTCCAGCGGCTGGCCGCATCGCAGCCCGACAGCCGCCGGCGCGTGCGCTGGAGTATCGCCTCGGAGGCATTGGACCGGATGCTGGCGTATGACTGGCCGGGCAACGTCCGCGAGTTGGAGAACTGCCTGGAGCGGGCCGTGACGCTTGGCTCCGGGCCGCTGATCCGGGCTGCCGATTTGCCCTCCAACGTGCAATCGCCCGTGTCCGCCGCCTCGACCGATTTCCCGGAAAGCGTGATTCCACTCGAGGAGATGGAACGGCAGGCGATCCTGCGGGCGCTCGCGGGTGCCGGCGGCGACAAGATGCTGGCCGCCCGCCTGCTCGGAATCGGAAAGACAACCCTCTATCGGAAGCTGCAAAAGTATCAGCAGAAGGGATAAGAGAACGTGCCCCGCATTGTGAAAATCCTAATCAGCGGCAGAAAAGGAAAGCTTTACGACACAGTTGTCAGAGCCTTCTCCCCTCGCCGGGGCTTTCGGCCCGAGGTGGTTGCGGCAGGACCCCGGCTCCTGGAAAGAGCACAATCCCGATCGCACGCCGCCTTGATGCTGGTCCTGGGCGGCGAGCGCGATGTGGAGCCGGTGCGCTGGTTGATGCAGAGCAACCCGGCGCTGCTGGTGGTTGCTGTCCTTCCGCAAGGGAGCACAAAGCTGCGCAAAGAACTCCGCGGAGAAGGCGTCTCGCAGATCATAGAAGTCGGAGATGCCCCGGAGCCGGAGCTTCGTCAGTTGCTCCGGGAGCGGCTCCAAGCATTATTGTTGAAGCCGCGGGCGCTCCTGCAATCCGAACTTCCCATCACCACCGACTTGCATACCATCCGTTCGACGTTGACGGCGATCCAGGGACACGCCGAACTCGCCCTGCAAACTGCCCGCGCTCCTCACCCGCAACGGAAACCGCTGGAGGAGATTGTGCGGGGAGTCACGGAAGTCGAAGGCCTGCTGCGCCGCGTCGAACGGAAGCTGCGCCCCCGCTGGTCGGCCGACCTGAAATGACCATCGCGCTCGACGCCACCGAGGCAGCCTATCCGGAGCCGACCGGCACCGGCATCTATTCGCAAAAGCTGATCGCGGCGCTGGCGGCTCATCGGCCAGCGGGTGGCTTTTCGGACTCCCGCCTCGTTCTCTGCCTGCGCGTCGGGCCGTATCTCAAGTGGGGTCGCGCGCGGCGCTGGCCGGAAGGCTGCGCGGTCTCACCCTACTGGGAGCCGTGGCTACCGCCTCGGCCAGCAGCGTTGTTTCATGGCCTCAACCAGCGTCTCCCGCAACGTCATTATCCGGTTCGAGTGGTGACGGTCCACGACCTGTTTCCGCTCACCTCGACCGAATACTCGACTTCGTCTTTCCAGCGACGGTTCACTCAAATTCTCCGCGACGCCGTCGCGCGCGCCGACTGGATCATCGCCGTCTCCGACGCCACGCGCCAGCAGTTGCTGCGGCACACCGCTGCGCGCAAGGAGCGCATCCGCGTCATCCATCACGGAGTGGACCCGATTCCACCGGCCACTTCGGAGGAACAGCAGGCGTTTCGGCGGCAAGTATTGGGATTCGGAAAAGACGAGAGGTTCTTCCTAAACGTCGGCGCGATTCAGGTGCGCAAGAATGTGGCCAACATTGTCCTGGCGTTGAAGCGGCTGCCCGGCTATCGCCTGGTTCTTGCAGGCGGGGATGGCTACGGCGCGGAAGCGGTCCATGCGCTGATCGAGCAAGAAGGCCTGAATGAGCGCATCGTGCGCCTGGGGCACGCCTCTCCAGAAACGCTCCGCCTGCTCTACTCCACCGCCACCGCGCTGGTTTTCCCTTCGCTCGAAGAGGGCTTCGGAATGCCGGTCTTGGAAGCCATGAGCTGCGGGCTTCCTGTGATTACGTCGAACTGTTCGTCAATGCCGGAGGTGGGAGGCGACGCCGCTCTCTATGTGGACCCTCGCAACGTGTCGGAAATCAGCGAAGCCATGCGCCACATCGCCGAAGAGGAATCCCTCGCGACGGACCTCCGTCGGCGTGGCCGCGAACGGGCAAGCCTGTTCACTTGGGAGAAGTGCGCCCTAAGGACATGGGAAGTGTACAAGGAGATTCTTCACGGATGAGGTACGGATGTAACTACTTGATTCTAAAAAAAATCAAGAGCTTGACAGAAGCTCTCAAAAGCTTTATCGTAATTGACTGGAATGGTGAGACGAAGGAGGAAGAGAAACAAATGACCTGGCCAAATGCAGGAGGCAGATATTTACGGTGAGTGGCTAACCATCTGTTTTTAGAAGAGCTAGTCTCTGTTTCGCAATTGAGATGTGTCGGTCGAAAAAAAGGCGTGAAAGTTTTTCGAGTATTCCGCCTGTCCTTTGACGCCGCACTTCCCTGATGAGGCGCATACCTTTGCGGATTTCTTTTGCATTTTTACCAGTCGTAATGAGCAGAAATCCCTTCGTATCTGAATAAGACAGCCGTGTTGCCTTTTTTCTGGCGGAGCGAATGGCTTCATCTATGTATTTTATTGCCTGCGAAGCCAACTTGGTATCTTTCTCCGAAGCATTCCATACCTTTTCTCCTACCCAGTATGCGAAATTGGCTTTTCCGTTTGCAACGCTTCCTTGATCGTTCTCTTCTTCGGCTTTTTCAATACCTGTCTTTGTCACTTCCAACGCCTCGTCAAGCTGGTCGAGCGCCCAACAAACCGAGCCCTTAACTAGGTATGGGCGGGATAATTGGGGATCTTTATGGATCAAATCATCGCAAAGATCGAGTGCCCATATATCTATGTGCTGCCCTCTGGCATACAGCGCGACAAGACCTGCCAGTCTACAGAGATGTGGTGATAATAAGTTCTTATCATCACGGCGCTTTTCAATAGGTGGAATAAGGCGCAGTACATTTTTGGCGTTAAAGTTTCGAGCGCGCAATTCCCGTAGTTCCTTGCCATCTTGAAGTTCTGAAAGAACCTCCTTCCAAAGGGGCATAGCTTCTGATAGATAAACCGACGCCACAGCTTCCTTTCTTTTGCGTTCCTCGGTATGCCTTTTCAGAATTTCCTTTTTAAGCTCCTCACTCCTTTTATCGAACGCAGCGAGTGCTTCGCTTATCTCTCCCATTCGTCCCAGAAGGAACTGATCCACCACTGATTCGGACTTGTAGGTTATATCGTGCGTTTTGGCATCCCAAGCCTCCTCTAGCATAGTCTTGACTTGCACTTCGCACTTTATTCGTGTGAGATCCTCATTATTCACCAATAGGGGACCTTTCAGTTGAAGGGTAAAATGAAAACCCCTATACCCTGCCTTTGTTTTCCTTCTTGCCTCCCTGTTTGTTTCAGGAACAATGAACCCTTCATGGTTCCTCATAGAATCAATTACTTGCCTAACATCTGTTGCGTAAGGGCAGAAGATTTTCACCCCGACCAAGTCCTCCAAGTGGCTCAATCCATATCCTCGTCGATTCTCTTTCTTGTCTTCAATCTTGGCGATAACTTTCTTAATTTCTTTGATGTCCGTACGCGGAACGACGGCCCTGATCACCATGGTCTCGGCTTGATCGCGAAACCTTTCAAATTCCTCTTGTATGATTTTTTGAACACGAAGAAGGCGTTGTCTCCATATTGGATCATGGAGTTTTCGTTCTATTTCTCGGCGCTCGCTCAAGTCTAGCCGTGCCATGGCTTGGTTTTTCCTCGCAAGGATTATCCCTGTCAGCATATGACCTGTCAAGGATGGGGCACTGGCTAGGCCACCGGGCGCAGCCTGACCATGATGAAGCTGAAGATCACCAGCAGAAACGCCAGGGCACGCAGGATGCGCCACGTGACGATGGACTCCTGCGTGATGGAAGGCATGTCGGAGACCAGCGCGCCGAAGGCGATGCCGGAAACCAAACCGCCGATGTGAGCGGCGTTGTCGAGGCCCGGCATCAAGAACCCGAAAAGCAACCCGTAGATCGCCCACCGCACAAACATGGTTCGCACCACCTCGCCGGCGCCCCGCCGGTTGCGGTAGCCGTAGGCGATCATCACCCCGATCAGGCCGAAGATCGCGCCCGAGGCCCCCACGCTCAAGCCCAGCGGACGCCAGAGGTAGCTGGTGACAAAGCTGGCCGCGCCCGTCACGACATAGAGCACCAGAAACTTCTGCGGGCCATAAATCCCTTCGACGGCCGGTCCCAGGTCAAACAGGACCCAGGAGTTCATGCCCAGGTGCAGCAGGCCGGCATGAAGAAAGACGGGTGTTACAACGCGCCACCATTCGCCCGCCGCGATCAGCGGCCCGTATTTCGCGCCGAAGCGCGCCAGGGTCAGGCCGTCAATCGAGCCGAGCAGAGTGTTGGCATCCAACCCGCCCCCGCTCGCCCGAATGGAGGCGATCAGGGTCATCCCGAACAGAAACACGTTCACGCTGAGCAGGATCGTGGTGGAGCGCGCCTGCTGCGGAAGGATCGAATCGAGGAGCCTGCCGATCCCGCCCGCCGGGCGAGCCTCCGAGAGTCGCTCGCCGCAGAAGGGGCAAACCGTTTCCTTGCGGTCAATCAAGGCGCGGCAGGCCGGGCACATGCGCTGCTTGTTCAGCACGGATTTGAAGAAGCCCCGCGCCCGCTCCAGCTTCTCGTCCACACTCTGGCCGTAGCGGTTGATCTTCCATTTCAGGCGTGGCGACAGAACCATAGCTGCGATTCCCGGCCCAATTGCGACTGTTGTCTTATTATATACCTGCTTCGGAAGAAGAGCTTTTCCCGGCCCCGAGCCGGCCCTCGGCTTCTATAATCAAACTCAGCCCGGTTCCACCGCGCCTGGCGAACAGCGATTTCCCCCGTTGCTGCAAATGGCTGCGATGCTTACGAACAAACTCTTCGCGTGCGTCCTGCTCTTGGTCCTGCTCGGCACGGCGTGCGGACGGCGCCGGACGGTGGCGCGGGCCCCTTCCTCCGGGCGGCAGCCTAGTGCCTCGGGCGGAGCCCGAACCGGGGAGACCGTCCGGCCGGGCTACACCGAGACCGGCTACGCCAGTTGGTACGGCGATCCCTATCACGGCCGGCGGGCCGCGAACGGGGAAGTCTATGACAAGAACAAACTGACCGCCGCGCACTTGACCTTGCCCTTTGGCGCCTGGACCAAGGTAACGAATCTCGAGAACAATCAGTCGGTCACGGTGCGCATCACCGATCGCGGCCCGTTCGTCAAGGGCCGAATCATTGATCTCTCCCTGGCGGCGGCCCGGCAGATTCAGATGCTCGGTCCGGGAACGGCGCTGGTGCGGGTGGAGGTGCAGTCGGTCGGCGATCAGCATGCTTCCGGCGCCTTTGTGGTGCAGGTCGGAGCCTTTCGGGAGCGGACCACCGCCGAGCGCCTCCAGCAGAGCCTGAAGGCCCGGTACGGCGGCGCGTTCATCGAAAATTATGATCGCGGGGATGGTGTGCTCTACCGCGTCCGGGTCGGCCCGAAACCCTCCCTCTCTGGCGCGCGCGACCTCGCCGCGCAATTGGGGAACGAGAACCTGCCCACGTTTGTGGTACGGTTGGAGAACTAAATTCAAGTGTCGGGAGCGCCTGCATGACGTCCTGTATCTTTTGCAAAATCGTCGCGAAAGAGATGCCCGCGAAGATCGTTTACGAAGATGACACCTCGGTTGCCTTTCTGGACATCAACCCGCAGGCCCCCGTGCACATCCTGGTGATCCCCCGCAAACATTTTGCTTCGGCGGAGGAGACCGAAGAGGCCGACGCGCCGGTGATCGGCCATCTGCATCGGGTGGCGGCGAAGCTGGCGCAAGAGTTCAAAATCACCGACGGCTACCGCATCGTGTTGAACACCGGGCGGGGCGCCGGACAATCGGTCTTTCATTTCCACCTGCATCTGCTGGGAGGCCGAATCTTCCACTGGCCGGCGGGGTAGGCCGGAGTTCGCTCGCAGTCCTTTTTCTGCGTCCCCATTCCATCCCGGCGGCCATCCGTGTCATCTTATACAGAGAGGCCACAGCCGAGACGGCGGAGATTCAGGACTCATGCGGATTCTCTCTCGCGCAATCGGATGGATGGGGATGGGATGGGCGCTGGCCGCCGCCGCGCAGAACAACGCCCTGTCTGGGGAACAAGCCCGCCAGCTTCCTGCGCAAGGGTTTGAGCATTTCTATAGCCTCGAGTACGACGAGGCTACACGAATCTTCGAGCGGCTGCGCGACGCCGATCCGGGCGATCCCTACGCCCACCACCGTGTGGCCCTGGCTTACCTCTACAAGCAGCTCTATCGGGCGGGCGTTTTGGAAGGGGACTTGTTCGGAGCTTCCAACGGGTTCTTCCGGACGAAAAAGATCAAAGTGGACCCGGCGCTCGACCGGAGCTTTCAGCAATCCAGCCAGACCTCCATCCGGTTGTGCGAACAGCGGCTCAAGCGGGACAAGAAGGACGAAGAAGCTCTCTATGCTTGCGGCGTGGCCTACGCGACCCGAGCCACCTATCAAGGTTTGGTGGAACGGTCTGTGTTCGACTCGATGGGCAGCGCGAGCCGGGCCAACGATTTTCATTCGCGCCTGGTCCAGATTGATCCCCGGTATTACGATGCCTATCTGGTCCCCGGCCTTTATGAATTCGCCCTGGGGAGTCTGCCGGGACCGCTAAAAGTGTTGCTGTTCTTTACGGGCCTCTCCGGTGAGAAGGCGCGCGGCATCCGTCTGGTCGAGAGCGTGGCGCAATGGGGCAACGGCGCGCGCTACGACGCCCAGATTCTGCTCACCGTCATGTACCGCCGGGAGAGGCGCTTTCCCGATGCGCGCCGGACGCTCGAGGCGCTCGCCGCCGCCTTCCCCCGAAACTTCGTCTTTCCGCTCGAAATCGCTTCGATCCATCGCGCGGCGGGCGAGGCGGAGGAAGCCATTCGGAAGTATGATCGGGTGCTCGGGCAGGCGCAGCAGGGCGCGCCCGGCTATCAGGATACCCCTGTGGCCCGCATTCATTATGAGTTGGGCGACCTCTATCGCAAGAAGGGCGACCTTGAGTCTGCCCGGAGGCATCTCCAGCAGGTGGCCGGGTCGCGCGGCAGCACGCCCGACCTCGAACGCGAAAGCGCGCTCCTTCAGCAGCAGATCGAGCAATCCCTGAAGCAGCCGGAGAATGCGGAACCCGCGGTTCCCAGCAATGGGCAAGTAACCCGCCGGTAGCGCCCGCCGGCATCCACGGCAGATCAACCGAGAGACGGAAGAGAAGGCGTTCGCTGTGCGCGTAGCCGAGTGGATCAATCTCATCTGTTTCGCAATTCTGATCGGGCTTTCGTGGCTTCGCCCGATGGAGGTGCGACGACGCGCGAAGGTCCACGGAATCGGGCTGCTCGGGTTTGCGTTGATCTGGCTTGCAAAATCTTCTCCTGACTGGTTGTCCGCCTCCGCGAGTTCCGTCCTGCGGGATTGGCTTCCGGCGGCGCTCCTGCTAATGCCCTACTGGCAGGCGGGCCAGTTCTTCACCAAGCCGGACGAAGCGCTCCAAGACCGGCTCGAGCGGCTGGATCGGAACTGGCTGGGGTCTCTCCTCGGCGGAGCGGAAAGCCGAGGGACACGCGCCTGGATGCTTGGCTATTTCGAGCTAGCTTACCTCTTGTGCTATCCCTTGATTCCCCTCGGCCTCGGCGCGCTCTACTTGTTGGGGATGCAACTTTACGCGGACCAGTTCTGGACAGCGGTGCTTCCGCCCGCCTATCTTTGCTATGTCCTGGTCCCCTTCTTCCCGGCGCTGCCCCCTCGGATGCTGGCCGAAACCGCATCGGCCCACAGAAGGCCAGGCCGTCTGCGGCGGTTCAATTTGTGGATTCTGCGTCAGGCGAGCATCACGGCGAACGTCTTTCCCAGCGCGCACGTGGCGGCTACGATGGCCGTCTCGCTGGCGCTCCTGCGGTTCAGCGTGCCGGTGGGCCTGCTATTTTTATTTGTATCCCTGAGCATCGCCGTCGGCGCGGTGGTGTGCCGCTATCACTACGCCATAGACAGCGTGGTGGGCGCGGGACTGGCCCTGGCGGGATTCCTGCTGGTGAATTACGGCTTGAAGTAGGTCCTGTCATTCCGGCATCACCCCGGCATCACCTTGTCCACGTGAGCCGCCAGGCGGCCGCGCGCGAGGCGCAGCGTGATCTCCTGGCCGGGCGCAACTTGCGTTGCGTCCTTCAAGACCTTGCCCGCGGCATCGAACACAATGGCATAGCCGCGCTCGAGGATCGCCGCCGGATTGAGCTGTTCGAGTTCCGCCCGCAACGACTCCATCCGGCCGCGCTTCTGCGCCAGCAACAAACGAATGGGATGCACCAGGGCAGCACTCACCCGGTTCAGCCGCAGCCGCTCGCGCTCCTGGCGCGCGCGCAGGTCGAAGTGAGCCAGGAAAGCGTGAGGTTGCTCCCAGCGGCGGCGGGCCTGGCGCAACGCTTCCCGCGCTGCCTCCGTCAGACGGTCCGCCAAATCGTCGCTGTGCTGCGCCGCCTGAGTGAGCAGCGTGCGCAGCGTCTGGAATCCCCGGTGGGCTACCAATTCGGTAAGCTGCTGGCGTTGTCGCAGTAAGTAATAGCGAATGACTTTTCTGAGATCATCTTCGAGCGTGGCAATCTGCTCGGTAAGGCGTTCCTGCGTTTCGATCACCAGTTCCGCCGCCGCCGAAGGCGTCGGCGCGCGCAGATCGGCGACGAAATCGGCGATGGTGAAGTCGGTCTCGTGGCCCACGGCGGACATGACCGGGATCGAAGAGGCGGCAATCGCCCGCGCCAGCTTCTCCTCATTAAATGCCCAAAGGTCTTCGATGGAGCCGCCGCCGCGCCCCAGGATAATTACGTCCACGGGCATTCCTTGCGGGGGTGCGAGGTTGAAGAACCGCAGCGCCTCGATCATCTCTTCTGCTGCCCCTTCGCCCTGCACGCGCGTCGGGTAGATCACGACATGCAGGTTCTCATGGCGGCGGCGCAGGATGCGGATTATGTCCTGGATGGCGGCGCCACTCGGCGAGGTGATGATCCCGATCCGGCGCGGGAGCTTCGGCAGCGGCTTCTTGCGCGCGGCGTCGAAGAGGCCTTCGGCGGCCAGTCTGCGCTTGAGCTGCTCGAACGCCAACTGTAGCGCGCCCAGGCCGCGCGGCTCCAGGACCTCGACCGCAAGCTGGTACTCGCCCCGTGCTTCGTAGACGCTGATCCGCCCGCGCGCCGTCACGAGCAGGCCGTCCTCGGGACGGAATTTCAAGTAGCGCGCGAACTGCCGGAAACAGACACAACGCAACTGCGCTGTTTCGTCTTTTAAGGTGAAATACAGGATGCCCGATGAGGCCGCCCTCAAATTCGAGACCTCTCCCTCGACCCACACATCGGTAAACTCCGCTTCCAGCTTTTCGCGGATCACGCGGCTGAGTTCGCTCACCCGGTAGATTCGGCGCGCGGGGGCGAAGTTGAATTGGAATTGGTTCGCGGATATTCCCATACGATTACCAGCGGCGCACTGTTCAGGACCGCAAGCGGTTCTCCCAGTACCCGGGCTTTCGATGCTGGTGCATGACAGCCGCGATAAAGATCACGTCTTGCTGCCGTTCGTAGAGGATTGTGAAGGGAAAACCACTGACCAGGCGCTTGCGAATTCCGGATCTTTCGATTGTCGCAGCATCAGGGAATTGCCTGATCCGCTGTGTGGCTTCCTCGACCGCCCCCAGGAAATCTCCGCCGAGGCCCGCGGCCCTCTCCTCATAGAAACGCGCGGACTCGATCATTTCCGCATA
>Ga0209343_10007871_pt1 | contig 12489 bp, 11 predicted proteins | sample RifCSPlowO2_02_FD_184026 | JGI IMG/M metagenome (GOLD analysis project Ga0209343, IMG submission 184026) | Groundwater microbial communities from Rifle, Colorado - Rifle CSP2_plank lowO2_0.2 (SPAdes) (version 2) | ecosystem: Environmental > Aquatic > Deep subsurface > Groundwater | place... | reverse complement strand
CGGGGTGGATAGTCAGCGGGGCGATTCACTTCAAGGGTGAAAACCTGCTTGCCTTATCGGAAAAGGCGATGCGCCAGATACGGGGCGGCGAAATCTCGATGATATTCCAGGAGCCTATGAGTTCGCTGAACCCCCTCATGACCGTAGGCTCACAGGTAATGGAAACCATCCTCCTGCACACTCCCATGGGCAGGAAGGAGGCCAGGAAGGAGGTCGTCGAGACGTTCGCCAGGGTTGGTCTGCCCGACCCGGTGCAAAAATTCTCCAGCTTCCCCCATGAGCTGTCGGGCGGCATGAGACAGAGGGTGATGATCGCCATGGCGCTCGCATGCAATCCTTCTCTATTAATAGCGGATGAGCCGACTACGGCGCTCGATGTCACCATCAAGGCCCAAATATTAGTGCTCCTCAAGAGGCTGCAGAAAGAGACAGGGATGGCTATTTTGATTGTTACACACGACCTTGGCGTCGTGGCGGAGATAGCCGATTCCGTGGCTGTCATGTACGCTGGAAGGATTCTGGAACATTCAGACGTGCACGGGCTCTTCAGGGAGAAATTACACCCTTACACCCAGGGGCTTTTCAGGTCTCTGCCACAGTTGTCTTCCAGGGGTAAAAAACTTTACAGCATAAAGGGTTACGTACCTGACATGGCTATGCTACCGAGGGGCTGCAAGTTCTGGCCAAGATGCCCCGAGGTCATGGACCGCTGCAGGAAAACGGAGCCCAGATTGAAGGACGTAAACGGTGGACACAAGGTCGCCTGCTGGCTCTATGCGTAGAATAAGAGATAAAACGTCAAGACAAGATACGGCACCGCACGAGACCAAGAATGGCAGCCTGATAACGGTTGAAAACCTTAAAAAATATTTTCCCGTCCACACGGAAAATCCCTTTCGAAGACACATCAGGTACGTGAAGGCCGTTGACGGCGTTACCTTCAACGTGGCCCGGGCAGAGACGCTTGGACTGGTGGGTGAAAGCGGATGCGGAAAGACCACTACCGGCAGGGTCCTGCTCAGACTGGAAGAGCCTACCGGAGGCACTTTTTCGTTTAACGGGGAATCCGTATTCGATCTGAGAAAGGAGGAGATGCGCAGACTCAGGCGCAGGATGCAGATAATCTTCCAGGACCCGTTCAGTTCACTCAACCCCAGACAGACGGTAGGCAGCATAATCAGTGAGGCCATGAGGATACATCACGTCGGCAGCCGCGGTGAGCGGAGGGAGACGACCGAGTGGATTCTCGGCAGGGTCGGACTTCTCCCCACGGACGTCAACCGCTATCCGTACGAGTTCAGCGGCGGGGGCAGGCAGAGGATTGCCATCGCCCGTGCCATAATCCTCAAACCCGATTTCATTGTGTGCGACGAGCCCGTGTCCGCCCTCGACGTCTCCATTCAGGCGCAGATAATAAACCTGCTGGAAGAATTGCAGGAAGAGTTCCACCTCTCGTATCTATTCATTGCGCATGACCTCCATGTAGTGAGGCACATTAGTGATGCGGTGGCAGTAATGTATCTGGGCAAGATAATGGAGAGGGCCGGTACGGATGGTCTCTTCGGGGGACCGCTGCATCCATACACCAGGGCCCTTCTTGCCGCAGTCCCCAAGGTCAAACCCGGCAGCAAGAAGAGGGTGGTCCTCGGCGGTGACATACCGTCGCCGCTCAACCCGCCTGAGGGATGCCCGTTCCACACAAGATGCACTGAAATGATTCCCGATTGCAAGATGACGGTGCCCGAGCTTAGAGAGGTCTCGGAGGGCCATTGGGTTAGCTGTATCAGGGTATAAGGGCCTAGGCAAGCGTGCCAGACTCGAAGGCCCGCCAGAGGCGGGTCTGTCGCGCCGAAGGCACCGCAAAAATGGCGGGTCTCCGCTGTAAGCGGATCTGTTCCTGAGCAAGAACCGTAAACATTTTGTTTAAAGAGGTGACCCAGGGTCTTGGCGCTGGGTATAAATGACATATCTTTTCCTTACACAATCCCAGCCTTGCAGCATCTAAAAGTTTTGGCTTGATTTCCCACACCAGCGGGTTATACTTCCAGTGGTGAAGGCTTATTGCCTATGTCCCTGTGGCTTTAATATTTAAAGCTCACAGAGGTATTGTACAAAATAAGACCGATGAGTCACCTACCCGATGGCAGGCTACCGGATGCCCTTTTGAATACTCCAGGGTTATAAAAAGCCTCACCGTTACGCTAGGATAACCGGAGGTAACTATGAGGCTTGTAATAATCCTTTTGAATTTATTATCCCTATTCCTCCCGTTTACAGGTATCTGCCATGCGAGGCTTGAAGAGGCACCCTGGCCAATGTTTCAGCACGACATACACCACACAGGCAATGTCCTACATCCCGGACTGCTAAGCGGTGTATCAAACACACCGACAGAAGAGACTACGGATATAATCTATCTTGGCTCATTGGACGGCTATCTTTATGCCGTTGACTCTAATGGCAACTTGATATGGCGTCTTAAGGTAGGCGGCGAGATAGAGCACAGTCCTGCCCTGGGGATGGATGGGACTGTATATGTGCCTGCTAGCGACCATAAGCTCTACGCCGTTAGTCCGGATGGCAAGTTGAAATGGGCTTTTGATATTGGAAAACCCATAAACAACTCCCCGGCCGTGGGCAGGAACGGAGACATATACGTTGGCGGCAGCAGCATCCTGTTTGCGCTCGATCCCGGCGGTAATCTTAAATGGACGTTTCGTACGGGGGACAACCTCTACTCCTCTCCGATTATTGGCAGAGACGGGACCATCTATATCGGCTCTGATGATTACAAGCTTTATGCCATACACCCTGAGGGTATACTGTTGTGGCATTTTGCCACGACCGACTGGATACGTTCATCCGCTGTCATAGGGGCAGATGACACTATTTATATTGGTTCTTGTGACGGTAACCTTTATTCTGTAGACCGTGAAGGCAGACTGGAATGGAAGTTCAACACCGAGTGGCAGATAAGTTCTACCCCTGCCATAGGTGAGGACGGCACCCTTCATGTGGCTTCATTAGACGGGCACCTTTACGCAATAAGCAATAAGGGCCGCCTAAAATGGAAATTCAATACAGACAATTTGATAGAGTCTTCCCCCGTAATATCCACGAACGGAACAATTATAGTGGGTTCGAACGACAATGCACTCTATGCCTTAAACCCCAACGGGACACTAAGATGGGCATTCAAAACGGCAGGTGCGGTACACTCATCTCCTGCTATAGGTGAAGATGGCACCATATATGTGGGCTCTGCAGACAACAATCTCTATGCCATTACTCCTGACGGCAAGCAGAAGTGGGCACTGACGACAGGCAGTTGGGTCGTTGGCTCACCATCCCTCGTATGCCCCCCTTGTCTTATTGCGCAGACTCGACAAGACAAAAATATAACGCTAAAGATATATAAAATCCACGTAGAGTATGACCTGTACGAAGGTGACAGTCTGTTGCTTTCGGACATAAAAGAGATAGACCCCAAACAACTTGCAAAGAATTTTAAGGAATCTGTAATACGAAGGATGGAATTATTACTGCAAGACATGGTGGTGAGCCAGGGTATGACAGGTGCAGAGCTAACGCTGCCCACACTCGAAATACTTCAGGATAAAATTGTAAAAGGTGTCAGGGAAATGGATGAGACTGTTGCTGCCGAGGTAAAGGACGCAGAAAAGAAGGTCAACGAGGATAGTCCTAAATAACGGACCTCTCTCCGGCATATGTCCCTTTTAAAACTGTGCAGACCCTGATAAGACCACTTTTGCACAGCCTTCCTGCGTCTTACCCCTGTTACGATAATTGTACTTAATATTGATGGTGGAGTTCAAATCAAGTTTTCCCTCCCCATCGAGGGGGGAGGGCAGGGTGGGGGTGATTATTTGCTTCGCTCAGGAGACACAAGGTGTTAAAGCGACATTTATAGAGGTCTTGATATAGGTAAAAACCAAACAGAAGAGGGGCTTGAGAATGGGTTATTTCAAAAAGTTATTATTAGCCGTGGTCTTTATCGTTTCGGCTGGATGTGCTCAGTCAATGCCGGACACGGAAGAGGGTGCGTTCTTTGGGGCATCCATTGAGAAAAACAAGAAAACACTGCTGGATACCAACCAATGCATTCAGTGCGGTCTGCAAGGCGTAGACCTTACCGGCGCCAATCTGAGGCAGGCTATACTACTGGGCAGCAACCTGGCCAATGCCAATTTGAGCGGCACGGACCTTACCGATGCCAACCTGCGCGGTGCTAATCTGAGCGGTGCAGACTTGACCAATGCCATCTTGAGGTATGCCAACCTCTTTGGTGCAGACATGAGTGGTGCAATACTTAACGGCACCATGGTTCAGGACGCAAACTTTCGGGGAGTGCGAGGTCTTACGCCGGAACAAAAGGAATATCTCAAAAAAAACGGTGCCAGCGGACACTAGTCAAATTGATTTACCCGTGACGACAGCAGACTATAATGGAATTACTTCCGGTGGCATGTCCTCCCTGCCTCCAAAGGATGAGAAATGAGCAAGACGAAGCAAAACTGCCTTTTGCCGGCCTTTTGTACTATCCTCTTCTATATCCTCTGCAGCGGTATAGTATCTGTTATCTTCCTTCATTCGGTTGGGCAGGGTGGAGAGGGGGGGTGATGCTTCGAGTTATCTTGCCAAAGGCAATGCCTATTTAGACCATGGCAAGCTTGACCTTGCAATAAGCGAATTCCAAAAGGCCGTACAGTTGAAGCCGGACGATGCCAAGGCACATCTTGGCATGGGCAGGGCTTATTTAAGAAAAAATCAGTATGACCTGGCTATAGAGCAGTTCAAGGAGGCCCTGAGGCTCAAGCCCGATTTTGCAGAGGCTTACGGCAACCTAGGTAATGCATACTATTGCACAGGGCAATACGCCGAGGCAATAAACCAGTACAAAAAGACCATAGAACTAAAACCCGACTACGCAAAGGCATATCTTGACCTTGGTACGGCATACGGCCAGAAAGGCCAATATGACCAGGCGATCGAGCAGATCAAACGGGCTGTGGAGCTTAAACCTGACTATGCAAAGGCACACCTTACCCTCGGCTGGGTGTACGGGAGTGATGGTCAGTACGACCTGGCTATAGAACAGTTTGAGAAGGCCCTGAGACTGGAGCCTGGCAATGCGATGGCGTACTATAACCTTGCCTGCGCCTACTCCCAAAAAGGCCGGTATGACGAGGCAATAAAGAACGTAAAACGCTCCCTGGAGCTTGACCCTGAAGATAAAGAGGCCCGTGACTTATTAACCAGGCTTGAGAAGAGAAAGAAGTTGTGGTGAGACCCCTCCGCTACAGCTTTTAGGGAATTACACGGTAGAACCTACCCGTACCTGTTAGGGTACGTTGAGAGCACCCTTGTAATAGAATTCCACCGTCTGCCACGTGGTAAGACCTTTTGCATTGGCAAAGTTTGCATCTAAGAGGTTCTGGGCCTCCTGGACGTTGGTGTTCGCCAGGTTGGCGTTGCTCAGGTCGGCGCTCCCAAGGTTGACACCGCTCAGGTTGGCGTTGTTTAGGTTGGCGAGCACCAGTGTGGTACCAAACAAGTTGGCGCCGTTCAGATTGGCACGGCTCAGATTGGCACCTTTTAGATTGGCAAACTGCAGGTTGACATTCTCCAGATTGGCATTCTGCAAGTTGGCATTTTCCAGGTTGGCATTCTGTAGGTTGGAACCTCCAAACGGGGGACCACCCAGTTTTGCACCGCTCAAGTCAGCGCCCTTCAGGTTGGCCCCTTTCAGGTTGATACCCTGCAGGTTGGCGTTCTTCAGGTTGGCGCCACTCAAATTACATTGTGGACAATCCCTCTCACTTAGTAGTCTTTCTACGTCGGCCCGTTTGTACCCGTAGGCCGGATGAGGCTGTATACACAAGAGCAGCGGGACAAATCCTATCGAGATGACAAAGGCCGTGTTCAGTAACGTCTTTTTCATATAGTCCATTTGCACTGCTGTCCTTCTTCCCTATACATCATTTCTCAGATTGAAAAGGGATTGTATTTATTGCATCCATTTTTAAAATCTTTTGTGGGGATCCGATTCTTCGCTCCGCTCAGAATGATACAATGGTGATGAGGCACTTTTGCAAAGTGTCAACCTATCAAATGGATTGGTAGCGGCGACTGGACTCGAACCAGTGACCAGCGGCTTATGAGTCCGCTGCTCTACCACTGAGCTACGCCGCCACCTGGATAAACGTCGCGGCCCTGAAAATTCTATGCAACTGCCATTCTGAGGGCTTACCCAAGAATGATGCTAGGCATGACGCTGTTCCTTGGGTGCCTCAGACGGAAAGAATCTCAATAATGTAGCGTGCGAGTTTATCTCGCATGTTTAACGTGCCAGACAAGCTGGCACGCTACACTCTTCACTCAGGATGACAAATGTTATCGAACAGCTAACCGGGTATCCTAATGTTAACTAAAGCCCCTGTATTTTTCAAGGGATTCTTGCATAACCAACGGCCTTTGAACCTATGTCTTTTCGATAGTACGCCCCCTTAAAGCTTATCTTCCCTATTGCATCGTAGGCCCTTTTCTGTGCCTCCTGGATATCGTCGCCAAGGGCGGTTACTCCCAGCACCCTCCCACCGTTAGTTACAATCCTGCCCTGTCTACTTGCAGTCCCCGCGTGAAAAACCACCACGTCGTCAGATTCCGCCAGAGAATCTAATCCATCTATGACCTCACCCTTCTCATATTTACCGGGGTAGCCCCTTGAGGCAATTACCACACAGACTGCTGACCGCGGGTCCCACTCAAAATCAACTGTCTCCAGTCTTCCCTTTGCTACGTTAAGGAGTATCGGCAATATATCGCCTTTGAAGCGCATCAACAGGGGTTGCGTCTCAGGGTCGCCGAACCTTACATTATATTCCAACACCTTGGGGCCTGCAGAAGTCAGCATAAGTCCTACATAGAGTATACCTTTATAAGGTCTGCCCTCTTTATTCATGGCATGGACGGTGGGTACAAGTATGTCCCTCTCTATCGTGTTGTAAAGCTCATCCGTGACAATTGGCACAGGTGTGTAAGCGCCCATCCCTCCGGTGTTTGGGCCCTTGTCCCCGTCGTATACGGCCTTATGGTCCTGGGCAGCCTCCAGGGGTACTATTGTGCTGCCGTCGGTGAAGGCCAGGATTGAGACCTCCTCCCCCTCCAAGAGCTCCTCGACCACTATCTTTGCGCCAGCCTCGCCAAAGATTTTTTTCCCAAGTATGTTTTCCGCTGCATCTAGGGCCTCTTCCTGGGTCTTGCAGACTATGACGCCTTTGCCGCCGGCAAGGCCATCGGCCTTAATTACAGGCAGGCGACTGAGGGAACTGATGTATCTCTTGGCATGGTCGAGTTCGTTAAAGCTCCTGAACTCGGCCGTGGGGATGCCGTATTTTCTCATCAGGGTCTTTGAGAAGACCTTGCTCCCCTCCAAGGTAGCCGCCTTCCTTGTGGGTCCAAAGATTTTGAAATTGTTGGACTGGAATCTATTCACAATTCCCATTACCAGGGGTTTTTCCGGTCCAACTACGGTAAGGTCAACCCTCTCTTTGCGTGCGAAGTTGCACAGTGTTCCTATGTCGTCGGGCTCTATGTCTACGCAGTCGGCATGCCGGGCCATGCCCGCATTACCGGGTGCACAGTAGAGTTTGTCCAGCTTGGAGGACTGAGTAATCTTCCAGGCTAGTGCATGCTCTCTACCCCCGCTCCCTATAATCAGTACCTTCATACTATAGCCAAGTTCCTTGCAGTGTTGCGTTTCCAGTCGGCATTGGAGATAACCAGGTTATTCTATCCATTCGGACTTTCACGGTAAAGTTTATTTACGTTAAGTTAAATCCTATACCCACTTTAATGTGGGGGTATGCTGCAACATGCCCCGGCTCTCACGAGTCTTTTCCTTTGACAAAGGTCTTTTGTAGCGCATATAATGCCAGTGAACATTTGCTTTCAAGGGGTGGTTGGCAATGAGGGCGGACGGCAGTAAAATTGCGCAGGTCTCTTTACATACGTCGCTTTCGGCTTATCTTCCACCGTTCTTTCTGGCGCCCCTTGCGGCGCTTCTTCCGGCAACCTCTCCGCCGATACCCGTTTTTATCCGCCAAAGTAGGCCCCATCCCAGTCTTTCTTACAGCCATTATTATGGCAACGGTGGGACTCGCCGCAGGACTTCCGTTAGTATTGCTTTTGAGGAAATATCCGGACATTAATGTTGAAACCCTCTGTAACGTAGACGTTGCCGAGAATGGCTGGAGGTACATAGTTATCCATCACAGCGCCACGCCTGACGGCTCTGCCGGCGCCTTTGACGGTTACCACAGGAACAATAGAGGCTGGGAGAACGGCCTGGGTTATCACTTTGTTATAGGTAACGGAACACAGTCAAGGGATGGAGAAATTGAGGTTGGTAAGCGGTGGAAACTGCAGCTCCACGGGGCCCATGCGGGCGATACCTACTTCAATCGTACAGGCATTGGTATTTGTCTTGTGGGCAACTTCGAAGAGGACGAAGAACCTACCAAGAAACAGCTTGAATCACTGGAGAAGGTTATCCGCTACCTCTCGAAGCGATACGACATACCTCTTTCAAGAATAATCTTGCACAAAGAGGTCAAGGAAAACCACACGGCTTGTCCAGGCAAAAATTTTCCAAATAATGAACTAAGACGTCGCCTGAGGGATTTGGCCTCAAAGGATGACATGAGTGCGTAGCCGGGGGCTGTTGTCTATCTAACATGAGATACAAAGAACTCCATCCGTGGGATGTAAGCTACAAGGAAGCGGTCTCACTGCAGGAAGAACTGAGGGGCAGGATTATAATAAAAAGTCTATCCGTACGGCCCGGTGTTGTCGCCGGGGCGGACGTATCTTATAGCGGGCATACGAACAGTGTATACGCCGGTATTGTTGTAATGGATTTCGGCAGCATGAGTGTTATAGAGGAGGCCACTGCCACTGCAGAAGTGGCCTTCCCCTACATACCCGGGCTCTTAAGTTTCAGGGAGGCCCCGGCGCTCCTCAAGGCATTCTCAAGGATAAAAAAGGCGCCCGACGTCATACTGTTTGACGGGCAAGGCATTGCCCATCCCAGGGGTTTGGGACTTGCATCCCACATGGGTCTGATCCTTGACAGACCTTCCATCGGGTGCGCCAAAAAACTTCTTTTGGGGGAACATAAACCCGTAGGAGACAGGGCGGGTGCCTTTTCCTATATCCTTTACAAGGAGAAGCGCATAGGTATGGCACTTAGGACAAGGGAAGGCGTGAAGCCCGTCTTCGTATCGCCCGGCCACAAGACAGATATTATTTCATCGAGGCGGGTTGTCCTGGATTGTTGCAGAAAGTACAGACTGCCCGAACCCATTAGAAAGGCGCACAATCTGGTCACCCTTCTCAGGATGCACGCAGGAGAGGACGTAAAGGCCGCCGGCTGCGCAAACCGCTCTACTGTCGACACCCTGGGCGTGCCGTAATGGGAACAACACTCAATATAATGTCTGCCTGTCTTACAGTCATATGCGCCGCTGCGGCTTATGGCAGTGAGAATCCCAGGGTCGTGCGCCTGATTGCGGTGGGCGAAGTACAGCAAGAATTACTCAGTGAGCTGGCGGACTCCTTAGAAAAAAATCTGGGAGTGGTTGCCCAGGTAGGACCCGGCATAGAGGCCCCGGCGGAGGCCTACAACTCCAGGAGGGAGCAGTATTTTTCTACAGAAATCCTTCGAGTGCTGAATGAGATGAAGCCCGGCGGCAGGTTATACCTGCTGGGGGTAACGGAGTTGGACCTGTACGTGCCGACGCTCAACTACGTCTTTGGGGAGGCCCTGCCGCTTAGGAACGTGGCTGTCATCTCCCTGCACAGGCTTAGACAGGAGTTTCACGGCAGAGACGCCGACAGGTCAATGCTATCCAAAAGGATGACAAAGGAGGCGGTACACGAACTCGGCCACGTATGGGGAATGCGGCACTGTCCCAACCCAAGTTGTGTGATGTTTTTCTCAAACAGTCTCGAAGATACCGACAAAAAGTCGGCCGGCTTTTGTGACAAATGTGATGCTGTCTTTAAAAGACATAACAAATAGCCCTTACAAAAGCATATTGACAGTGGCGCTAACGGGTTTTATTGCGTATTACTATCTAGCTTCCGGGAGCGGCCTTATGAAAATATACGTCGGCGGCAAGAAGGTATACGTTGAGCTGACAGTGTCGCTCGAGGAACGAAGCCGTGGACTGCAGTTTCGTAAATCTCTGGGAGAAGACCGCGGCATGCTCTTTATATTTCCCCAAAGAAGTCAGCATACCTTCTGGATGAAAGACACCCTTATACCGCTTTCGCTGGCATTCATCAACGAAAATGGGCTTATCACACAAATCGAGGAGATGCATCCCGGCAGTCTCGAACGTCATACGTCCAGAGACAAGGTCAAGTATGCCTTAGAGATGAATAGTGGATGGTTTAAGCGCAACAATGTCCATATTGGCGATAGGGTAACGGCACCTTCAATCATTAACGCCGGTAATCAAGATGAATGACACTGCACTAAACCCTATTGACATCTGCCGGCCGTGCCCCTACATTATTAAGACCATCCACGGCGAAAAAACTAGGTTAACATTGAAGGGGGCCAGACACAGACAGGTATTATGAAAATAAAGGCAATCATATTCGATCTGGACGACACTGTTTATGACTGTACGGGTTTACTGGTAGGCGCCGCCAGGAGACGCGCGGCCAAGGCTATGGTAGAAGCCGGCCTGCCCATGAGCGCGGGAGAGGCCTACAAGCTCCAAAACACGATAGTGGGAAAATACGGCCCATCATCCCTTGTATTTGATGAAATAGCCAAGATGTACGGAATGAACCACTCCCTGGTAGAGTGCGCGCTGAAGGCATATAACAGTGACGAGGTCTCCGATATCGAGCCCTTCCCTGACGTCATTCCCACACTGCGGCAGCTTAGGCTTGAGAAATACAAACTGTTCCTGGTAACGATGGGCGTCCACGGAAGACAGGAAAAAAAGCTGGAGCAGTTGGGCATATCCCCTTATTTTGACGAGATCGTGGTCAATGACCAGGAGGTGGGACTGCTGCTGGAGGACTGCTTCCGGGGTCTCCTCCAAAGGTACAATCTTCTGCCTGGTGAAGTAGCCGTGGTGGGCGACAGAGTGGGCGCTGAACTCCGTGTGGCAAAAACCATGGGGATGTCTGCGATTCAGATGCTACACGGGAGATTCAAGGTAGAGACGCCTAACAACGATTCCGAGAAGCCGGACTATAAGATAAAATATATATATCAGCTTTCTCCGATACTTGAGCTTATAAATAAAGGCAAGTTTCCCAACAGACTCAGGGTGTTGGCAATAGGCGGAGGGACAGGTCTGCCTATCGTCCTCCAGGGCCTTAAGACCTACAGCAAGAACCTTACGGCGGTTGTTACGGTGACAGACTCCGGGCGTAGTTCGGGGATACTACGGGAGCAGTACGGAATCCCGCCTCCCGGAGACGCCAGGAATTGCCTTGTGGCACTTTCAGAGACGGATGAACAGCAGGAAGACCTGTATAAACTCTTTCAGTACAGATTTGACAGGGGTTCGCTGGAAGGCATGAGCCTGGGCAATCTCCTCATGACGGCCCTTACTGACATAACCGGCAGCTTCGAAGAGGCAATTAAGAAGGCCAGCAAGATACTTGCAATAAGCGGTAAGGTACTCCCCTCCACACTTCACGACACGCATATCTGCGCAGCGCTCGAAGACGGTACGGTATTGGAAGGCGAGTTTAACGTGCGCCAGCCGGGTAAGGCCCTTATAAAGAGGGTACAGCTTAAACCGGAAGACGTAGATGCCCTGCCCGAGACGCTGGAAGAGATCAGAAAAGCAGACATAATCGTGTTGGGACCGGGAAGCCTTTACACCAGTGTCATACCTAACATCCTGGTAAAGGAGATTGGGGAGGCTATAAAGAACTCTAGTGCCATTAAGATATATATATGCAATATCGTTACACAGCCCGGCCAGACGGACGGCTACACGGCTTCCGACCACATCAAGGCAATAGCCCAACACCTGGGAGAAGGGGTGTTGGACTATGTGCTGGTAAACGACAATCTGCCGCGAAAGGACATCCTGGAGAGATACGAGGAGGATGGCGCATTTATTGTAAGAGTCGGTCCCGACACCAATAACCTGTTTGTTAAGGTTGTGGAAGCCGACCTGGTAGAAGACCTGGATAAGGCTAGGATTCTATGGGAGAAGCAGGACCTTCTGCGTCACGACCCGGATAAATTGGCTGACGCCATCTGCAGGATTTATGCACATGTGCCCCTTTACAGTCTGACGGCAGAGAAAGTACGTTAGAGTCATGTCACACGCCTTAGAGGCGGTAAAGGCTGTAATCTTTGACCTCGACGACACCCTCTACGACTGCTCGGGGACGCTGGTACACTCCAATAGACTTAAGACGGCAAAG